>Ga0068629_1000063_pt1 | contig 20357 bp, 19 predicted proteins | sample InSIn3gowninarea_FD_77432 | JGI IMG/M metagenome (GOLD analysis project Ga0068629, IMG submission 77432) | Clean room microbial communities from NASA Spacecraft Assembly Facility at Jet Propulsion Laboratory, Pasadena, California, USA -... ...
CGTTGGATTGAGCGAGGCGAAAAACAGCGGTCAAACCAAAAGAATGAGCAACCAGCGGTGTGTCAAGCGGCAGCGAGTCAAACGGCGGCACCGGTGGTTGCCGAAAATCTCCAAACAGCACAGAAAGGTCAAGGGTCTATACCACAGTGCGTGCGTATGATGAAATATGTTTCCAGGGTAAGCTGATCAAACAGCCATGTAGACGCATCTTTGAGTCAGAGTTTTCGAGGAGCGCTTCGGTGTTAGCTCAGGCGATTTAGAAGCGTCAGTGTAGAAGACTTATGCTAGACAGCAAGTGGTGGTCCGGCTGTTCAGTCATGGAGAACCCATTTGTCCATACCTCACTGAATTGTTGAAACGGATAAAACGAATGAGCGAAGACACCTTCGTATTCTTTGCTACCTACGCTTGTCGTCGTAACTGGAATGAATGCTATAGTCTTTTCGTCAATTGCTCCAAGCGACTCGTACAATAGAACCATAACAGGATGCGCCCGTCGATAGGGCAATGTTTACCTTTTCGCTTCTTGCGATGGGTCAGTAAAGGGGCCAAACGCCATATTGCAACAACATATCATCCCTACAGGGGGAAACAATGGCTCCGGCAGTCGGACGCTCAGATGTACGCCGTATGAGTGCCGTAGGGCGAATCACAGCGCGGCAGGAGCTGCCTCCGCGGGAGCTGCCTCAGCAGGACCTCTCCGGCGTAACTCGCCTTGTTCCTCTCTGGGCTCCGCATCTGCGGCCCTGGTAACTCCCTCACCTTCCGCTGCATTCTGCTGTTCTCTTGCAGCATCAGCTTCTCGCAGCCTAGCAGCCCGTCGTAGTGCTTCCTCTCGTGCAGCAAGATGCTGCTCCCCAACTCCAGGCCACAAGCTTGCTATAAACAGGGCAACAGTGCGCTCTACCCCCCGAAGCCAAGCCCATCCCGGTGCCTGCGCCTGGTTCACAAGACGTCTAGCCAAGCGGGCAGGATCAGGGGCGTCGCCTTGTTGTAGCTGTTGGGGTGGTTCGATGTCCACATTCTCTTCGTTCAGGAGACGCTCGAGCCGTTCACGGATTTGCTCGGCCCAATGCTGGCCAACAAAGCCTCTTTGGAACAGAAAGAAGCAAACTGCAGCGATCCCAACTAGCAGTGGACGACGCCAATCGGAGCCGTTAAAGAATAGCCACATGATGCCGCCAACCCGGACAACTAGCCATAGCAGTCGGAAGTTGATCCCCAGATCCCCCAAGATACCTGCCAAGCCTCTATCTTGAGGTGGCTGCTGGACCTGCTGAGGAGGTTGTGGCGCAGGTGCTCGTCCAGGCTGTTGATCCTGCGCCTGACGACTACGGTGTCTCCTTGCCGCGCCGCGTGTTGCGTTGGCCGCTGTATTGTTTTGGTTTGCACTTGCGTTTGCACCAGGTAAGGACTGACGTCTGTCAGACACCTGGGGCTCCGGGCGAGAGCTTGTTCCAAACATATCCTGTGAACCTAGGCTTTGTGTTAGACGAGCAAGCGAGTTATCATTGGCAAAAATGCCTTGATCAGACATGACCAATGCGCGAGGACCCTCAGGCGATGAGAGTAGATACACTCTAGGACCTTGCGAAGGCTGAAGCGAGGGTAGTATGGGCTGTACGTTCCTCGTGGTTGCAGGTCGTGTTGGTGAAGCAGCGCGAGACGCAACACGTGACGCAGCACGCGACGCAATTTGGGAAGACGCTCGCCCGGTGGTAGACGCCGCCCTAGGCATGCGGTTGAATCCAGCTGAATTAGCAGCTCCGAAGACAAGGTTATTAACCTGTAACTCAATCCAACGTGCTTCCATTTGGAGCCGTTCTGCCAGCATGCGAAGATCTGCAATGCTTTCGGCTTGTCCACCCGAGAGCGGCCGAGCGTTATTACCACCGTCTGTGGCAGAAATGGTACGCAGAACGCTCAACATCTCTCCCAAAGTGGCAACAAGATCCGTCGCCACAGTGCGCAGTCGCTCGTATTGCTGAAAAGCCGCAAGCCGTTGCATCGGCAGCGCCTGAGAGCCAAACGAGGGAAGTACATTATCGTTGCCACCTATCGTGTTGCGCAGGCTGCCAATTTCCCTATCGACCTGTTGGAGTAAAGCTGCTAGACTTTGCAAGCTAGTATCCTGTGGAGGTGGACCGGCTGGCATTGTGTATGGAGGCTGGAAAGGACCAAGAGGATGGCCTTGCAGCGGGGTAGAGATTCTAGAACCTGGTGGCATGGTAGGAAGTGTCATTGTGCCGTTGTTGATGGTCATCATCCATTGCTCACCATTTGGACCCGCGGCGTTCACCGTGTGAGATATACCAGGAGTGAAGTGGGGTTGGGACGTGGGGATCGGTGCAGGCGTTTGACGGGCAGGCTGGCTTGACGAGCGCTGGAGGTTCTCGGCGCTGGCCGCGCGCCTATGTGGGTTGATGCCAATATGGCCAGATCTTCCGGGTTCTGGCTGAGCTGGGGTTCCGTTCGGCCGTTGTTGAGCCTGGTCTAGAGATGGTGATGCTCTACGTGACTGTCCTGGTGTGTTTCTCTCTGAACCAGTCTGGCCTTGACCGTCCGCTTGCCCTCTTTGCTGTTGCTGCTGTTGTTGCTGAAGAAATCGCTGAAAATCACGCTGCTGTTGTTCGACCATCTGTCGAAAGTGTGCCGGATAGCCCGTGAGTGCCTGGCCCGTCTGTGGCATGTTGTGGGCTATGGGAAACGGTGGGTGTGGATGAAAAGGCAAGCCCTGAGTATGGCCGTGGAACAATGGCTGCGCAGGTTGAGGAAAGAGTGGTGGTTGTGTTTGGGGACCGGTGTCTGGTGGTTGTAGAGCGCGAAACGGATTCGTGGGAGGTGGAGGAATGGGAGCTGTTGGGTCGACATTTTGTGAACGAAAAGGATTTGGTGAAACGGTTGATGAGCGAGACGCTTCAGATGCAGTAGCGCTGCCTGAAGCGCGTAGCTCCCGGAGCACTAAGTGAATCGTCTGCGATTTGGACTCTTGTAGCTGTGTCACGGACAGGTTAGAAGCTGCAGTCTACCAGATCAAAGCCATTGCCGCAAGAGAAGAGACGTACGGCTGAGCTACCAAAGACGCTAACCATGTTGTCGCCATCATTCGCTACAACTCTACCACGATAGATCAGACGCTGACGGACTGTATCTGGGTGTGTCGGCAACGTATCGCGGATCCTGAGCTTCAACTCCCCAACGGTAGTGGTGACGGGTAGCTGTGGAAAGTGTATGTCGGTCGTCACCTCGGTCGAAGGTGAAAGGACCTTGAGTTCAATGACCTGGCCTTCGTGTTCTCGCGCTGGAGACACCATGATTGCTCTGATTGATGAAAGTAATGAAGGCCAAGTCTAAGTCAGTAGTTGTAAAGGAGCGGAAGTGCTCAAGCGAGCGAAGTGACGAAGCTGAGTTTATCAGGCCAGCTAACGCGGAAACGTCGTGATTGAGCAGGAGCAGCCAGCACCCCTGTCGCCCGTTCCTTCTCCCAACAGCCACCCGACCCCTGTTCCTAACGTCATCTAAATTTGAAAGACTCGCGATGCATTTGCTCTCTCCTGCTGTCATATAACGCGTCGCCACAGTCTCATCTATTGCAGGAACGACAATCTAGCCGTCACGGGAGGATGGCATCCACAAGACTGGGCTCGAACTGCCTCGTCGGACAGTTTCCACACGCGTCGCGGCAGCTACACCATCGGCCATGTAATCCTCAGTCTCTCCGATTTCGCCCAATTCAAATACCCAACAGATCCTTTTGCGCAACATCACGCCGTACTTCCGCCCAGCAACAGCAACCGAACGAAAAGCAGTCTTTTCGATCAAGACTCAATGCTGCTCTCGGCAAGACCAAAATCGAGTGGCGTCCGATCCCCATAGGCCTTGGCGTTGGCTTTCTCGGCGTCCTACAATTCTACAGGGTTCAAAAGAGGGAGCGTGAGCGGCAGGAGGAAGAGCTGAGAGCACAGGAAGCCTACGAGAATGGTGACGAAAAGGATAGCAAAGGGAGACCGAAGAAGAGGAAGAGGATACGACCGAGCGGTCCTTGGTAAGCGCGCCACCAGCTTGTGCCAGATGAGACCTGTCACTGACATGATGGACCGTCTAGGCAAGTACAGATAATGTCGACGCTTCCGCTCAAGGCCCTGTCGCGGATATGGGGACGTTTCAATGAGTTGCAAATACCATACTATCTTCGAGTGCCCGGCTTCAAGCTGTATTCGTGGATCTTCGGTGTCAAGTGAGTGCTTCCCCCATCGATCTGCTGTTCTGTTGCTGACTCCATACCCTTAGTTTAGCGGAAGTCGAAGAGCCTGATCTACACAACTTTCCCAACCTCGCATCCTTCTTTTACCGAACACTCAAGCCCGGCGTTCGGCCACTTGACCCGAATCCCAACGCGCTGCTCTCGCCTGCCGACGGCAAAGTCATACAGTTTGGAACAATAGAGCACGGCGAGGTCGAACAGGTCAAGGGCGTTACATACAGTCTCGACGCGCTACTAGGTTCGACAAGGCCCACCAGTTCCGGCACATCCACACCCACCTCGTCCACCCCTTCATCGCCATCGCTCTCCGCCGCCGATTCCGAGTCGCGTATCGTCGACAAGCAAGAAGACGTAGTTCGCTCTGACGAAGAGTTCGCCCAAGTGAACGGCATCTCCTACACACTCCCCAACCTCTTCTCCGGCCCGCGCTCCCCCTCCTCACCAGACAACTCCTCCGAGCACCCCACCGACCAATCCACGACTCCCAAACCCTCCTCCGAATCCGAAGTCCGCGCCGACCTCACCCTCGCCGCCTCCTCAGCCGCAACGCAACAGCCCTGGTGGTCACCCACGACCTCCCAGCCAACCAAGCCCTCCACGCTCTACTACTGCGTCGTCTACCTCGCGCCAGGCGACTACCACCGCTTCCACTCGCCGACCGCCTGGGTCGTGACCTCGCGCCGCCACTTCGCCGGCGAGCTCTACTCCGTCTCGCCCTACCTGCAGCGCACGCTGCCGGGCCTCTTCACCCTCAACGAGCGCGTCGTCCTGCTCGGCCGCTGGCGCCACGGCTTCTTCTCCTACACCCCCGTCGGCGCCACAAACGTCGGCTCCATCCGCGTCAACTTTGACCGCGAGCTGCGCACAAACTCGCTGACCACAGACACTGCTGCAGATCGCGCGGCCGAGCGCGCGCAGGCGGCGGGCGAGCCGTACGTGGGATATGCGGAGGCGAGCTATGAGGCCGCTAGCAGGCTGCTTGGCGGGTTTGCGCTGAAGCGCGGAGAGGAGATGGGTGGGTTTCAGCTGGGGAGCACGATTGTGATGGTGTTTGAGGCGCCCAAGGGGAGGAGGAGGGGGAGCTTGGATCAGGGGTTTGATGAGAAGAGGGTAGGTGGGTGGAAGTGGAATATCGAGAAGGGGCAGAAGGTCAAGGTTGGGGAGGCGCTGGGGTTTGTGGAGGAAGAAGAGGAAAAGCGGGACGGCTAGACTTGATGCACTGAGCTTCGTAGCTGGATATGCTACCTCAGCGCTCTTACTGATATCTTTGCGATTTATTTGAAGCATATTTGGTTCATGTGGATATCTACACTTACTTTGCATTAGCACGTCGAGTGCTCTTCTCATTTTACTACTAGGGTCTGTCACATGTCACAAATCCTGACAGTATCTGTACTCCACATAAGCCTCTCAAGTCTTCGCTTTGCCTACGACTACACCGTAGCCTTACGTGTCCTACCCAATACTTTCTCCTTCCAATATCACCCTCTGCCCCTCTTCCCTCGCCTCATCAATCTCCTCCAGCATTTTTTCAATATCCACCCTTACCCTCAACTCCTTCTCTCCCAGCAGATCATAAATCTGCCTCATCTCGCTCCACGCCAGCACGCCTTTCAGCATCGGCCCAAACGCAAGCATCGCGTACCGCTTGCACGACGGCAGCTTCGTCAGCCCGCGCAGATACACCTCCTTGTGACGCTTGGCATCGGCGTCGGCAGCAAGGCCTGCGTCTGAACTGCGGTTGCGGTGCTCAAAGTGCACGTACGACGTCCACAGCGAGACGCTGTGACTACTCTCGCTGTGATCCGCCAACGCCGCTTCGAACGCGGCGCGCACGGCGTGCACTGTCCCGCCCGATGCGCGGGCGCGCAGCATCTCGGTCCAGATGGCGAAGGCATGGCCGAACACTGCGTCTTGGCGCTGCTCCTCTTCCTCGGCACCGTCGCCGCCGGAGAGCGCGGGCTGCTGCTGGTCTGGCTCGTCGCGTTGCAGGACGACGTCGTTGATGATGCTGCGTACGCGGTCGTCGATGCGGAAGCGGGCCTCGTTTGCAGCGTAGACGGACAGCAGAACGGTGTTGCTGGGGTAGCGGCGGATTCCTGGAACCAGCTCGTCGCGGAGGATGGAGGGCTTGAATTGCCGCGACGTAGAGACGTGGAAGGCGAGGAAGCGGGCGTAGGTTTGGTAGAGCAGCTCTTCGGTGTTGCTGTGCGTCAGTCCACGCGTCTGGAAGGAGGTGAAGCCGGCGGAGTGGAAGGTGGCGATGGCGGATGGAAGAGAGCGGTTTGAGGTCAAGTAGGTGGTGAGCGCCTGCAGCTCGATGATGACGATTGCGTGAGAGAAGAGGGGTTCCGACAGGGAGAGGGCGGAATCGTAGAGTGCAGCTAGGTAGTGCTGTAATCGAAGAAGCCGGCTGGCGTCGACTGGTGCTGGAGCTGTGGAATTCTTTGGAAGAGTTGCCGGGTCCGGGACGCTGCCATTTGGGATGGCGAGGAGTAGCTCTAGAGCTCGTGTATCGGCGCCGTTACGGAGGGTATTCCAAACCCATGTATGCCATAAAATGATTGAATTCCGTTGCTCGAAAGCCGGCAGAGTATGTGCCAAGCCTAGAGCGCTTGAGATGATGCGCTCAAACACTTTTGGGTTGGCCTTATTCATGAGCGCATAGGCGTTGTACAGGCGCAGACTAGACGACCGTCGTTTAATGCACGCCTTCGCCACTTTTCCAGCGCTCTGAGGATAGAATGTGTGCTCGAAAGCGAGGTGATACTCAAGCACTGACTCTGATGTGGTTGGTAGTGAAGCCACGCTGCCCAAAACAAGTCTGACCATGCCCAGGTAAGGACTGTCCCTTCGGGAGACATCGAATGCTTTGCCGAACAGGTCTTCTGAAGTCATGATGTAGTTCTTCAATGGCAATTCAGAAATCCTAGCCAAGGCTCCTGCGAAGTTTTGCGGTACAGGCTCGCTCTCCAACGGGGATATCAGACTATTTTCAAACATATTCCCATCCGCAGTATTACGATTGTTTTGCGTTTGGGATGCTAGGCCTGGGAAGCCAGCGAAGGTGACAAAGGCGTTTATAAGTAAGACTTCGTGTAAGTGATGTGGCAATGCGGACAGAAGGGGTACGAGGTCTGAAAACAGCACCAAATGATAAGGGTCGTCCTCACGTGCTTCGTCTACGGTTCTGCCGGGCCATCGCTGTTCTATCTCGAGGCTTCTTTCGGCATCATAGAAGTCTCGAAAGCAGGTATCGCGATTTATTGGAGTGGCAGCGTCGCCTGTCGATGGGGCTGGCGGTCGGCAAGATTCGTGATTGTGATAACTAGCCCATCCCGACGCATTCACTTCACCAATGCGCGGTACCTCACTGTCCCAGAACTCTTCGAACATTGAAATGGCTTTTGTCTGATGATTCTCGTTGTTACCGGCTTCTGCAACGGACAATTGCGGTCGAAACAGGTGGAACTCGAGCAACGCTTGCCAGGTCGCTATGGCCAACTCTTCGTATCCTGAGTCTCGCATAAGAAGAGTAAGCCGTAGGACTGTACGCATTTGCAGTCGTTCCCGCCTCAGTAAGTCTGATTGTGCCGCTGACTTCCCGTCTGGTAGGGACTGTAGGGAGGCGAGAAGCGTCATAAAGGCCTCACGACAGGTCTCGTATCGGAACTCGGCAAAGTCTTTTCGCGAGAAGTCCAGGAAGCGTTGGCGGATTGCCAGGCTATCGCGATATTCATTAATTGCGTCATGCCACTTGGAGCGGAGCCTCTGGGACTCCCAAACCCTGGCTCCTTCGGCCAGCAATCGGAGAACCAGACACTCACGCCGACCGGTATCCTTTCCAACGGCTTTGACTGCCTCCTTGTAAATCGATATCCGAATCTCTGCTAGATTTCGCCGCTCCGCTACCGAAAGGGTGTGGCGCTCCGTCTCCATCTGACACATAGCATGCTGATGTTGGGCAAGGTCGAGCCAGGCGCGTACGTTGGTCGGCTCTAGCCTTGTTCGTTCAAGCAACTCTTTGTTTCTCAGTTTTACCCAGTCCGTTGTCTGATCTTCCGCATCGTCGGCATCAGATGACTCCGATTCCTCCCGCGCCTCTTCGTCTTCGTCCGTGTCAGGCTCGTTTCGGTTGGGATTTCCAATGTTCCAGCTCGACACCATCAAGTCCTGCCCGTTTTCTGCATCGTCGCGTTTCCGCTTGTTTTGGGCAGTCCTGAGAGGTATGAAGGCTTGATTTAAGTCATGTGTATCCTTACGAGAGACACGAAGGGTCGATTCGGGTGGAAAACGAAACCTTTTGTTGGAGAGCTCTCGTGCCTTCTTCGTTGCACGAGCATCGTTGGAAATGATCAAGCCAAGCGCATCGTCATTGCTCTCCCGCTGAATCTTGTACTTGGAGATGAGGCCTACGACGGATCCATAACCGGTTCGTCGATATTGTGGTACGTGATATTTGTGTAAACGTTGGTATGTCAGGTTGTTGGCATCCCCTTTCTTGTCCACGGTATACAGGCTATCATTGCCATGAGCTGCGTGCTGGGCGACCTCAATGCGCTCGCGAGACTGATGCTCAAGCCCGTCGCGTCTCTTCGTGTCTCGTCGGCCGTGATGCCGGTCGTGATGCTGGTCATGTTTTCGTTTGGAGCCATGTGTGCGGCTTGATTTCGATATACGTGGGACGTCTCCGGTGACAGTAGGAACAGGCTTGGGCTTGAAGCTGGTAAATCTGGGGATGGGAGCCTTTGAGGCTTCGTTGTCCATCTGTAGGTTGGTCAGTTTGAGGAAGTATAACGTCTGCTGCTCGTGTAGCGGTGGACTACATACCTACAAAGAGCTGTTAGAAAGTTGGGCTCATGGATGATGAGGAAGTTACGCAGCTGTCCCTAGCAAGACTTCCGGGTAACGGGCGGTGAGTCTGATTTGCCGGCACTATCGATAACAACCAACTGCATCGCCATTTCGCAAAGAAATTCGACCTCGGGAAGCTTCAAATGTTCACAATTTTTCCAGCAAGCACTTGGCTGCTTCGACATACCGCACGGAAACCAGCAGACAGCGACGACCAACAATCATGTCGTCCTTACAACAGCAGTTGTCTGTCATTGCGGCGAACAGTGTCCACCAGCTGGATTTGAAAGCACAGAAGAAGGCTCACGGGAAATCTCTGCTGTTCGAACCGCATGTTGCCGTCTCACAGGACTTCAACACCATATTTCAGATATGCTTTGAAGGCTTTGAAGAGCTTTGCAAGCTGGACGCTAGGTTTACCGTCTTTGCTGCTAATCTATTTAGCGAGCAGAGCAAGACAGAAGAGAGGGGCCAGATGACACCGCTGGAGAACTCCAATCTCGATACTGTTCTTGAGAGATTCCTGGTCCTAGTGAGCAGTCGTGTGCTCCTGAAGCCGGCGCTCAAAGCGCTTGAGTGGCTTGTTCGCCGCTTCAGGTAGGCAATTCCCTTCCAATTACAAAAGCCAGCTTTGCTCACTGTTCATAGGGTACACGAGGATAATACAGAATTCCTTCTTCTCACCTTCCTCCCCTATCACCAGGCTCCAATATTCACTACCCTGCTCTCCATTCTACCACGACAGATCCCGAAAACTTTCAGATTTCTCCAACCCTATATAGGCTCTCTCTCCAATCCTCCGCTGGAGATCATCGTCTACACAGCCTCCCAGACTCCCGCCTTCTTCACCTCCCTCAGTCGCTACGTTCTTCGAGTCGCCAAGTCGCGTCAGCACTCGTCCGTACTGCTGTCTTTTTGGGCGACAATTGCTGCACAGTCAATCAACAACATGCTTGACAATGCTCGGGCTGGACAGCGTAATTTACAAGACCAACGGCAAGAAAAGGTGTTTTTGTTGGTTCTTCCAATCCTAAAAGATTGCTTGGCGGCAAAGGGGGCCCCTGAGATGCAGCTGTCATGTTACATGCTACTCTCTATCATATCATCCAAGAGCAGCATGAGCGAGCAATTGATTGCTAGTCTAATGGATGAGATCGTCAAGTCTTGGACAATATATACCATCGATGGTGGGCTTGCCTGCTTAGCAGTCCTTGCGCAAGACCAGCAGGTCGCTAAACTTCCAAAAAGTGTTCGAAAAGGGATACTAAGATTGCCCGATCTTGGTCAATACTTGCATCGCTTGAAGTCTCAATATCGGGCTGACAGTCTTCTGTTCGGCCTGACCTTGGCAATCTTGGACAGCAGGAACACGCCGCTCTCAAGCGAGCATTTGGCCATTGTTGGTCACCTCCTAGTTTCGCACGCCCTGACGAGTCGGCAAACTTCCGCTACTCTGCATTCACTTTTCACCGTTGCTCAAGACTCAGATCGGCTTTTGAGCATGGATCCAGCGGCAAAAACACAGTTAAGCAGCGTCATCAAGCAGGTTGCAGAGTCAATTTCCTTATCTCAGACTGTACAGGCTGTTGCTGCGCTCCGGGACGTCAGCCTCAGCACAGTGGAGTCAAATCTTGGCTTCGTCTTGTCATCATCTGCCCCGGAGCTGCAGGATATGGATATCGTTGAAGACTCTAAGGACCTTTCTACCGACCCGTTCGCCAACAAGCTGGCTCAATTACCCTCCATATCTTCCACTGTACCCAATTGCCTGGTTTCTCAGAGGTTCGACACATTCGATACCTTGGCGGCGGTTGCTGTGCAAGCGGCAACAACAGAAGATATGGAGATGCTCTTCCATACACCAGTCTTACGAAGATCAAAAAAGCTGGAGCAGCCGACATTCTATTCCTTCGCTGTCAGTTTATTGAGTGGGCCTTATTCCATAACGATCAGAACACTAGTTCTTGAAGCTATGGCCCGATCTATTGACGAGATTGGGTGTACGACGGATCTACAACACCTTCTACCTTACGTACTGTATTCCCTGATGGATCCAAATCAGAAGGTCAGAAAAAGTGCCGTCGAGTGCGTCCTTTCTATGGCAAGGATTTCGAAGGCTTCAGATGAGGAAGTCGGTGTTCTGCCTCGTCTAGATACTTGGGACGTTTCGGGTCGTCAACCGGACCTTGGTCGAATCCTGGATACCAAAAGTTACCATAAAGTATTGTCCAAACTCGTAACGCCCTTTCTCGAAGAGTTTGTGCTTGACTCGACTTCATTACAGCAAGTGTTTGTCGTTGCACTGAACGGTAAATCTGTGGCACAGAGCTCTGAGAAAAGTAACAAGCTGAAAAAAGACCTTCGGGAGACGCTGTTCGAGTATCTTGCGGATTTCGCCGTCAATACCTCTGCTTTAGCTGTCCGTGTTCGCATCCTCTTGCTGTTGGCTGATGTTGGCAAGCAAGGCAGCACAACTCGGTCGAGTTTGCTCCTACCCGCCGTAAAGGGGTGGATTGAAGCATCTTCTCTTTTCGAAAACACGGTATCGCGATCATCTCAGCTTACAGCTGCAACCGTCCTGGACTCCTATCTCAGCGCCGTCACCTCACGAGAACGCTTCGGGCTCGATTTGCTGATCGGGCTTACAAATCCATCATCACATACTGACCACGCCGAACAAACAATTCAAGCCTGTTTCAGAAGGATCAGGACGCTATGGCCGTCCATAAAGTCAGAGTACCAAGTCAAAATAGCCACTACAATTCTCGCGCAAACCATTGAAAGAAGCAGCGATACTCTCTTCAACTTACGCCAAAGGGAATCCGGTGTCGCTTTGATGTCGTTGGAAATGTCATCGAGTGTCCTCAAGGCTTTCCTCACATCGTTACCGGACGCCTCAAGCCTTTCTGACGATTCACAACCCTCAAAACGCAGACGAACCGATGATGGTCATGTTTCCCCGGTCACTTCTGGAAGCAGACCCACAGTAACGAACCACCTCCGTAAGATTACCACTGTTCTGGAAGTGATCGAAAACTCTGGTCCTGAAAACCACCCAATTCTCCTGGGTGGTCTTTTCAATCTTCTCCACGAGCTACAGGTGTACAAAACACAGACTGGTTCAGACATGGTGTATTTGCAGAACTCCATATTGGACAGCTTACTTGCAATCATCAACGGTCTAAAGAAAGAACCCGCTCGAGAATTCGACCGATCCTCTATTCGCACCGAAGTGCTTGTCGATTGCGTTAGAACAACTTCAAAGTCTCAGGTCCAAAACACCGCCCTGCTACTGATATCCCGTCTGGCCACCTTGGTTCCTGATATAGTGCTGCACAGTGTGATGCCAATCTTCACACATATGAGCACTACGCTTCTGCGCCAAGGAGATGACTATTCCGCCCACGTTATCAGCGAGACAATCTCACGCGTCACTCCGCCACTTGTAGAATCCCTTCGAAAGCGACATCAGGACCTCGTCACAGGAGCCGCGGAGATTTTATACAGCTTTGTATCGGCATTCGAGCATATTCCCGTTCAACGGAGGATTGGCCTTTTCAGCCACTTCTGTAACACATTGGGCCCGCAGGACTCACTGTTCGCCGTCGTTGCCATGCTTGTCGATAAGCATCCGACAGACAACCGTATCCGCAGTTTTGTCGTCGAGCTGATGCGAGAATTCGATGCTGTGACTCAGCTGAAGACAGCTGTCCGCGTGTTGCATCTATTACAGGACCTTTTGGAACCGAGACGGTCCCTCTCGGAAGTTGTTTTTAATCTCAAGGAAACAGATGCCGATGGTGTTGAAAAACTAATGTATCGCCTGCTTGAGACGGTGGCAAGTTTTTTGCACGATCAAAATCTGAGATTGAGGCTTCTCCAGACACTCGAATCCGACGAGTCAGACTCCGCCGTTTGCCGAGTTCTTCTTGGTCAGCTATTCCAGAGTTGTATCAAGTTGTCAAAGGCCGAGGCCGAAGACCAGGATCTGCGAATCGCATGTGGAAACATTCTGGACCGTCTACTGAACCTTTTGCCGACTGTTGAGCTCATTCTCACTGCGGATGACTTACTTCCGTCTCCAGATGTCAATGTACGACAGCATGTGCTGACTTCGGTCAGCACCCGCGTACGACAACTAAAGCAGATGGACGATCTATCTAGGACGACGATACTCGGCTTTATTCCCAAAGTCTCTGCGCTCATCAAGCCGAACTCGGAAGCGGCCATCATTCAGTCGGCCATTACTTGCATCGATCGAGTAGCCGAGAGAATCGGCGCAAAGGACTCTGCCGCTATGCTTGAATCCGCACAAAGTGTACTCGGTGTGCAAAACTTCACTCCTGTTGAAGATCGACTGTTGACCTCGTCTCTCTTCTGCCTCGCATCCATCATCGACGCGACCAAAGCCGACTTTGTCCCTCTCGTTCCGGACACTATCCGCTATACCTTTGAATGTCTTTCGAAATCCATCACAACTGGATCGGAAGATCTGCATGATGGCGCATACGTCGTGCTTTCGGCTATACTTGAGAACGTTGCGTTTTCCGTTAGTGGTCGAAACCTGGATGAAGCATTACAGCAATGTCATCGCTCTGCCAGTCAGTTGTCCGGCGAGGATGTTGTACAAAGTCGACTACACTTCTATCAATTGATAGTCGGGAAGATTGAGCACAAATCCTTGTTCACTTCGCTTGCTCGGCAGTGGCTTCACGCGGCGCAAGCTAGCTACGAGGTAATTCATCCGCTGCTATCTGCAGGTCAGGCTAACAGTATGTCAGGCACTATACGAGCATATTCGCATCCTCGGAATTGCCTTGGATCGATGCGCCAAGTCATCTGCGGTAAAGCAGGCAGAGTCGATATTTGGATTGTTACAGCAGGCCTTTGACACTCGTCGTCAGAGGAACGATAGCAATCTGCAAATATCACTTGACGATGAGCAGCTAGTCGAGTTCGAGGGTCTAACCAATGATGTGGCTTTAGCGTTTACCATGAAGCTTAACGACACTGTCTTCCGGCCGTTGTTCTCACGACTCGTCGACTGGGCATCATCTTCTTTACCGAAGCAGGACGTCGAAGACCGTGCTAGCAGATGTGTTAGTCTGTTTAGCTTTCTAGGGGCATTTTCAGATCGACTCAAGGTTCGCACCCACACCTCCTTTAGTCAAGACAGTATTAACAAATCTCTTAGGGGCTATCTACGTCGTACTTTTCCCATACTTTAGAGCTCGCCGGCGCTATACTGCGAGGTGGCTTCTCTGATGCCAAAGTCAACGACCTTCTACTGGAAGCTGTGCTGAAGGCCCTACGACAGGGCTTTGAGCACGATCAGGACGGTTAGTTACATCGGCTTATCTCATACAGATCACGCTAATAACATCACCACGCGGTAGACTTCTGGCAAGCTCCAGCACATTTTGACATTGTATCCGAGCCTTTGGTCGCCCGACTCAGCTGCTCGCCCGGCTCGCAGATTGCAAGCTACGTCATTCCTGCCATAGCCAGTCTCTGCTCAGCAACATCCTCAGTGGAGCAACACAAAGCCATCGATTCGGCCATTCTAAAGCTTATGCGCTCCGAGCACGCAGGCGTCCGGGTGAATGCTGTCATGTGCCAGCAGAGTATCACCGAGCGACTGGGAGATGACTGGCTTGGCCTACTGCCAGAGATGCTTCCGTTCATTAGCGAGCTTCAGGAGGACGACGACGAGGAAGTGGAGAGGGAAACGCAACGATGGATCAGAATGATTGAGGAGACTCTGGGCGAGAGTTTGGATGAGATGTTACAGTGATTTGTCCTTTGGCCGGTGCCGATGTCTTACCTTGTCGTTGTGAATCGGCAAGTGCTGCAATAGTTTATCCCGAGAGCGCCGTCGTCGTAGGACAGACCCAATTCATCCGAGCTGGTAGTACAATCTGATGTAGTTAATTCGGCAAGTAATCTTGTCGACGTATGAGGTTGGATGGATTGAAAACGGGCGGAAGTAGATGTTCGAAATACTTTTATTTTTCCAGCAAGAGTTGAGATCTTTATCAGGGTTCAGCCTGGGAAGCAGCTCCTGAGGAGCTCGTATTTCTAACATAAATCCAGTATTTGGTACGAGCTGTCAAATGGTCACAATATACGGAATTGTACAGCCTGCTACGGAAGACTGCAAGTTTATGTCACCCCTGAACGGTAGCTCAGTAGGCTATGACGTAATATAGCTTATGACCACCAATCACATTGCAACTTCAAAAGGTTTCGAGCGGGTGACACAATTGTTCAAAACGCTCACGGTAAGCCAAGTTTTTCACCAGACGCCAGCTCTTGTCTTCTGCATAAATATTCCGCACCCTTCTGCAAACCACCACACATCACCAACTTCGATGTCAGAACGTACACAGTTCCGCGGAGGGCGAGGAGGCGGACGAGGCCGCGGCCGCGGCGGCGGACAGGGAGGAGGCCACGGCGAACACTCCTCTGGCGGACGCGGTGGGAGAGGCGGAGGACATCACCAGGAGCAGACAGAGCGGCCGAAGAAGGAGAATATACTCGATCTGAAGAAGTACGTGGATAAGAGCGTCAAGGTCAAGTTCAATGGCGGAAGGGAAGGTACGTTTGTGTTCTTCTCTTCCTCTGCGCTCAAGGGCTGTTCGGTCGTGATACAGTCGTGGTCGAGGGATATGGACGAGTATTGACATGATGGGCGTGGGCTTGCAGTTACGGGCGTGCTGAAGGGTTTCGACCAGCTCATGAACCTGGTGCTGGATGACGTCGAGGAGCTCATGCGCGGTAAGCTCCCACCAAGCTCTATCCTGCCCTATCTCTTAATGTCCTGTTGCTCCCTCGGCCACGCGAGACGACTTGAATGGTTCGCTAACATAATGCGTTGGCAATCTCTAGACGACGAAGGCAACGAACGCACCCGGTCCCTCGGCCTCATCGTCGCGCGTGGCACGCTACTCGTGCTCATCTCACCTATGGACGGCAGCATGCCAATAGCAAACCCGTTCTTACAGCAGGGGGAGGGGGGAGGTGTCGGAATGAGCGTCTGCGACAGTGGCTACTTGGCTAGAGCGGCGAGCTGCTTCATTGACATTGCCAAGGGCACTCACTACAGCAAGGCTTCAAATTCATGGAAGGACGGGCTAGACGTGTTAGCGGAGCACGATACGGAGCGCAGTGACCAGAGCTATCATCACTGGGACTGCGCTTGGCCCGGTGCTGGCTTCATGAAGCGCAACATCTGGTGGAATACTTGCGGTTCATCGCACTCGACGACAAACGGCTCCATGGCTCTGGTGGTTACTGGAAACGGAGTGTTACTATTAATTGAGAGGGAGCCGAGATGGCGGAGGATTTAGTAGCGGGCGGCGGGCTTTCGGGCTCACACCCGCTGCCGCTAGACGACGCCACCATCTGCAAGTGTCAACTGCTTCCTGACGTCCAAAGGCCGTCCAATAAATCTCGCCTCGGACCTCGCCCACCTTTTCCTGTCCTAATTTCAAGCCGACTTTACTATGCAGAGTTCACTCCACTGCTCGTGTCGTCTTCCGTTCCCGATTGCACTTCATCCGATGCCAGTTTCGTGATGCATGTGTCGGCCGCCCGAGTTCAGTCCCTGGACGCGTACAGGATACATACATGAAGTGGATACATATAGCGGGCGCCTCTCTCATATCTTGTCGGCCGGCCGGTTTTTGTTTGAGACACATTGGAAGCGCTACTGCATAAGCACGCCACATCTGCGGCCATAGCCCGGCGGTTCGAGGTGGGCCTGGGGCAACAGCAATTGATCGAGCGTACGAGTACTCCGTACGGAGCCGTACCTGTAGTCCCGTACACCGCTCATTGCCGCCGGCGTACGGCTCCGTACCCTGTACTTGTAGGCGGAAATTATGGGGGCCGCAGTCTCGGCGACCCTCCACCATTTGCCCCACCACACCCCACTTTGCATCGTGAAGCCTGCGAAGCGGCCGTTCTAGGTCGCGGGCCTTGTTGCAGATCCCGCGGCAAGGGTCGGGGGCCAAGGACCTGGATTGGTTCCTCTTCCCATCTGACCGATTTCAAGTTCTCTTGCAGCATCTACGTCGTCTGCTGCCTGTCTCTGGACTGACAGGGCGCCTCCCAGAGGACACGTAGTAGGCAGTGGAGAGGCAGGAAGGACGGGACCCGACATGACGGTCCTGCCGAAGAACGCTTGAGCAAGTCGACTTGAAGGGATGAAGGGAAGGAGGAACTGGACCGGAGTGGAGAAGAGGGGAGAAAGTGAGCTCAAGCAGAAACTGATTTGTACCCATCTGCCATCCATGGACATCTCATTTCAAACTCCTCCTTGAATCCAGCAAGAAGAAATAATCGACCAAATCTGATTTTGCAACGTCATCAGTCACATCTCGCGATAGTAGCAACTGTGGCTCAAGCACTAATTACACAGGAATGCAAGTAGCCGTCTTCGTAACTACTTTAGCAAGGTAGTAAGCTGCGGGGGCCTGTCACCTACATCAGTTGACATTTCCCAACTTTGAATCGACACCCGCCCCGTGGACCCATATCCGACTTCGAATTTGCACACGACCTCAAATCGCAAACCTTCATCCTTCAACAAGAGGACGTATTGGTGAGAGTGTGAGGAAGCGCTCCAACAACAGCTCTCTTTCTTCCCCAGCTCACCCATCTACCGCCAAAGTCCTTACCACACAGCAAACATGCCCGCTGCAACGGCCGACTCAACATCTCCCTCACTCACCGCTGCCCGCCATCCAACATGGACCAAATCCTACGAAGACCGCGCGGATCTGCCCAACACCTCACCATTGGCAGCCTATCTTCTCCGCCTGATGGCCGTGAAGAGATCGAATTTGTGCGTCTCCGCCGACGTTTCAACATCGTCTGAGCTGATCGCATTGGCCGATGAGGTGGGCGACTCGATATGCTTGCTCAAGACGCACGCCGATACCGTCATTGACTTCAATGAGCGCACCGTGCGCCGCTTGCGGGACATCGCGCGTCGTCGACGATTTCTGGTATTTGAGGATCGAAAGTTTGGCGATATCGGAAGTGCGTGATTCCTCTACATCCTCCAATATCACTATTGAGAGCACCAGATTGTAATGTACTGACAAGGTAAATAGGCACCGTCCAGAAACAGTACACCTCTGGTCCGCTCCGCATTGCCGCCTGGGCTGAGATCGTCAATGCACACCTCTTCCCTGGCCCGTCCATCGTGCCAGCCCTTCAAGAGGCCGCCGAGTCCGCCATCGCCGCCTACAACAACACGGTGCACACGGAGATCTCCGCTGGCTCGCCTATCAGCTCGCCATCCCCTTCACCTAATCCTTCCCCGAAGCTGCTCCCGGTAGCAGATCCAGGCTTACCTAGTCGCCCCAATCTACGCGCCTCCTCCAGCGCTCCGGCATGCTCCAGTCCAGACGAGAACGCGCTTTCCATGGATGAATCACTTACCCTCCCAGACCATCCCGTGGTTCAGGTCGACCGCAAACTCAGCGTTGTTTCCGTTAGCACCACTATCTCCACGCGCACCGAACCCCTGCAGCCTAAACGCCCCTCCGGCCTCATCGGTCATCGCGACTTCATCGGCAGCGGCATCAACGGTGGACTGACGCCACCGCCTCCCACTGCCGTTGCTGCCCCGCAGTCCCCTGTATCGCCAGGCTCTCACCATTCGTGGCAGAGGATACCACCCGGCTGGCCCACCGACCAAGTGCAGGGCTCCCCGGGGGAGGAAATTGACGGCGAAGACACACCGCCTCACCTGCGCGGACTGCTCCTGCTGGCCGAGATGAGCAGCGAAGGCAACATGATGACGCCCGAGTACACGGCCAGTTGCGTCAAGCTCGCGCGCAAGCACCGCTCCTTCGTCATGGGCTTCGTGGCGCAGCGCTCCCTCAACGACGTCGAACACCCAGACGATAACTTCCTCACAATGACGCCCGGCGTCTCTCTTCCGCCAGCTCAAAGCTCCACCGCAACGAACGTGCCGTACGCCACACCGAGCCCCGATCCGGAGCCGGCGGCTGGCGCGGCAGGAGAGGTCGAGTCGCTGCTAAAGGGCGACGGCATGGGCCAGCAGTACCGGAGTCCGAGGAAGGTGGTGCTGGAAGATGGGGTCGATGTCGTGATTGTGGGGCGGGCGATACTGCAGAAGGAGGACTGGGGCGCCGAGGCCGAAAGGTTCAGGAGTGAGGCGTGGAGAGCGTATGAGGAGAGGATTAGCAAGGTTAATGGCACGGGTACCGCTGCCTAGGCTTGGATGGCGTTTGGAACTGTGGAAGAGGTCTGGCAATGGCTAGGTTTGCGAACGGGCATCGTTGGGAGTTGGCAATGGGATTGGTGTCGGGTATACATGGATGCGGAATTCCTTATTTCTGGCAATCGCATGACTTCTTCTGTTTGACTTGTTAGGGCCTTAGGTTTAGTGTTCTTCTGAAGTTCACTCCCTCAACATTGCCAGATACTCCATTTTGCTTTTCTCTACCAATCTATCTACAGTCTCGGATACCCCAACTTGAACATGCAGCAACGCAGTGTACTACGACCACATGGTATTTCTACGCAAGCAAGCGGCATATTCAAATCATGCTAAGGATATATCAATAGCATTAGGCAGCTTGACTGTATATGACCTCACCTACACCTCCACTTGGGGTACCTCCAGGGCTCCAGGGCTACCTAGGTGGCTTGAGGTACCTAGGTAACACTCATGGTCACGGGATCATGAGCATGGACCACATGCGAGAAAACATGACCCAACCTGAATCTCCCCAACCGGGCACATTCAACCACCGACACCACTCCAGCCTCCAGATTTCATAACCCATCAACACAAAGCTCATCATATTTACACAGATCCAGGTTTAACAAACTGCGCCATCGTCGTAAAGTTTGTCGTTTTTCGCGTCAAACCCGCCTCTAGCGAAACCTCTTCCCTCCACACTGACTGGTCTTTCTGCTGTCCAACTAGATTTTCATCATCCTTTCAGACAGTGCTTTTGTCATAGCCGCTACTCAACTGACCTCAGAAGTCCACCACCATGTCTGGCTTAGATGTCGAGGCACTTCTCGACTCTGCCGCTAGTCGCGTCGCTACCAGCAAAGAAAATGGCGCCTCTTCGCCACATGACGACCGGCACAAGAGCGACCGCAGCAACCGCCGCGAACGTGACCGCCATCGTGACGGCAGTCGTGATCGAGACAGAGATCGCAAGCGCCGCGACCGCAGCAGGGACCGCAG
>Ga0068629_1000066_pt1 | contig 20172 bp, 16 predicted proteins | sample InSIn3gowninarea_FD_77432 | JGI IMG/M metagenome (GOLD analysis project Ga0068629, IMG submission 77432) | Clean room microbial communities from NASA Spacecraft Assembly Facility at Jet Propulsion Laboratory, Pasadena, California, USA -... ...
CATGAGAAGCAGCTCACTATCCTGGAGGCCTTGACAAGAAAGTACGTGCCCACCCCCCAGAAGCATCCTCTCTTGCTGCCTCGATGGAACAAAACAAGGAAGGAAAGAGAACACCGGCTAATGAATTTACAGATTCACACTCCACCCTTCCCTCTCCCTCCGCCAAATCGCAAACCAACTCCCCTTCACCTACACCGGCGCCGACCTCTACGCCCTCTGCTCAGACGCAATGCTCAAAGCCATAACCCGCACCGCCCACCGCGTCGACGCCAAAGTCGCCGCCCTCAACGCCTCCCCCGACCGTCCGCCAAACGCGCCGCCGATCACCATCGCGCACTTCTTCGACCACTTTGCTACGCCCGAGGACACGAGCGTCGAGGTCACGGAGGAGGATTTTGTCGCGGCGAGGAGGGAGCTGGTGCCGAGCGTTAGTGCTGATGAGCTCGGGCATTATGAGAGGGTTCGGCGGACGTTTGAGGGGGTGGGGTCGGCGAAGGAGAAAGGGGAAAAGCTCGCTGCGGGTCAGTTGGCGGATAGGGCGGCTAGGGAACTGGGAAGTAGCAGGGGCGGTGCGAAGTCCGGCAACATCGGTCGAGGGAAGGGGAAGGGGAAGGGCAAGTCGGCGTCTCATCATGGCGACGATGTCAGCGGGAACCATCGGGTTCTTGATGGAGTAGGGAAAGAGGAAGATAGTGAAGATGAGTATGTGATCAGGACGGACCATCTGAAGGCGAATGGTTCCGCTACCGGCACGGATGTGAGTAAAGGGCCAGGAAAGGGCAAGGGCAAGAGCGCGGCGGCGGAAGTTGATGACCGAGGAGGAGGATTTGGAGACGCGGCCGAACGAGATGAGGAAGAATTGTATTCATAGCATTTGCGTGCCTAGGAGTGAAGGGTACTGGTTCCCTGAAAAAGTACGTACGAAGGCTACAACTTGAGGACTCTGAATAATTCGTAAGCGGGCCGCCTCCGCTACCCTGAATTCACGCGGTGGTCCTTTACCCTTATTCGGGGTATGCAAATGTCTGATTTGTTCCAGTTCATTGACCACAAACCTCTTTGCGTGGCTGTGAAATGATCCACACTCTCACTGCTGGAAGACCTAGCAACCACTTTCCAAGCCGACTGAAAGAGAGCGACAGCACGAACGCGGGACAGGAACGAAACCTTTCGAGATGAGAAACAGAGTCAGTGCATGGTCGGCAATCGACTTTTCAGCGGTGGGACATCAAGATCTTGCGTCTGTGGTTGACAGTGGCGTCTTCCCCCAGCTGAAGTATCCAGGGCGTGCTACGGACAGTTAAAGGACAGTGGACACGTATTCCAACTCTTGGGTGAGAGAATATGTGGCATGGTGGCGGGTTCGCAGATGACTGAGGATTTCTGGCGCTTTGGGCGGCAACTATTCATGAAGACAGCAAGGCGCTTCTGTCTGACCCAATCACAGAATCCGGTGACTCCGAGTCTCGCCACTCATGGCTGCCTTATTTTTCTGCGCTAGGAATCCATTTGCCTGATTACTGGGATACCTGTTGGTGGGCCGGATACTCATGAAGCTGAGAGTTTGCAAGAACCAATCGATTTGAGGCGCTGGCAGGGTATATTGGCCGGTCGGAGTAGGAGAATTCAATCTTCCGAGGAACCTCAGGAACTTCAACTTTGAAGTTCTGAAAGTTCATGAGTAGCGAGCCTGAGGCACAGAGTTTAAAGCTAAGCGATCCTTAGATATACACATATCCTTATAGAAGTTTGCGGTCTAGTAGGGGTACACGGCAAATCGGAGATTTGATATACCTTGCTAGCGTGCTCGCTTGATGCAAACCTCTTAAGAACATGTGTACCTAGGTACCGTACAGTGACGTGCCCTGGCTATATTCGCTGGCTTTGAAACAGGCACTGGCAGCGGATTGAAACACGGTGTCGGAATATCTCGGCTGAGTACGAGGAATGACTCACATCGTTCGCGGCGTGGGATGCCGAGCAAACCTGAATTGCGTGGCCTTCAGGCGTGAACGTTGAGTTAGTTGCGGATGAGAAGCCTCGGTCCGGAACAAACTCAGCTCCGGCATTCGGCGGCGGTGCATGGCAGTGCATCTGTCGTTTAGCTCCAGAGCAGAACCTTCCCATTGGCAGAAGACGGAGGTGCGTGACCCAGCATGTAACATGGATATTGAACAGCACATATCATTGGTACGCAGTTGCTCAATGCCTAAGTTGTATTGTGATTTAACCTTAAGGTAACCATATTCACTCTGCGGTGTCCGCACAAATGGCTTGATCCTCAGCAATGATGGCTGATGCGTCCCGTCAAGGCGTTTCTACACCGTCTCCCCTTTTGTTCTTGCAGATTGACGGTGTCATAAGCTGCTCGGCCGGACTGGAAGGTATAGATAAGAACGTTGGACACGACAACATGAAGCGTTCTTGCAGTCCAGACGGCATCCTAGCTTTCAAGCAATACCTTATAGTAAATGGATACCATTAAACGCCATCCCAACCCGGGTGATGATCCTCATGACCCTTATGTCGACCTTCACTTCAATCCTCCATTAGGATCTTGGGGGCTTCATGTTACTCTTGAGGAGGCCTACCCGACAACAGAAGAGGCCAGAGAGGTGCTCGCAAGAGCTACTGCAGCTTCTGCACGGTCTCGCTTAAACGGTTTCGGGAATGTGGAGCCCAACGCTCTCCAATCCTCCCCGCTGGCCACATCCCGCGCCGCGTTAGTTGATCCCGAGATCTTAGTCGAGATGCGGGAGAGGATGAACGTTTGGAAGCTGCCAGGCACACGTGCCCCTAAGCAGCACCATAGAAGACAGATGACTGGACAGGAGCGGTTCGAATACCGCGAAAAAAGAAAGGTTGGAGCGTGTCAAAAATGCAGAAACCGCAAGAAAAAGGTACGCGACATGAGGACACAAGAAGCCTTTTATAAACACTAAGTGAGTTCCAGTGTGTCCATGTCACCGGAGATCCAAAGCCCGGCGAAAACGTAGCGCCCGATTTGCGAACCTCCCTTCCCGCACCGTATCAGTCGCTTGTCAGCCATCAGGCTCTGCAGTCCAGCTCAAAACAAAACCCAGCGCCGGAGGCAAGCTCGAGTGATTCTTGGTACACATATACTGCCGGAGAAACCAGGATGTCAGCCTCTAGCTGGCCATCTGCTCAGCGAAACAACATTGAGGTTTCGGTGCCAGGCAGCTCCCATGGCGAATTCAAAGGGGCGCAGAACCAGTCCATGATGCCCTACAAGAATGAGCAACCAGTCGTGGAGGCTCCCCAAGGCGTTTCCGCTCGGGAAGAAACGGCAATCACCTGGGATACAGGACTTACCTCGAGGAGAACGTCAGAAACAACGGCTGACTTCGAATGGGAGATATATGGCCATTATACTTGCCAAGCAGCGTTCCAGTCAGAGGGTGTTAATCTTAGTGACTTTGATTATTTCGTGTACCATAATTGATGCTTGGGGTTTCTACTCTGGTTTGAGGAATTGGTCATGTCTGTTCTGGCTGGCCGCGGCACATGGCGTCGTAGCGTACGAAAAAGGTCATCCGACAACAGGCCAAGGCCCAGTTTCGCAGGAGGAATACTCGTTTGCCCTTTGGAGCACCCGATTGATGGCGATGTAGCTGGAAGTCGTGGAGCTTTGATGCCGTTGTTCGGCCCGGAGGATCGGCGCCGCGACATGACGTTGCGATCGTTCAAGGCGATATCTTTATTCCGCGTCTCTCAATTCCTGCGTTCACAATTAATCATATAATCGACTATACATTTGATACTCTGTCCTATTGACGGTCTTGCAAACACACTCGTACTTGAACATGCGCCCGATCACACCAGCGACCCTCAGCTGGCTTCGCGCAGCTACCGATGCAGCGTTTCCGAGCAGCGCGCTGGCTTCCCAACCGCACCGTCAGGCGTGTAGAAGCAAATCCCACTGCAGTTGGAACAAGCATCACACCAACCACTTAGCATCTCGCGGACGGCACTTCTCCACAACTCACACTCAACGGGCAGAAGCCGCTTCGCCGCCGCGAACCCATTACCACTTCTTCCCTCGCTCTTTGCCGTCAGGGCCCCCACCACAAGGCGCATTCGCTGTCGATCTTAACCAGCTGAAGCGGGAATTTCTTCAGCTGCAGGCTCAAGCGCACCCGGACCGACACTCCCAAGAAAACAAGCGCAAGGCGGAGGCCATGTCTGCGCGCATCAACGAGGCGTACAAGACTCTAGAGAACCCGCTCTTGAGAGCGCAATATCTACTGAGTCTACGCGGTATAGATGTTGCGGAAGATGAGAGCGTGAAGGTGGAGGATCCGGAGTTGCTGATGGAGGTGCTGGAGGCGAGGGAGGATATTGAGGCTGCGGAGTCGGATGACGAGATCAGAGCGATGAAGAAGGTTAATAACCAGAGGATTGAGGAGAGTGTGCGCGTCCTGGAAGATGCGTTCATGAGGGACGATATGGACTCGGCCAAATTGGAGGCGGTCAAGCTGAGGTACTGGATCAACATCAAGCAGAGCTTGGATGATTGGGAGCCGGGGAAGCCGGTTGTCCTAATTCATTGAGACCGCATTGCGCCTGCCTACAGACGGTGCTATAGACACCCGGAGGCAGAGAGTGTCGAGCGGCTGGCGGCGCTTTGGATTCAGAAGACCGTAATACCAATCCGCAGCATAGATATAAAACAGCTCATCACGGCTACGTCTATTGAGGCTAGTTCGCACTGTTGTTCCATCTATCAACTGTTTCGCGGCGGCTCCTTAGATAAATTACCTGCAGTTGTCATGTGATATCATCACCAGTTCGCGTCAGTGCGCTTTGGAGGTTCATCCATGGATCGCGAAAGTTGCAAGGTGGCAGCTCGCTTTGTTTAAGATTCCACCACGATCAACCTCAGTACATGCTGCCAGGTCGTGTACAACGCACAGCTATGAGGAATTTCTGGGCACTTCCAGCTCTTCTTAGGCTTGCGCTGGCAAGCCAGCACACTTTCAGCGTTCTCGAAGACCTCCTCGCGCACCCTCAGGTAAGCTACTGCGGCTCGCACAACTAGCATGTCTTCGCGATTGATATTGAGTGTGTGATAGTACAAGGTCCTCTTCCCTGACTCTTTCGTGTCCGAGTCCTACGCCGAGGCGCAATTGGCCTACGCTTCATCTCAAGCCACCAAGCCGACTGCGCCGGAGTCCCAAGAGACAATCGATCTGTCCTACAAGAGCAATGGGCATACAGAGCAGAATAAGAACGATGATGGCTACAGTCCGACAGAATCATATGAGGTCATGCGACTGGGCGATCTGCGCTACCTCTGCAGCATACCTACAGTACAATCCGCGCCCCAGAACGACACCTCGAAACCCGCGACAGCAGAGGAGGAGCAGAAGGAGCTCGCACGCGCGTCAGACCGGGGCTGGGAGCTCCTCAAGAGCATGGAGGGCAACTGCGTATACTTCCACTCCGGGAAGTGGTGGTCATACTCGTTCTGCTACAACGCGGAGGTGAAGCAGTTCCATCAGCTGCCCCCGAGTCGAGGCGTACCGATGTACCCGCCGGTAGAAGACCCGAGCGTGCATAGTTTTGTACTGGGCAAGTACCCGGGCAAAAGTCAAGAGGGCGACAGGAAGAGCTTGGGTGCTGCAGAGGACGAGGAGGGTGACGGTCCGGCCGAGACGGGTGTCGCACGGCTGGTGACGAAGGGGGAGACAAGATACATGGCGCAGAAGTTGGGCGGAGGCACCCGATGTGATCTAACAGGAGAACGCCGGAAGATCGAAGTTCAGGTAGGTGTCCATTATCCCGAACACGATCACAAAATGCTGACAGCCACCCGCAGTTCCACTGTCACGCTGCTTCGAATGACCGGATAGCCATGATCAAGGAAGTGGCCACGTGCTCATACCTTATGGTCATCTACACACCACGTCTCTGCAACGATGTCGCTTTCCTCCCGCCTCAAGAGAACAGAGCGAATGCTATCAGTTGTCAGCCGATAGTCGCCGAGCAGGACGTCAGCAAATGGGCCGCCGCTGAGCCTGCAAGCGGGGAGGATGTTATGCCGCACGGCTTCGGCGAAGAACGGCCGGTTGTCGGCGGCATCGAAATTGGCGCGAAGAAAGATGTTGGCTCGGAAGGCAAGGTTATCGAGAAGTCGGTCATCGTTGGCGGCGGCAAGGAGAATCTCCTCGGTACTGTTGCTGCGAGCGATGCCGACGCCAAGATACTCAGCAAGGAAGATCTGAAGAAGCTTGTGCCCGTGACACACAAGGACCTGGAGAGACTGAAGAGGGACGTGCAAAAGATGGCGGGAGACAAGGGCTGGCGACTTGAGTTGGTCGACACTCCAAGAGGTAGAGAGTTCAGGGGTATCATTGACGCTGATAGGGAAGATGAAGAGGTGAAGCGGGAAGAGGGCGATGAGGAGCCTGATGGCGATGAAGTCGAGGGCAGTGAGGAGACTTACAAGGAGGAGTTGTAGTCTTTGTCCAGATAGAATCATCAATCAGAGTCTCCCATAAACTCAACATCCTGCACTCGCGCTCTGAGGCTTCTCATCTATTCCCATGGCCGAGTTGCATTCAACAGCCTGTTTGCTGTAGCAGCCTCCTTACCTACGGAGCACGCATACCTCGTGCACTCCGCCATGAGCCTCCTTTCTATTCCTGTCTTCAGTCGCCAAGCTATGGATGTGATGCAGGGATAGTGGGATCAGCAGCATGGATGCTGATAGCGATAAGGGAGCTCCAGCACTTCTCCGTGGCCCATTGATTGTTTCTATCTACTGTCCAATTACCTCAACTCTCCCGTTGTCTTAGCATGATTCCCAGCTATTCCAAGATGAGATTGACCCCAAATTTCTTTTGTGGGATTCTCCCAGAGAGCAGAGCCGCAGGGTCGTTTATCTTCCTGCAACAGAATATCCAACAAAAACCGCCGCAATGCAATCCACACCACAAGACAAGATGAATTCGGAGCATTTCTCGCCCTACAGGCCTGATGGAAAGCTGGTGCGGATGAGTGAGTGCTCATAGGAGACTCAATGGCTAACGTTGGCGGCAGTATGGCTTCGTATGCGTGGTAACAGGCGCAACCCAGCCGATAGGGAAGGCCATTACCACTGAGCTTGCCGGTGAGTATTCCAAGACCAGCGACGATGCCCCAGATTACGATACCAGCTGACTTATGCTCAAGCTCACGGCGCTGCCTGTATATATGGTATGTCGAGTTTACAGAAAAACTTCCCAACCGCCGACTTGACGGCTTTACGTACACTCCTACGGGCGGCACCGCGGGCCGTGCTGACTGATGCCGATCTGGCGAGCAGCTTGCTCGGAATCACCGAACGAGAGCTACCAGCAACTGGCGGATGAGGTCAATAAGGAGTATCCTCATACAAAGGTAGTCGGCTACCCCTACCACATCGGAACGGAAGAAGATACATTGGGGTTGATTGACGATGTCCTGAATTCATGGGGAAGGTCCGCACCAGACTACATCTCAGCTTCAAATGTCCCAGTCGCTTACAGCATTGTCAGATTAGATGTTTGGGTAACCTCTTCTGGTCTCCTGGGCCCGCCGTCTATCCAAGACACAACACCCGATGATCTGCGGAAGTGCTTCGAAGCGAACAGCATGGCGCCCTTCTTCGTGCTGAAATACGCGCCGCCTGCCATGGCCAAGACGACGCCAAAGGGCAACTATCCTAACGCTGCGCCGAAAGATATCGCATATGGGAGCATCATTGTCGTAGCTTCTGTGGCTAGCACATATGGCGGTGAGCAATCCGAAGACGTTGTGGTTGATCCGGAGGTAAGGTGGCAGCGCTAACACGGTGACCAGGATGCTGGGGCCCCGTTCTCACTATGTGTTCCCACGCTGCACTGGGTGTTGTCAGAGCTGGCGTAGCGGTGCTCAAAGGCAAGCGACGCAGGTACTCTACATCGTGTGAACCAAGACTGACGGACTCATGTAACAGGGACTAGCGTACGGATCAACTGCATCTCACCCGGCCAGATCGATGTTGTTGTTGATCTCAAAGGCGTACGTGGCCTTCCCCTTCAAGGCGATATCGCCTTACAAAAGAACTAACCGACCCTCAGTTCGACATGCGAGGCATGAGCGCTCAGCTACCGCCGTCGAGTCTGCAATCTGCAGAGGTGAGCGCCTCTGCAGTCCGGTGTCGCGCATGCACGTTAATGAAGCCTCAGGCGCAGAGGCAGTACATCGGTCTCGAGCGGGCTGGCCTGCCCCAGGAAGTCGGCAGAGTTGCGGGGTTCTTGGCCAGCGGATTTAGCAGCTATATAACGGGTGCGAATATGGTGGTTGATGGCGGTGCTTCGTGAGTGGAGTGAAATGCAGTGCAGCGGAAGCTTGCCGCTAACCATTGCAGGGTGATGAATCCCTTGACCACTCCAATATAATTGGGTTCAAGCGTCGGTCGCTGGCCGCTCCCTCTCTCGATTGAGGTTCAGTCAAATCCAATGGCGGTGTAACAGTGTATAGGCTTTGGCGTAGTCGGTATATGGCACGGTAGCAGACCTTGGATTGCCGGAGACGTATTCACGGAAGCAAAGGGCCATCACGAAAGGCTAGAATATCGTAAATCGAGGTAGCAAGAGAGGATGCTTCTGGGGGGTGGGCACGTACTTTCTTGTCAAGGCCTCCAGGATAGTGAGCTGCTTCTCATGCGTATCGCTCACGCCCAGATACAGCATCTTATCGAACCGTCCCGGCCGCAACAGCGCCTGGTCCAGCAGATCCGGTCGATTAGTCGCGCCGATAACGAACACGCCCACCCCACCATCGCTCATACCGTCCAGCTCCGCGAGCAGCTGCGACACGATTCGGTCCATAACGCCGCCGCTGTCGCCCTGGTTCCCCCTCTTCGGCGCCACCGAGTCCAGCTCGTCGAAGAACACGACACAAGGTCTCGCATCCCGCGCCCGCTGGAACACACGCCTTACGTTCGCCTCCGACTCGCCGATATACATATTCAGCAGCTCAGGTCCCTTGACGGAAAAGAAGTTCAGCGAGAACTCCGTCGCGATGGCCTTGGCGAGCAGCGTCTTGCCCGTGCCCGGAGGACCGTAAAAGAGGATGCCGGAGCGCTTCTTCATGCCCTTAGCGAACAGCTCCGGCCGCGAGAGCGGCAGCTGTATCGTCTCCATGACGGCATCCTTGACGTGAGTAAGCCCGCCGACATCGGACCAGGAGACATTGGGGATCTTGGGCGCGCCGATTGCGTCGGCGAAGTTCTTGCGGGCCGCGTCGACGGCGGCGTCGAGGTCTGGTTTCGTGAGGCTGGTGCTGGCGGGGCCGCCGGCTAGTTGGATGTCTTTGAGGGTGATGGGGAGAGCGGGGCGAAGGGCGGCATTGGAGGTTTCGACGAGGTTTTCGAGGCGCGAGCGCTTGGCCACGAGGGCCCGGTCGAGCACGTCGACTAGGTCGCTCGCGACGAGCGCGGCGGTTTTCACGGCGACGGAACTGAGGTCCACGGAGGGAGAGAGGCCGATGCCGGTGTCTTCGATGATGCCGCGCAGGATGCCTTCTCTCTCGGCTTCGTCGGGGGCGGAGAGCTCGAGCTCGTGGGTGAAGAGGCCGCGGATGCCTTCGGAGACTTTGTCGACTTCGGTTGTGGTGGCGATGAGGACTCGTGAGTCGGCTAGAACCTTTTTCAACGCAGCTACCATGCGGTCGGCATTGAGTGCATCGATGTGCTTGATGAGGAGGGCTGTGTACTCGGCTCCGCAGTGGAAAGCTCTGTCTGCCCTCATTTCGAGAGTTGCTTCGGTTTTGTTGACTCCGCCTCCGGCACCGCCTTCGGTGACGATGTCGAAGGAGTCTATCGTGAAGGTATGCAAGCCAAGGTCCTCGCATGCGCGAGTGGCTGTGGTGGCTTTTCCAATGCCCCGTTGACTCGAAGTGAGTAGAATTGCAAGCGGAGGAAGGCCTAGATGTATTGCTCGTGGACTGGTAGCAGCAGAGATAAGCTCTCTTAGTCGACGTCTCAGGGATGATACGTAGGGCTTTGGCAGCTCCGCGATGCCGGGCGCTTTAGTTGGAAAATCGTTATTCGACATCGGCAGGGACTTAACCCCTAGGTAGTATTGCCAGGAGCTGCTGATTGCAGGTGGTACTTTGCCTTGTGCTGTAGCACCCATCTTGAGCACGGATATCGCTGGATCGATGGTGGTTACGCCCCCCCAGGCATCTTGGTCTTCAACTTCGCGTTGCTCTTTCGACCCGCTGACCGCAGCGTGGTCGACCTTGAACCATACGACGCCTCGCGATCCTCTACTGATCTCCGAACGGCTGGTCTCCGCGTCTTCGCGCTTCGTCTGTGCCAACAGTTCATCATTCGTGTTGTCCTCTGACCCCTGGAATACCGCTCTTCCCAGAGCCGTATCGACAGTGATGCCGACAAGATCACCGCTCTTCACTATCCGACGTTTCTGCTCAAAGTGGTCTTTTAATGCGGCAAACAAGCTTGGCTGAAGAGTGATTTCTGAGGACAAAGGTGTGGCAAGCTTCAGTAATGAGACCTCTTTTGCGTATGGCGGAGAAGAGTTGCTTGTGATCTTGTTTTTCTGAGCACCGGTTCGCGGCCCGACAGGTGGATACAACGCTGATAGAGGGCTGACGAGCAGATACGATGGCTGTCCAAGGTTCGATAACAGCAGTGGAGAAAGGTAGACTCGAGCAGCCAGAGTAGGCTGATCAAATTGTGAGATGCTTAAGCGCCGGTTGCTATTTCTGTTCACTGGGTACCGCGGCGGCTTTTTCGAAAGATTTTCCGGCAGACCAAATATCTTGACAGCTCTCCATTCAGTCTGCTCTTCATGTTCGTCCCCAAAGGCGCCTAAACCCCATGACCCCAGCGGGTGGTGCGGTTCTGCAGACGCTTCGACCTTGACCCAGTCCCCAGAGAAGCACCTAATCTTAGCTAAAGCGCTGGTCTCAACGAAGATCCGAGCCTCTTCGTCGTCATCGCTGCCGGGCTTCGGATGTATCAGCTCGTCTGGAATACGCTTGAGGAGGCCGTGAGCTTCGAACGATCTGCCTCTCAACCCAGGTCCACGTATAGTCGTGGCGGTGAAGCTGGAGAACACGGATCCGGGTGTAGCTATACCGTTAGTGTGCAGGCCTCCGAGTTGGGGTGTTGCGGACGTGAATGATGACAAGGCGCCAGTTGACTGCGGAGGGAGCAGGGGCGCACTCAGCGAGATCATATCTTCAGAGTCATCAGACAGATCGCCACCATCTGTACCTGAAAGTTCCGATTCAAAATTATCAGTCGCGGAGCCCGCCTCGTCCTCAGACGGTGGAGATGGAGCTTGGGATAGGGTGTTTTCCTCCGCCGCAGAGTAGAACATCTCATTCGATGTGTCTTCATCTTCTTCCGCGATGCCGTTGGCCAGAGCCGGTGGAGCTACTGGCGGTAATATCCTTGTAGATTTTGCATGTGTTTGTGACTTGATTATTATAATTCTCGTGCTCGGTAGAAGCAGCCCTTGTGAGACCGGCTCACATGCCGTGACTTTAACCGGTGGTGGCGGCACGTGTGTGATGGGATGCGAGGGTATAGGAAGGGGTAATAGGTCGCCCGTGTGGACTATACTGGGCGACTGAAGAGCCTCCCTAACTGCTTTCTTCCACCCGCGCTCCTGCGTAGCGGCTGCGTCGTGGCTTTCCAGCTTTGTGCCATTGATTTGTGTTTGTTTCCCTTTGGGACCCCGAACGTGTCCGTTTGTTTTACCAACCCCGAAGCCTCCGCCGAATTCCGTATGGACTTCATCAAGTTTTTTCAGGGCGTTTGTATCCAAGTTGACATAAACAGTATCCAGGCCGAGAGGTACTACATCCGATATCCTAATCTCTAAGGGCACATCTCGTCTTTGTACGACTTTGGAAGGCGCTACTGCATGGAGTATATTAGCGAACGATTGCAAGGCGAGCGATGCAGCAGGGAACTGAAGCGAGGAATGTGGTCTGTTGGCAGACTCATGTCTGCCTGCTGGCTTGACGGGAACGATCGTCCAGGAGGCAACGTCAATGGAAGTGGTAGGTATCCATGGGGTTATCGCAATGTGGAAGACGGAATCTAGAGATAGCTCGTCGGGGCTGCCGTGACCTATACAACTAACAGTCAGCCAGAGTCTGCACTCAACGCGCCCGGGCTTGAAAGTACCGGATGACTGCCTATAAGCAGGGAAGAGGTCTGCGAAGAGATCATTGGAGAGGACACCGACCTCTCCCCTCATACGTTCATCCAGCAGCAGGTGTGCAGATATTGCGGGCTTGTCCTGTCTTCTCCTGCGCCGCCGTTTCCGCGGATTAACGTGGACATCTTGGGCCTCCATTCTTTTCCGACCTGATTCTCAGAAGAGTGTCGATATGCGTGTTCGTGACATGGATTGACCAGAGCTTAACAAGCGCGCCGTCGTCCGCCAGGCTACGCCGAGCAATCGCGTGCCGAGGCACTGGAAATGGGGATGAGCCTAAGGACGGAGCCCTGCATGCCGCCCGCGGCTTCGAGGTCGGGAACCCCGGAGCCAGAGAAACGGCCTGAGGACCCGGTGGAGGCTAGCGGGGACTTCGGTTCATCCTGTCGGAATGATCAAAAGCTGACCCGGGTGTGTCGACTGCGCAGTCTCCGCCCAGAACGCTTACAATTCTCCCGTAGCGGAGCAATTGATGCCTCAGGCATCGCAGGGTCCACAAACGTGGGGCGCACTGCCACATGCTCGAACGTGCAAATCTCAAACTCTGAACAATCTGCCCACCATCATCTAGCGGCAGCCTCAACCCCATCCCGCTCCCGCATTCTGCCAATCAATCGAGTCAATTCTCCTCCACTCGTTCTCAGCGCATTTTGCTCCTCCACTCATGGCGCTTTGCTTTTCCATCATGTCTGTTCACACGCTTCAAACCTGCATAGACGAGAAAGACCGTTTGTTAGACGACTGCGATTCTCTTCGCGGACTCTACAACTGCTTCTTAGACCCGCGCAGGGCGACTCCCAATTTGATGAACTACGCGAATCGCAGCGCGCCCCGCCGTGCCGCTTGGGTACCGTAACAATGCCCTCCCTGACGGCGTCAGAAGTCACCACCAAGTCCTCCAGACCCTCTAGGTCCGAAGCCGCTATACAATATGCCCACCAAGCCGAGAGACTCGCGCAGTATACCCCTGCCCAAGAGAACGACACGACAGGCTCAACCCAAGCAATTGAGGCGAAGTTCATCACGGCGCAAGACCCAGTCATCGAGATTGCCAACGGAGCCCGACTGCCTGCCGTGCCCATAGAAGAAGCTATCAAGCTCAACAGGCTAAAAGACATCCTCGAGGGGCGCAATCCTTCGCAGCACAGCCCCGTCAAGATCGAAACCCGCGAGGCAAAAGACGGGACTATACACGGCGCGCGGCCGAACCTAGGCGACAAGGATGGCGGAACGCTGGATCAGGAGACCAACGGATCGTTGAGGTCTGCGGTTCCTCCGTACAGGACAAATCCACTGTTCCCTCAACTGCCGCTGTACGGCCCGCCCACGCCGTTGAAGGATCTGCAGATTTTGGCGCTGAGGATATCGTCGACGATAGGGTCGATATGCTTTCTGTTCACCATAGTCCTCGGCGCCCTTTTCACGATGGTGCCACTGCAGCTTTGGCATAGATTTTGGATGCGGGTGCGGCTAAAAAACCCGGACTCAGACCGACCCTTCTACCACGAGGAGAAGTGCCAAAGAAAAGCCAGGAGAGAGGAAGAGAGAGCATGGGTGAGAAAGCAGAGACAGCGCAAGAAAAAGTTTCCGCCCTCCGAAGCCGGAGCTAGCGACGACGTAGATTCCGAGGAAGAATTCGTCCCCCTCGAAGGCGGCCCGGACCCGCTCGTCTGCGACGTAGGCTACTACGCTCGCTGCGTCGGTCTCGACTGCGAGATGTTCTCCGTGCAGACCGAAGACGGCTTCATCATCACGCTGTGGCACCTGTACAACCCACGCACCTACACGCCGTCCCCACCCTCCGCCCATGGCCCACACTCCCCGTCCATCTTTCCCTCCGACTACACATCCAACGGCAGCGCCTCCAGCCCCCACTCCTCCCAGCGCAAATACCCCGTCCTCCTCATCCCCGGCCTCCTCCAATCCGCCGGCGCCTACTGCACCAACGACGACACCTCCCTCGCCTTCTACCTCGCCAAATCCGGGCTCGACGTCTGGCTCGGCAACAACCGATGCGGCTTCTCGCCGCAGCACGCCCAACTCGACCCCTCGGACCCGCGCATGTGGGCCTGGAACATCCGCCAGATGGGCGTCATGGACCTGCCCGCGCTGATCTCGCGCGTGCTGTCCGAGACGGGCTTTCCGAAGCTCGCGCTCGTGGCGCACAGCCAGGGGACCACGCAGACGTTCGTCGCGCTCGCCAAGGAGCAGCGGCCGGATGTTGGAAGCAAGATAAGCGTGTTCTGCGCGCTGGCGCCCGCGGTGTATGCGGGCCCGCTGATCGGGAAGATGTATCTCAAGTTCATGCGCGTGATTTCGCCCGGGATGTTTCGGGCCATCTTTGGGGTGCATGCGTTCATACCGTTCATGTTGAAGATGCATGCGTTGCTGCCTGGGAGGTTCTATGGGCGGATGGGGTATCTGGTGTTTAGCTTCTTGTTCAACTGGACGGATGAGCGGTGGGAGCGCGATCTGAGGGATCGCTGCTTTCAGTTTGCGCCGGTGTATGTTAGCGCGGAGAGTATGCGGTGGTGGTTGGGGAGGGAGTGCTTTGCGAGGCAGAAGTGTATTTTGGCGACGAGGGAGGAGGGGAGGATGGAGGATGAGGAGGACGAAGAAGAGGACCAGGCCATTGAACAGTATTACAGCAATGCTAGGATGCATAGAACGGAAAAGAGGGAGCCGCCGCATACAGGAGAGCGAGATAGCGAGAAGAGTGGGGAGAACGAAGAGGATGATAGAGGAAGGTTCGCGTGGTACGATGAGCAGTGCCCGCCAATGGCATTGTGGGTAGCCGGCGCGGATGATTTGGTCGACGGGAGACGTTTGCTGCGGAGGTTCGAGCGCGGCAGAGAACCGTATGTGGATCTTGTCCACGCGAAGATCATTGAGGGGTACGAGCATCTGGATGTCATTTGGGCCATGGATGCCATTGAGAAGGTTGGGAAAGAAGTCAAGGAGATTATCTGGCGAACTGCGCCCGAGGAATCTAGGAAGGTATGTAGGACGCCAAAGGGATGTGACGATGTGAAGCCATTCGAGAGGCGCAATGGTAGGATTGTGCTTGACGGAGGGCGTGCTACCCCCGATAGGAGACATGCAGTGAAAACAGGTGTAGACGCCACGGCGGGTGAATGGAACGAGGCAGAGAAGAAGAAGAGGGATAGCAAGGAGGAGCAGATGAAGTGACTGCCAACCTCTGGTGGCAGAAGAGCATCGCCATTCTAGGGGGTTGGACATTACCTGATCCAGATAGCCGCTCGGATGTGTACGGTTCTGTGCATCACCTCATTGATAGACACACGAACGTAGCACGTGGAGAACTCTCCTGTATCCCCATGATACTCTGTTGTGGTCTAGAAGGCTAGCACCTTGCCTGATAATTGCCCTAGTGAAGAACTCGAATCAAGGAAATTGAGTGACAGCAGAGAGACAGCGAGGTTGCAAAGGTTTTCCTGAGAACAGCAAAAATGTAGAACGACACGGAGAGCCGTGGGCATTGTGCTAGTGCTTAGATGTGTTCAGGAAGCGGTAGCCAGGCTCAAGGTTGGAGATGAGACTGTTTTCATGAATCCGAGGCAATGAAACAGTGCCGCTTAACGAACAATAGGTAGAAAGCACTTAGTGCAACTTGGTTGGTTAAGGTGAACAGCCCTCCCAAGTAGGCCCTGAAGGACTGTCCCAAGTTGTTGAGGGGCTTCTTGCACAAGAACTGCTTCAGACAACGACACCTTCATTCAACAGCACAGCTCGGACATTCGAATTTCCAAGGTTCGGAGCGCACCAGCGCAGCAACGGTTTTCGGGCTGTGCTGTGGCTCAGGGACCCTGGAAATCCCACGAGCTTGGTTCAAGCCACCCCGTGGACAGCGGAGCTCCGAACTCACCACCGTGTCTCCTGTCAACAGCGACCTTCATTGTCCCGCTCCTCTCCACTGGACTCTTTGATACTTCAAATACGTTAAACTCCATACCGTCTTTTTTCAACCACATACTCTCCACACCTGAACGATCTCGGCACAGGGAATCGCATTACCAACTTCGTCCGGCCGGCGCAACACCTGCTGACCCGAAGCGCGCGACACGATCATGCATATAAGACTACCATGGAGAGCATAATACACGAGGACTCACCCCTCGCGGCGTACTTAGAGGGTACACAGTCTCCCAACCCGCGCGTACCTGTTGGACACCGCTTGCAGTCCCGACACGTTGCGCTACTGTCTGCATAATGCTAATACCGCCAACAGGAGAAGGGCACGGCGCACCGGAGTGGGCGGAAACCCACGAAGCCTCCGAAACGGACTCGCCTGAACGGCAGTCGTTTGCCCCCTCCGGACCTTCTAAACTATCTACGAGGATTCGGAATAAGCTTCCCCAGCCTATACGGATACACCTGACGGGTCAGAGCACGCTTGGGAGGATACACACCGCCTGTTCGGTAAGCACATACACAGAGGGTCTCTACACGTCAAAGCCGCTGACGCTGTTCCCTACGCGCAGCGGGCGATTAATTCACGGCTCGGTCGAGCAGACAACGTCCGGTTCTTGGAGCACTTCCGCTACATCATCGTTGCGTCCCAGCTATTGAGTGAGCACCCGGGACACACCTCCCTTAAGGCACCGAATCCACACACCAACAATAGCAATGGCATACCAGCCGCTGACTTTAGAGATGCGTCGACGAATGTCGGTGGTGCGGCTGCTACGGCCGTGGCTGCTTTTGCCTTGGTATGGTTGCTGAACTGGGCGCGTGCCGGCAGGCAGTCAGGATTCAGCAAGGGGAGACTTTCGCTGGTGCTGGCCGTCTTCGTTGTTGTGGCCACCATCGGATATAGCTACCTGAGGCGGCAGTGGCTGCAGTATGTCCGGCAGCAGGCCGTTAACACCGCGTCAACGCTCATGGCGAATCTGCATGCCTTTGACGCGTCAACTTCGACTGCCCTAACCCTGATTCAAGAAGTCGAGCTTGTATCGCGCGGCTACCGATTGTACGATCTCAGACTTAGCGGCTAAGAACATCTAAGCTAACACTCAGCAGGAGTACGCCTTTACCGCCAATCACTCGATTGGATGAAAAGGGCCAAAGCCGCCGATGTGCTCGCCTGCGTCGGAACGTACGAAGCGCCTTCGCTGCCACAGTCCCTTCGCTGAGCGAAGAGTGCGGCAATGTGCGCCGTCTAATTGCAGAAGACGATCTGGAGCGTTATCTAGAAGTTTACGATATCACAAACCCCGACCTGCACGAGGCGTCTCTAGGCTACTCAGATTCCGAATTCGACGACCTCGAATCCCTCAAGACCCTACGCATACTCCAATACCGCTTCAGCACTCTCAGACGAGTCTTTCTTTGTTCTTTGCTATCGCTGGAGGCTGATGGCGGATCACCTGACTTCGCGCGCTGGTCCTCCGCGGTGGAGTCTATAGTCAAGATCTCTGCGCTAAGCGCCGAGTGGAGCGAGAAGATCAACAGCGTTCTGAACGAGGAAGAACAATTTACTGTGCCACCAACGCCGAAAGCGCCGGTCACTCCAGGCCGCCAACGTCTCCGCGCACAAGTCCGCAAGCTCAGCGCCCTGTCGCAGGGCATTAAAGGCCTGCAGGCCAAAATGCAGATTCTTCGCGAAGAGTCGGCCCGGAGCCTCGAGGAGTCTGAAGATATCTCCGATCTCGGCGCCAGCCTGATGGCGCAGTATGAATCCATCGGCGCAGACCTAAAGAGCCTAATGCAGGCATGGGAAAGCGGAAAGGCTTCTCTGGCGCTCAACATCGACCGCCGCGAGCGACGCGTATCCCAGGCCTCAAGTGGCCTGCGCTCGCCGGTGCCGAGTCTGGGCGGCTTGACGGTGGTGGATGAGGGCAGTCCGTCCGATGCGCTGCGCGCGCTCAATGGAGAGGTGCCGGAGCACTCTGGCCCATCGAGCACGTCGGGTAGTGCATCCGACGAGGAAATCTTCGAGGCGATTGCCATCCCACGACAACGGAATAGACTGTCCATGACGCGAGAAGAACGCATGGCGAAGATGCACGAGGACCAAGCTCGGCAGGCTTCTTTCCGCGAGCAGAGAGAGGCCAACTCGAATATGCTGAAGGAGCTGGAGTCGGTCATTAATCTGCGGCCGAATCGGCAGGCGATGGGGCGGGTGACGTCGATATGAACATCTTTGGCGCATACACTCACGGCGATACCCACACGTTATCATTTGTCTTGGGGAGTTGGGCTGGGCGCTTTGCATTCTCATGCGGTGTTATTAGGGCGGTGCTGGATCTGGATGGTACATACTGCTGCTCATTGGAAACTATAGAGCACGGCGTAGATAGCTTCATATGATTGATGGGACGAGACTAGATGCTTACGAAGTTCGAAGCGAGTAGCAGCAACCGCAGCAGGTGCATCAACGTTAGGGGTGAAAGCAGTTCGAACTGCGAGCCAGTAGGTCCCACTAGATACCAAATCGAGCCTGAGGTGCAATCAACAACCGGTTGTTGCAAATACACAGAAAGTTCGTCGACATGTCTGCTGTGTGCTCGCACCTGAGGCTGCAGCTTCGCCTTTCACGACAGCCGACTCCGGCGTTTAATGGGCTGTGGTCATCGACGCGTGAGCGCGTTCTTTGAAACACCAGCCAAGGCTTATCGATAACGCTGGCTTCCGACCGAACCAAACCCCAGGCTTTCCAATTGAAACGGTGTGCCACAAATCGTTGGCTGTGTTTACCGTCACCACCTTAACTCCGCTCTCCAGAAAGTCTCGAAGCCTGACCTCGAGACCAGGCCGATCATTGAGCAATCTGCGTGTTCCGTTGCCCCTCGCAAAGACGCTGACACTGCCCTCGCATTGACCTCCTCCGTGCCTATCCAGGCCGTTTCCTGCTGGTCAGGCAACTGATCTGCCTCAATCTCTACCTCCGCCTCTTGATAATCGCCACGAAGCCTCTGCCTGCTCTTCCGAAGCTTACAACAGGCCTCAGTTGACTCCTTCGCCGCCTGTGTTCCCTCGGCAACCGTCCGACCGAATCCTCACTCGACTTTCACACCACCACACCGGTATACAGAGCTCAACGTGCGCAACGACGCGGTTTGCAGGCAGCCAAGACAACCGAAAACTGTGCGACGGTCGAAGGCGTTAGGCAAACACCGCTTCTGATAAGGTACAACCGGTTGATGTTGAAAGAGGTGGAAACTGGATCACATCGCCAGTGTCTCCCGAGGTGCTACACCGGTCTACACGTCTCACGGGAGTCCGACAACTACACAGTACTGGGATGATCTGTGGCATGAGCGCAGTGAACAGGAAGAAGGCTTCCACCGGTCAGGAGGTTTCGAGAAACGTCCTGGGCAGACTCTTCTAAGATTGAAAGAAGTTTGAGCTCCACGCCTTATACCGTCTTCGCGTATGGTACGCTTCGCCTGGATCCTCTCTGTCGTCGCCTTCAACTAGCTTGTCCCAGCCCGACTTCTTCATTGCAGGCGACACGCAGTTCGAAAGACTTGGCTCTGTGCTGCAGAGTGAACTGCGGCTCTGTTCGTAGACAGTCTTGTCAATCCGACCATTCATAGTCATTTCTTGGCGTCTGCCGGTACCTCTTCCGCTATCGGACCCTCGGAGGCCGCTGGACGCGTGACTGTCGTTGATGCCTGAAACATTGGATGTAATCGTCAATCTCACGAACAGCTTATAACCGCCTTTCGTTTCAAAATGTCCACCACTACCCCATACGACATGGTGGAAAACGAATTGACGCAGCCGTCAACGCAGCAGATCCTCGATCCTCGCCGTTTGGGGAGGAATAACTCTGGCCTGAGCGAGTCCGATATCTCCGATGTCATCTGCATACTTCATCCGTGCTCCTTGGCTGCCATCCGCATAGTCCGGGAAACTGCAAGGCTCTCTCCTCAGCACGTACTTCAGAACAACGGGCTGGTGAGCTTTGATTACGCAGACGAGG
>Ga0068629_1000068_pt1 | contig 20104 bp, 18 predicted proteins | sample InSIn3gowninarea_FD_77432 | JGI IMG/M metagenome (GOLD analysis project Ga0068629, IMG submission 77432) | Clean room microbial communities from NASA Spacecraft Assembly Facility at Jet Propulsion Laboratory, Pasadena, California, USA -... ...
CAAAGTACAATAGGCTGATCTTGGGTAAAACCAAACTCTACTAACAACTGGCGAAGCCTAAGAGTCTCTTGACTAGCTGCAACTGTTGCTTTGTACTTTGCTCTATTGATGATAATGCAATAGCTTGTTGCTTCTTGCAGGACCAAGAAATAGGAGAACTAAGACCTAACCATAAGTGGAATGCTTGTCATCGACTAAACCTACCCAATATGAATCAATATATCCTACCAACTTTGTGGAACCACGTCCATAGGACAAACCAAAGTGTTCGACACCCGTTAGATATCAAAGAATACGCTTGGCTACTTGCCAATGACTATCATGAGGAGTTTGAGAGAACTAAGGGATCATTCCTACTACATAGGAGATGTTAGGACGAGTATGGGTAAGATACAAAAGTCTCTCCACTAATCGACGATACGAAGTAGCAACACAAAGAAGTGATGTGCAAGAAGAAGTCAATGTAACCCTAGATTGGAATGGCGTAGAAGATGGCTTGAAATCATCCATCCGAAAGTGTTGAAGAAGATCCAATGTATACTTGTGTTGACATAAAGAGATCTCTGAGGCAATCTATGGGATCTAAAAATCGAGAAAGTAATGCTCCAGTCCCAAATTTGTCATCTCAAATCTGTCATCTCAAATCTCTCTAAATGAGGACGCTGAACAATTTGTATATGAGGGGATGAGATCCCATTGAGAAACAAAACATCAACATAAAGAATAAGTATGGTAAGATCCTCTCCATCTCGCCAAATGTAGACTGTAGTATTTGAGTGACACTTGATAAAAGAAGTAGAGAGAATGAAAGAATCCATCTTTATTATACCAGGCTTGAGGAGGTTGTTTGAGACCATAGAGTGAGTTCCGTAGTCTACAAACAAGTGATGCATCCTCAACAAAACCAAGAGGCTGCTCCATATAGATCTCTTCTTGCAAATCTCCATGCAAGAAGCACTCTTCACATCCATTTGAAAAATGGACCAACATTGAGAAGGGGCAAAAGCAAGTACAAGCCGAAGATAATTCATCTTAGTGATAGGAACAAACTGTAAAGGTCTTAGTGTAATCAACAACTTCAACTTATGAGAAACCCTTAGCCACCACATGAGCCTTGTACTTGTCAATGGACCCATTTGCTACATATTTGGTTCGGTAAACAAACCTACAATGAACAACTTTATTCCCTTAGTAAGAGGAACCAAATCCCAAGTCTTATTCTTCATCAAAGTAGAATACTCAACAACCATAACATCATCTCACTCATGTATCCCATGACCTTGTGGAAAAAGTTGAGAATCACTTGAAACTGAAAGACAAACAAGGCCAATACTAGTAGAAGGAGTACGTTTGGAAGGTGGAAGATCCTGAATGAAAGGTGTTGCCTCCTAAACAATAGTCTATGCCCATCTAGGAATAGTGACAGTAGGTGCATGATCCTCAATAGATTCAGTAGGAACCTCAATTGGAGGAGCATGATGCTCAACAACAAGAGCAACAATAGAATCATCCTCACATATCAACCATGGGAGAGGCATCAAGTGAAGAAGAAGAAGGTGAGGAAGAAGATGAAGTATCATGAGGATGAAGACATCATGCTTAGTCCCAGATCGAGCCTCCTTTGAAGTCATATGATCAAGAGCTTTGTGAGGTGTACGATTTTGAATATAATTCACACAATTAATTGCCTCAACCCAAAAAATAGGTGGTAAATATTTGGAATGCATCATACAATCAACCATCTCCTTCAAAGTATGATTCTAGCTCTCAACCACACCATTTTGCTGAGGTGTGTGAGGGACATAATGCTGATGAACAATCCCATGTGGAGCAAGAAAATCAGAAAACTCAGTGCTAAAGTACTCCCCCATTGTCTGTGTGAAGCTTCTTGATGGATGAGGAAGCTTGATTCTCAGCCAAAGCTTTGAGAAAATATACCTAAGTATGTCTTGAGAAATCAATTATGAAGGTCAATGCATACTTAGCTCCTTTGAAAGAAGATGTGGGAAAGACCATCAAATCACTACGAACCAACTCTAAGGGTGAAGATGCTTTATGGGTCCTACATTTGGGAAAAGTATCTTGGTGTAGTTTTCCAAGTGCACAACCAGGACAAACACCATTAAGATAGGAGACCTTAGGTAACCCAATAACCATGTCATGAGTGCTCAACTCCTTCAAATACCTATAATTGAAATGACCAAATCTTTCATGCGAAAGTTTGTTATCAAAATCAGCATGAGCAACAAGACATGAACCGGAAGAAGTATCAAAACCCTCAAAAAAATTCAAATTGTTCATCATGATCCATAAGTGATTGATTGTGGTTCATCATGAGAAATAAGTGATTGTGTTTCCTTTAGACTTCGAATTTCTGCTCCATGAGTTGTGAACAATACAGTTTTCCGTGTGCCTGAAGTGCATACATAATAGATAGAAAGAAGATTTGCTGAAATGTTGGGCACATAAAGAACATTATTGATGCAACCACCATCAACCACAATATCTCCTTTTCCTTGAACAAGAATGAAGGATGAATCTCCAACCTCAATGGTAGATGTGGAACTAGAAGAGAGGCATAAGACTCTTTAGAAGATGTCATATGATTAGTAACTCTTGAATCTAAAACACATGTGTGAGAGCAAGACTTAGGAGACCTTCCTTGGACATTGAGGGCCTTACCATGTTCTTTTGGTGTATCAATTTCATGCTTTTTCATGGATTCTTCTAAACCTTGCAATTTCTTCCAACACTTATTGGCTGAATGACCATTATTTTTGCGATAAGTACAAGTGGCATTAGACTTCTCCTTTTTCTTAGAAGGGTCCTTAGACTTAGAGTCGTTTGAACTTGATTGAATAGGAGTAGAAGCGGGTTTAGATTTAGTTTTAGATTTGCCTTTCCCTTTGCAATTTGATGCAACTAAAGTTTTTGAAGAAGAGGTAGTAGACTCAAGACTTGAAAGTTTGACTTCTTCCCTATTAAGTTGTTCACAAAACTCTTCAAAGCTAAGCAATGTGAAACTTTTGGCAAGTGCATTAATGGTGTAAAGGAATGTAGATGAAAAATCTAGAAAGGTCCCCTTAATTTTGAAAGAATGAGATACACACATTCCTTATCTTCTTTCTTTTTACCACTTCCTTTTAATTGTGTTAGGAGTTCCTTGAATTTGGTAAGATAGTCAATAAGTGTAGGGAAATCATTAGGAGAAAGTGCTATGAGTTTTGCATAAAGCTGCATAGAGCTTATGTGAAACCAAAGACTTTCATAAGGAGTTTTGCATCCATCCAAGTGAAACCAAAGACTTTCATTTACATTCATAAGGAGTTTTCCAATTTGTCCATACATTCATAAGGAGTTTTGCATCCATCCAAGTGATTGCCTCATACAATTTTCCTTTATACACAAAAAGCTCATAATCTTTAGTGAATGTTGGTTGCTTCTCTTTAAGAAGATGTGTGAGACCTTTCCATGCTATTATGTTGAGCATTCTCAGTTTCGATGTGTGGCATTAATGGTTCAATTGCTGTTGTAGAAGAATTCATCTTGCTGAAATAAGGGAATCAAACAACACAAGGGGTGCAAAAATCCGCACCAACACCAAGCCCCACCCAAAAATTTATTATCTTCAAGAAATGGCCCCCCCACAAAAATTGCTTTTATAACTCAGACAACAACCAAATTTGTTGAAAAAGCTCTCAAATCCTATTTGACAATGCAAAAAACAATATCCCAATCTGAATCCATTTTCTCCAGTTATGGAATTAGTTATCCAAGGGGTAAAAAATTAATTTTGAGGACCTTAATAACTATTAAGAAAAGCTCCCTTGCTCGCACAAGCGCAAAAAATGCAAACCATAAGCAACCCAACCAAACTAGCAGGTAATCGGGCTTGAAATGAAGATATGGAGGGCGGATTTGCAAGAGGGCATCAAGATGCAATCTACTCGAGTAAAAAAAAGATCTATTAAAAGTTGCATATGGGTTCGAGTTGGAATACACAGAGGAATAAGGGTGCAAGCGTGAATGAAGGCCATCAAAGAGAGAGATCGGTCGAGCTATGATATCAGAAATGTGGGGGAAACCCTTGGATGTCGATATTGGCCGCCATTTGTAGCAATCTGTAACAGAGGACTCGATCAAGGCTATAGTTTTCAAGAAGGCCGGGAAACCTTAGGATGCTAGTAAAGGCCGCCATCAACAACGGATCTGGACCATGGCAGGCTCATTGGTTAGTTGACACAAATGACTATGCTTCTTAGCTATCGATGGTTCGACTCGAGCGTGAAGGAGATCAAAGGAAGGAGTGTCTCTTAGAAGCGGGGGAACCTTAGGTTGGCGATCTACAAATGCAGCAAAAAGAAGAGCCTCCCTCTAAAACTAATCTCGATTAATGCAAGAGCATGCATAAAGACAAAACACCTATGTGCCCTGAATGTGTTTTATGTTCTATATGGTGATGGCCAAGATCGAAGGAGTACAAATTATCAAGCTAGCAGATGAATCATGGAGTACAAATTTAAATTGATGGAGAGGGCTGTCCTTCAAACAACACGAAGTGTTGGAGGGCATAGAGATGTTGGGCTTAAACGAAGCCCCTCTACAACATTTTGAATTTGTATAAAGTGATTTGTTTGGATAGAAAACTGCAATGCTAGTAAGATGGATCATAGAGCTTAGATGTGGAATGAGGAACAGACTTATCTTTCAAAGAATACAAGGTGCTGGAGGGCATGAAGATGCCTAGCTTAAATGGAATAGCTTTGTAACATTTGTAATTTGTAGTAAAATGATTCATCAGTCTAGATAGTTGTGGTTACAGTATGCTTCGTTTCACAATAGAGTAAGACATTATGTTTCTTTCTTAATAGGCTTTGTTCATGGTATGCTTCGTTTCACAATAGAGTTTGACAATATCAAGCTAGCAAATGAATCATGAAGTATATATTTAATTTGAAGGAGAAGGCTATCTGTCAAACAACACGGGGTGTTGGAGAGCATGAAGATGCCAAGCTTAAACGAAGCTCCTCTGCAACATTTTGGATTTGTATAAAATGATTTGTTGGGATAGAAGATTGCAGTGCTAGTAAGATGGAAAATAGAGCTCAAATCTGGAATGAGGAAAAGACTCATCTTTCAAACAACACAAGGTGCTAGAGGGCACAAAGATGCCAAGCTTAAATGGAGTAATTACTTTTTAATCTGCAGCATAATGATTTACTAGACTAGTTTGCTTGGGTTATATTGAGACTCTACAATATTTTGGTAACAATATGCTTCATTCTTTATATGCTTTATATTAGTAACAATATGAGTTACTAATTACGTTGCGTTTCGTAGATATGTTGCATATTTATGTCATGAAAGACCATCTCAATATGCTTTGTTTTATATATGTTTTGTAATCCTTATGTGCTATCTAATAAACATGAGTTACGTATGCCCTATAACATTTAGTATCTATGCTTCGTTTTTGTGTTGTGACAGACATATCTTACAGTTATGAACAAGTCTCATATTCTGTCATAACTTTTTGTAATATACAAGGTTCCTAGAGGCCCTTTCAAAACTTGACTTTTTTGATTAATATCAAATTTACTTGAAATTAATAAAAAAAAAACTATTAAGAAAATAATCTTTATTTAATTAAAAAAATTTAATAAATAAATATTTCCTAAACATTACAAAAACCACCGAATTAAAATTTATAAGGTTTTTGTAGAGCGACAGGAAATGCAGAAATGAAGTGAAGGTAAGGAGCAACACCAATCCACCATGCCAAGGAGCAAAAATGTGGAAGTGTAAAGAAGGCACACAAATTGTTTGTGTTTGAAAATTCTGCAAAATGCCCACAATGATTTGAGGCCCGTTTGAGACCTATTCCACACCACTACATAATCCGTTGGAAGATGAGGCACAACAAGCTAGGAGTTGGAGTGCCATAGCTTGCAAATCTGTCCACACGACAATCACGATCTGTTAGGGATAAAAAAAACGCAGATCAAGTTGAGGAGCTATAGCAACAAAAAAACCAATAAGGCATCTGATTCATAAGAAGAGGAGGATAAAAAAGAACACCCAAACGCAACAGAAAAGGCCACAGTCTGTAGCAAAGGGCAAACCTGATGAGCTCGTCCTCATTTGGCTATGCCGTAGAAGGGAGTGACGTTACAAACAACTAACTAACAACACGATTTGTTGAGAAGCTTGCATAGCACAAAACCATGATCTGCATAATTGCAACTCTAAAGAGGAAATAACCAGGCACAAAGTGTGAGAGGTTGCAGCATAGGTGAAAAGCCAAATCCGTGTCGAGGAGAACAACAATTGAATGCATGGAATTGCACTCAGCTGAGAGAAGCCTAGCATCCATGACCAAAAACCACGAGAAGTCGAGAGCAAAGACAAAGAGCAAAACTTAGACAACAATAGAGACCACACACAAGTGATCTGATACAACCATGAACCTCACAAAGTGCGTGAATAGCAATGAATACTAGAAACATTCCACATAGATCCAGACTCAAACTGAAGAGAACTTCGAAGGTTTTGAACACTTGCGAAACCGATAGGTTCTATACCATAAAAGGAATGATAGAAAACATTTACCCAAGAAGATGGATTTCATACAGCATCACAAAACAAAGAGGGAATCTCAAAAGAATAGATCTGATTAATTAATCTATGAGAGAACCTTGAATAAATAAGCTAGGTGCAAACAAAACAAGTTGGAGGATCATAACAATAATTTGTCATGATTCCAAATATATAAAAAGATAAAAAGAAATACACTTAATATCCTAGTAATACTTGAGTGGAAAAAATACCTAAGAAAATTGAAAATGAACTCTAATATTACCTACTAAGGATTTTGTAAACGCAACCATGGCCCACCATGTAAGTCATCAAGCACAATATAAATTTAAGAATCTAGCCCTACTAGCCAACCATGAAGAGACAAAATTAAAGTTTCCTTGGCAACCATGGCCCACCATGTAAGTCATCAGGCACAACAAAAATTTAAGAATCTAGCCCTACTAGCAACCCATGAAGAGACAAGTTTATGAACCTGATGAAAGCACCAAGGGACTGGAATTCTAAAGGCAACATAAGAGTTGAGATTAGTTTTGCTGAGCTTGAGTTGATTGTGGTTTGTTTTAATGTGCATTGCACCCATATCTATTTCCACATGATTTTTTTTCATAACATGATTGAAAATGGAAGTCAGGTCATCATGGTTGAAGTTATCGAGCTGATTCCTTCCAATGTTTGTATTTGATATAACCATTTTGAGTTCCAAAAAGGGAACATAAATCAATTTGCAAACTTTGTATGGAGTAGAAGCTGGGAGTTATTTGTCTGTTGGATCCATCTTCAGATCCCATACGCAATATATTTCCCACTTGAACCTCGTAGACATAGTCCTAGACAATGACCTTTTCGTATGGAATAATAGGAGAGAAGTGGGGTGGAGGGAAGGGGAGGGGAAGAAATTGTTGAATGGTTGGACGTGACCCAAAAGTTCACCCGGAAATCCCATCTTGAATAAAGTCGGTTCTGATTATAGGCCTAACGTTTGGAGGTTTTGCACTCTCTCAATAGGCCTTCATTCCATTTCTAGTTGATGTAACAAAGATGTTCTACCTTAGTTCAACAATGGTGGATGGAGGGAAAATCCATGTATGTAACAAAGATGTTCTACCTTTCTAAGCAACTCCAATACCTCAAATAAAAGATTAAAACCTGGAATTGGGATGAGTTTGAGGAAGTTTCGTAGAGGAAGAAATCTGTAGCAAATGAATTGGAGTCTCTTAATGAGACAATATGTGGGAAGAGCGTATAAGAAGATTTGAGTATCCATGAACTTTAAATCTTTAAGGAGTTGGATGAATGGGAAGTCTATGAAGAATTGTTTGGGAAGCAATATTAAGAGTCCAATGGCAAAAGTTTGGGGAATGGTATTTTAACTTCTTCGATAAGATTGTTTCGCTTCATCAAGCTTAGAATTTCATATCCTCCTTGTGGGATGATGTTGGAGATTGATGCTGACCAATAAAGTGAAAACTAAAGAGTTATATCATGGATTTGATGAGGTCCAAATGTTTCTATAGCCATTGAAGAGTCCTTGTGACTCTTAGAATTCCAAGAATATATTTGAAGAGTTGTATCTTGTATTTGTTTGCTATAAATGTATTATACTGTACAACAATGTTAAGGAGAATGTCGATAAAGTTATGTAAAATTTCTGAGTTTGTTTGAAATTGAAATCAACATTTTGTTCAATTGTCTTCTTGTGAAAAACGTGTTTGCAGTCCTTAAATTACAATCAACTTGTAGGGGTCATAACTTTTGATTTATAGCTCTGTTTTGTGCGTTCTTTACACTGTTGGAAAGGCATCGAAGTAATCTTTCCATCAATATATAACTTGTCAAATTCTTAGCAGATTTGACCCCTTAAAACTCGACTACGATGCTCTGTTGTCTTCTACAATGCTCTACAGTCTACTACAACGCTCTATCACATTTTTGGAGCTGCTGCACTTTGTTGTTTCTTGTTTTAAGATAAAAACTTCATTTGGTATTAGAGCAATTTATTTTTTTGGGTTTGAGTGAACTAGAGTTGTGGTCAGTCTTACAATTGATCAAGTTCTTCGACAGGTTCATTGAAAAAGAACTTTATCTGTTGCTGCTTGAGTTTAAGGGCCAACTTCAAGAACCACATGATTAGAGCACAGAAAATGATAGGATTGCTAAAAAGGAAACAAAGAAGAACTCATTAGCCTTCTATTATATTTAATCTTCTCTTGCAAGAGTTTATTTCCACACATTGTTACTGCTACTTGAACCAAAGAGGTTTGGAAGTCTCTTTTTAAGAGGCTTACCAAGGAAGACCAAGTGAGAATGGTCAAGTTGCAAACACTCAAGAAAGAGATTGAGAATTGAGGATGAAAGAAGATGATAATGTGGGTGATTATTGTGTTCGAGTGAAGGATGTGGTGAACGAGATGGCCACCCTAGGAGAGATTTTGAAAATAGAGGTAGTTGGTAAGAAGGTATTGATATCTCTTTACCCTAAATGGAATTATATTGCAATAATTATAGAGCAAAGATTTGTCTACACTTGCATTTGTTTAGTTGGATTCCTTATGTCACATGAGGAAACACTAAGAGAAAGAGTTAAAAGAAATTGTGGAAAGGCTTTCATTTCTAACTTGAATTGTTCTATGAATGATGAAGATGGTCCAAACACAAGTACACAAGCACAAGTAAGAGGTAGAAATCATAAATTTTCAAGAGCTAGATGAAGAGGAGCTGCTGCTGCTGGAGGACATGGAAGGGCTAATCAAAGAAAAGTAGAATGCTACAATCGTCATAAAATGGGCCACATTGCATAGATTGTAGAATGAAGACCACAAATGGAGACAAAAAAGGCTATCATGTGCATGAGGATGAAGATACAAAGAAAGAGTTGTTTTCATATGAAAAGAATATGTTGGGGAGTTTTTCTTTCCTACCTCTTTATGGGAGGTCGGGAGGAAAAAGCCAACACCTTGAGTGAAAGGGTGTTACCCTTGTTGCTATGGGGACTAGTTACCCCAAAGGTTATGTTGGTAGAATAGCTTCTCGACTCACTAGAACAACCTAGATTTGGCTGAGATGTTTGAAGCTGTTGCCGATGTTAATCTGGCATGGACCAAGGGACTCTGAGTTTAGCAATTGTTTCTTGACAGTATTGTTTCAAAGAAAAGGGAAATAAAACATGTGGTGCAAAAACCGCGGGAAAAAGGTGTAAAATAAAGAAAATGACAAAAAGGAAAAATGGTGGAATGACATTGTAACTCAAGGTCACTATGAGTATGCAAACTTATGGATTTGAAACTTGGTCACTTGAAGTCATCTTAGTGGGATTTTGTTCGGGTTCCTTACACCCGTTTCCAATCTACTAGCCAACCACACGAATGGCCTAATAGACAGAGCGAGAAGCGGTGGGCAAAGGGTTCAATAGTACAAGGAAGGACAAATGAACCAAGATGGGGTTCTTGAGGTGAATGGCATCAACGAGATATTCAAGTGAAGTTCAAATCTAAATACAATAGCAAAATATCATCGTTTAATCATCTAAATACAACCATTTCACAAAAATATGCAGTTATCTCACACCCGACTTGCAAGAGTCGTACAAGATGCACCAAGCGAGTGAAGTAAACAACAACAATGACAAAACAAGGCTGATAACACTATCAATTACCCATTCAAATTCATTATTACACATAAGAAGCAAAACATCCACAATATTAAAGCATACACCCAATCAAACATTGAGAGAATTTTGATGCTTAAGATGCACCAGTTCTTTATTTGTTTGAAAGTGTCAATTCCCCCCCTCAAATGAAGCAAAATGGGGTATATATAGTTTTCACAGGCATGTCTAACGATGTCGTGATCTTAAATGCGGAAATTAAATGTAGTTTGTGGAAAGTAAATGCGGTCCAATAAAAATATCGCCACATGGTGTTACAAAATTCATTCCAAACTTATGGGAGCAAATCCTCATCCTTCACAAGTTTGGAGAATAAAACATTTATTAAAGAATTAAATTGTTCAACTGAAATAAAATGACCAGTAAAACAATGACACTTGTCACGCAGCCATAATGTGACAACTAAGCTGTTGATGGGCACATTGCTACAACTCAATCCTTGAAGCCTTCATCCATGCACTTAGCTATGAGTTCCCATCCACGAAGTATCTTGGAAGTCTTCGTCTTGTTCCTTTGTCATCATCAAGTTTCCTTTCTTGTCGGTGGTATCTTCCTCCAAAAATTTAACTTCATGGTCCATCAACTCTAGGTTCAAACCAACTTTGTCACTGCTCTTGGAAGTGGTCATGATGCTCAAGCGAGTGAGGAAGGCTTCTGGAGTTGATTCTCTGGTTTCGAAAGATGCTATGGTCTAATGAAGTAATGCCTTGTATCTCGAGCTTCCAAGCGTGAGCCTTTAGCATATGTCGAAGATCACTCCCTATTTTGAAGGTGTTGACATCTTGAATCTGGATGAGACTTTGAAGAAGATTTCTAGCCTCCGTCAACACTAACTCTGTCTTCCTGGGAATGGTATTTCCGAGGAACGTCACTTCAAAACTCATTAACTCCAAGCTGGTACTCACCTTGTTGCTCAAAGCAACAACATCCTTCTTGACCTCTTGGAACCGAGTAGCAATTTGTTGTATGGTGTCTAAGTAGAACCAGTAGTCATTGCAAAATATGACATCCTCGTCTGATATATCATGGACCATATGGAATTCTTCTATGACAGGTTTTCATGATTCAAGTATTCTAAGGAGGTTGATCCTTGTAGTCATAATATCTCTCAGCTTCTGCTCCTCAATTGAAACCTGTTCTAGAGCTTCTGTGAATTGAGTCACCATCACCAACACATCATCAATAACTTCCTGTTTGACCTCATCAATGCCTTCAATTAGAGGCTCAACCCTCTTGAGTCTTTCGATGGGAACCTTTATGGACTCAATTTCTTTTAACCTCCGCTTGAGGGTTGCATTTTCTTTTTTCAAAATTTTAATTTCTTTCTCTTGCTCAAACCCTTCTTTTGTAATGGCCTTTGCATTGGAAATGATGGCATGCTTCTTATCAACTCTACTGATGGGTCCTGTATTGATAACTTGGTTCACCTGTCGGAAGTTTTCTGGGCCTTGTGGATTCTCCTTCTCCGCCATGAGGGTCTTGATGTGAACGACATTGTTAGTCATGTGTACATACATTTGACTCTTGTCTAATCGAGTGGAGCTCTGTCCCATCTAATCATTCACTTCATTGACTCCAAACTATTCTCCAACATCCATGTTGAAGATATCAATAGCTTCGTCCATATCAATTCCCCACTCATCATTTGGTGGCAGTTGATGCGTCTCCACAATTGGCTCCTTTGCTGTGATGTTGTTCTTAGACCTTTTTGAAGGCCTCTCATCTTCATTATTCTCAGGTGACTCTGATGATCGGGATCATGATGTCTTTCTTGACTAGGTACTCTTCAAGATTGTTCTAGGAGTCGAACTGCTTTTCCTTTTGAGAGAAGTCAAAGGTTCTGATGAAGTTGATTTATGTGATACCTCCACAACTTCTAAAGTTTCATCCTCTTCCTCTTCTCGAGTATTTGGAACATTCTCTTGGCCTGTCGAACTCACTTCAGGTTCTCCATATGGCTCATTTTCTTGTCCTTGTTCTTGACTATCAGTGGCCTCATACAATGAACCTGAAGATGAAGGTTGAAATGGCGAGACAACTATAGGTGGTCGTGGTCTTGTCTTTCTAGGTGGTCTTGTAGGTGGAGATGGATCTTTAGTTTCATTTCTGACACACCTCACCATCTTATCGGATGTCACTCTCTCTAGCTCGTGCATATCATGTTCATCTATGGTATTTCTCACTTGCTGGACCCGTCTCTCAACTGTTCCTTTGCCATGCACTGAGGCGTATTGTCCAACAAGTATCTCAACAGTAGGGGGAAACTGGGTAAACCTGGCAGTGGATTCCTGTGATTTCTTCTCCTTCGGTTGAGATCTTCTGAGCTTGATTTTAACCTCTGCTTGTCTATGCTGCTTTCGAGCTTGCTCTTGCAATCTTGCACGAATATTCTTTAATTCAGCTTCATTGCTCACATTCCTGAATGGTTCCTCATTTACAAGTGGCTTATGCTCATAAGCCCTCTTTCTCTCCTTCATGTAGAAGCCATGGATCTTATGCTCCGGATCATAGTGATTGACGAGATTCATTTTGTGGAAGTTGTATCATCTCAACTCCTCTTTCATGGAGTCTACATTCGCCCAAGCTCTACACTGATATTCTCCCACTATGATCGACAAGTTTGAAGTGGTTGATTTCTTTTGCCATACATTTTCGTGCAAGTGCGCCAACTGCCTCATCATCTCCATAAGGAGCAGTTTGTTGCTCACATATCTCAGCAGTTGGTGAGGCTCAACGGTTGACCCATATAACCGAATGTAGGAATAGTCTTGGTGGTGGACAAAGAAGTCGCCATGCTTCCTCAAGGCGTCTTGGGCTGAGTTTGAGATTCTCGCAACTGTGACCTCGCCCTTGATCTCCTTGTAGATCTGGTACTCCCATCCATCGTTCCTCATTGCGAAACTATTCCATCGCCTTTCAATCTTCCACTTGGAGTAGCACTTCCAAATTGCATATGTGCCCTTTTGTACCCATGATGCTTCCCCTTCTGCTGTGGGTCGATACTTCCCATGAAGTAGCAAATAGACTAGGTATGAGTTGAGATGGAATTTTCTTGATGTGCCCATAGATGATAACTGATCTGCAATGGTGTCACTCAACACCTTGCTCTACTTGATCCTCTTCTTGCAATCTCCGTAATGAAGCCGAAGAATTCTTTCTTGAATTTGGATGCATCTTCTTTTCCGAGAATTCTAGACAACATTAGGATGATCAAGTCAAATGCAGGGAAGAAGTTGGGGCGAGGAGCATTTATGAGAGGGTTTCCCTTCAAGTTACAATGCTCATCAAACATCCAACTCCGAATGGTGACAATTGGTTGATTGGTGTCTTGATAGTAAGCCAATGACTCAGCTTCACTATACTCGAAATTGCCCTTTGCTGTCCATTGGAATGTCCTATTTGGTCATTTCTTCTAGCTTCCTGGGTTGAGCACACACTTTCAAAAGACAAAATTATGTTTTTTGGAAACATGCGCCAGCCTCTTGAGTGAGCAATTTTGACAAGTTTCATTCTCCCATCCTTGTTGGTTGTCCTCCCAGTTTGGGCGCACGATTTGAAAAGTCATAATTATGACTTTTTGAACCATGCGCCAGGTTTGCAGGCATGCAAACTTGACTTGATGATATTGCAGCTTCATCCTGGGCTCCCCAAGGCTTGAGCGCATGATTTCAAAAGACATAATTATGTCTTTTTGAAATGTGCGCTAGGTTTGGGAGTAGCCTAGTTTGACTTAAGCGATGCAAATTCCAGCTTCGGGGTTCTTCCAACCTTGAGCACATGTCCTAGAAAGACATAATAATGACTTTCTGGAGCATGCGTTGGGCTTGAAAATGCCCCAGTTTGACATCACTTGACTTGGATTGACTTGGGTCACCCTAACTCACTTAGACCTGAATTCGACATTTCTAGACTTAGCCATTTTTTTGACAATTTTCTCATTTTAGTTTACTATGACTAAAGCTGAACAACTTTGACATACAGGTGAGGGGTAAATGACATTATTCCAAGGTGTGAAATTCTAAGTGACACAAAGCTAAACACGTATGTACATAGACCTTGTTTGCAGAGGGTCCCCAAAATAGCTGGATTTTGGGGTAGGTTGTGATAGGCCACAATAGAATTCATATGAAGCATTATGGCACAAAACCCAATGTAAGAGCACTGCATAAAAATAATCAATGTGAATAATAAAGTGAGAAAGAAGTTGGATCCCAAGAGTGAGCCATACATTATTGTTGGATATTCTGAAACAAGTAAGGCTTATAGACTATATAATTCAATGAATCATAAGTTTGTAGCGTCTAGAGATGTATTTTTTGATGAAGGGTGAGTGTATATTTATAAAAAAATCAGTAGCCAAAATATCTGATGTTGAAGAAGATAAAACAATTGAGGGATAACCTTCAAATGTTCCCTCTACTCCTCCAAGTCCTCCTAGCAGCCCATCAATAAGTTCAAATGATACTACACCAAGTTCAAGCACAAGTAACTCATCTACAAGTCCTACAAAGAATATAAATAAAGGAAAGAGAATATGTTCAAAGCACATCCACACAACGTAATGATGGACAAGAACTTTCAAAGGAGGTTCACAAGAAGTCAATTTCAAGATTTGGACCAAGTTCAACCTTTCTATCCATAATGGATCTAGAAGTTACTTTTCATGTAAGGACATTGGTTCCTTGTATATTCTTTATAGTGCATTTGTTGCATCATTCTCTTTTGCTTTTTGATAGTAAATTTCAAAGTTATTGCCAAGCATATTGGTGACTCTTGTGTGTTGTCTTGGTCAAGAAGGATGTCGTTTCAAAGAACAATCCATTGTAAATCTTCTGGTAGCTCGTAATCTGCTTGTTGTATCAATAATGAAGACATATGCTATTTACTAATATATGACCTTTTTAATTAATTTTTTTATTTGATTTGAGCTAACCTTTTATGGAGGTAACTTCATTCCTTCACTGAAAGTATTGTTGGCTCCATTCAAAAGGTCTCCAAATATTGTGCTTCCAATAACACATTAATACTTGGTAGCTCAATAGAATACATGCTTGTAGAATGCATGTAATTAGCCATATAAGTTTATTGATCGTAACACATACCTTTGTATGCTAGGTTTCTCCATAGGTGATAAGATATTGAAGTTTTACGGATTGCAAAAAGCAATTCAAACTTTTTGCGAGGGATTATTCTGAAGTTATGGGTGCTATCACTATCAATAATAATCACTATTTTTTTGCCTTCTTTTGTTCCTAATATAATGTCTTCTTCATTTCAATTTGAAATATATATGGTTTCACATTTATGCTTTATATCATTTTTTATCACAATTATAAGTTAATTTGTTAGCATTTTTATCCTCAAGCATTTTCTTGTTGACTCTATCCATGCATTGTTCTACTTTTGTACTTGTTTTGTTGACTCTATCCATGCATTGTTCTACTTTTGTACTTGTTTTCTAGAAAGTGTCCTTTTGAAGGGGATTGATACTTTCTTTGTAGCTTTGCTTGGATCTTCTTCATGATCTTCATGCTTTTTCCAATGTTTTTGGATCATGCATGTCGTAACTAATATGATGAATTAAGCTAATAATTTATCCATCGAGCTTGTTTGTTTTAGATGGATAAACCTTGTAAGGTCATTATCTAGCATTTGTATCAAATCTTTCAAGTATCCATATTGGATACTACCTACACGTTGGTGCAAACAATTGTTTGTCAAGCTTCCTTTTCCATACATTGTGCAACCAAGGATACTCTACCTTAAGGTGTCAAATTATACATGTGCAAATTAGGATTGATCAACTTAAGCCATTTCTTTGGGTTTGTTCCAAAAGCTTTCTAATTTGTTTTTTATTTTTAATTTTATGTTGGATGGTGCAGACAAAAAATGACCATATTAAAATATGTATAAGAAATTTTGTTAATGAAAATAAATTAATAACAATATAATATCTAGCTAGCTAAACTATTACAAGTATTTGGAGAGGCGATATAGAAAATATTTATTTGGAGGTTGTGGATCAAAGAAAAGTTGACGAACAACTTTTGATCATGGAGGCTGAATTTTATGGTTTAGGAATGTTCGATGACCTCTAAGAGCAAGTGGAGGACAAATTTGGGTGACATCGGGTGAAGTTTGACCTTTGGAACGAGTTCAAGCTTAATACAATTTAGGGGCCAAATCACGTATGTTATTTGACAAGGGTACTAAATTGCTCAACCTTTGGAGACCAATTTATATGTTTATTGGCTATTTGATCCATTACAATTCCTTTGAAGTATTGTTTACCTTTCCTAGGTGGTGTTTTGAATGTTAGATTTGGGCCTATTGAGACATTATGGTCAAGTCTTAGTGTTGTGAAGGCTACATGACATGTGGAAAGCTGAAGAGGTTGGCATTTTAGTTGACGACCTCTATTGACTCTTGAGAGAGACCTTGAAAAACTTGGAGTTTTTGATTAATGTTATAATTGAAATAATAAAATTATTTGGGTTATTTAATATATTTAATTACAATCAATAATAGTGGAATTCAGAAATGTCACAATACTATTATTGACTAAAGCAACTCAATATTAAAGATGACAATGATCAAAGATATTCAATTAACATTAACCTATCAAACTTGGATTAAATGAGCATACAAACTTATTACTTCACTTGTTGCAGAGAGCGTAACCAACAACCAAACCAAAGAGGTTACCGACGAACTGTTCCCTCAATTGGGACCACCAATCCTATCCTTCGTGGAGTGCTGCCACTCGACGTCCCTTACAGTCTTTATCAGAACCTTTGATCGTCCTCTCCCAAGCTAGGTTGCTTGTGCATGATGAATCGAAAGATCGCAAGAATGCAATATGTAGAGCATAACAAAACCCATTTATGATAGGTGGCGTTGAGAAACACCGGTCAATAGAACCAATACGTTTACCACCTATCAAGTATTCCAGATTATGTCATGGTTTATCATGCACAACCCTTCCACCTTTATATATAGCAGGTCTAGTGCTTAGGCTCCTCCTTGGGCTTATGGTGCACAAGTGCCAAGACTCCTTGGGCTTATCTCCGTGCTGACCTGTTATCATAAAACATAAAGGTAGTGAGTGTGCACAATAAAAAATAGCATTAAATCATTTAAATAAATAAATCATTTCAAATGCCTAAAAGTTGTATTTTAATTAAATTAAAATTCCTTTTTAGGTGTTAACAGATTCCCCACTTTGAATATGATTTGATACTTTTGGAACAAAATAAAATCAAAACATAATTCAAAGTATAACAAGATCAAGTAAGAGAATACTCCCTGAATTATGTCTTTACGATGACAACTTTGGATTCTCCGATTTTCTCCAATATTTTCCCCCTTCTTTGGCTTGGTTGCAACATGAGGAACATGCAATCGACTTAAAACAACAAACGTTTTCCACATATAATATCTCAAATATAGACAATAAACATCATATCATATGTATACCAACTAAAAACAAAAAGTCAAACCCATCCTTGGTGGCATACCCACCAAGATTGTGTCAAGAGATTGCCTCTTTAAGGACTTGATGCCTCAACTTAATGATGAGGGCTTACCAATTACAATTCTGAGTAAGATTAGAATCTTTTTTAAATGTTCCGAGTAAGATCAGAGGCTTTCTTAAAAGCTAACCTTGGTGTACACCGTTCAATTGCACGCATTGGCTAAGATTAACCCAATATCTCAAAAAAACTGAATTTGATGTATGCCGCCCAATTGGCATGCATTGATCAAGAACAACTTCTGAATATCATCATCCCATACAAAAGCTAATCTTGGCCTACATTGCCTAATTACATGCATTTGCCAAGATCAACTTCTGTCATTATATTATAAACATTCTTATCAACATCATCTGCAAACATAACAAAACTTGAGATACCTTTCATCAAGTCTTTTATTCACTAGTTTCTGGAATCATCATAATATCTCAAAGCATGAATTATCGTCAAACGTATTGCCCCAACAAAGAGGACTTATCTCAAACTAATACTAATATCAAATAATGATGAAAAATACTCCCATATCCCGAGCGTCACCGCCCGAGAGTTCTGATAAAAATACTCTGAATCTAAAACTCAACATTCTGAAAAATGGAGAATCACTCAAAATACATTCTTATTCATCCAATTGTTATAACCGAAATAATAAAATTATTAGGGTTATTTAATATATTGAATTACAACCAATAGTAGTGGATTTCAAAAAAGTCACAGTCCTATTATTGACTAAAGCAACCCAATATGAAAGATGATAATGATTAATGATATTCAATTAACCTTTAGTTATCAAACATGGATTAAACAAGCATACAAACCTGCTCCTTTACCAATCACAAAGATCGTAGCCAACAACCAACCCAAAGAGGTCAATGACGAACCGTTCCCGCGAATGCAACCACCAAACCTATCCTCCACGAAGTGCCGCCTTTTAGGGTGGAGCACCAATGCTTGGCATCCCTCATAATATCCGTTAGAACCTTCAATCGTTGTCATCGAAGAGTCCTCTTCCAAGCTAAGTTGCTTGCGCATGATGAATCGAAAGATCACATAAATGTAGCATTCAGAGTATAACAAAATCCAGATATGATAGGTGATGTTGCAAAACACTTGTCTATTGAACCAATATGTGTTTACCACCTATCAAGGATTCCGGATCATGTCTTGGGTTTAAGGTGCACATGTGCCAAGACTCCTTCTTGGGCTTATCTTTGGGTCGACTTTTTTATCATAAAACATAAAGGTAGTGAGTGTGCACAGTAAAAAGAAATATAACTTACTCAAATAAATAAATCATTTCAAAATACTTAAAAGGTGTATTTTAATTAAATTAAAATTCCTTTTTAGGTGTTAACAATTAGACTCATTTATTTGTCAATATGCCTTACGTTAATACTTCAAGCTTTATGAAAACACCTGTTTTGGAGTGGACCAACATGCTAATAGCCTTATGCTTCTAGTCATAGGCATGTTAAAGATTTTTTAACATTTATTCAATTAGGCACATGAAGATTAAGACTTCTAAGTGGATTTATCTAACAACTTGGATCAAGTCTAGAATAAGGTTCAAGATGATGCAACCTATAGAATCAAGACTTGAGAAAAAGGTGCAAGAGGAAGTGACCCTTGGACTGATGGGTGCTTTCTAGGAGTATGCATGGATCAATGTGATTTGTTGAAGAAACTTCAATGTACTTGAGCAAGATCAATAACTCGTGTTGCATGCAAGAAGACTTTGAAAAAAGTGATCCCAAGGATAATGGGTATCCAAATAAGTGATCAAACTTGGATTCTGAAAAAAAGGTTTTTCAAGTGTTTGGGATGGGTTTTTAGAGTAAAAATCCTCAAAAACTTGAAAAAATGAAGTTTATGAGTTATGGAGAATCCTTGGATCTTGGAGTTTGGTGGATTTGGGTCAATGGCAATGGTGTTTGAGCTTGAAATCCTCTTCAAGGCTGAATGTTGGATTTTCATCTTCTTCTAGCTCCCAAATCCTCAAAAAAATTTGCAATAAGTGGGTGCAAATGACTATGTGTGAGGAATAAGGAGAAGAGAGGGTGTATTTATAGATTTTAGGGCAAAAATATGCCACATGTCAACACCATATTCACCCTAGAATCCATTGGAGGTAAAAAAATTCAATTTTAGCAAGTTTTAAGGGCCAAGAATGATGGGCGCATGTTTTGGGGAGCATAGGGAGTTTTTTTCATGTTCAAAATGCTCAACACTTGCAAATCAGCGCCCATGAATTTGGAGGGAAAAAATTACTCAATTTTATCATTTCCAAGAGCGATATTGCTCAATTTACCATTTG
>Ga0068629_1000072_pt1 | contig 19777 bp, 14 predicted proteins | sample InSIn3gowninarea_FD_77432 | JGI IMG/M metagenome (GOLD analysis project Ga0068629, IMG submission 77432) | Clean room microbial communities from NASA Spacecraft Assembly Facility at Jet Propulsion Laboratory, Pasadena, California, USA -... ...
AGGGACGGATACCAATCATTGCAGTCTCGGCGTCTCTGCTAGAACGTGACCGTAAGATGTACGTGGAATCTGGTTTCGATGGGTGGATCCTCAAGCCCGTCATGTTTCAACGTCTCTCGGAAATCATGAGCGGCATTGTAATCCAACAGGCTCGGAAAGATGATGTGTACAAGAAGGGAGAGTGGGAGCGAGGAGGTTGGTTCGAGGACAGACAGAAGGACATGTTTGCCGCCGACACTACACCAAACGAGCAACCGCCCATGACGGCCCCGAGTGATGGTGTCAAAGTCGCCGCAGCTAGTGATGACCCGGCTGTTAAGGAAGAAGACGACAGCAGGCAGACACAGGAACAGGATCGGATGCTCGCCAGTCAGGAGGCGCAGAACGCGCATCGAGAAGAGTAGAGGGATGCTCAGGATACTTGATGGGTTATGATAGGTGACGAATCATTGTTTGAAAGAAACAGAAAGAGGAGAACAGTACTACCGAGGCGCTGAGGGTAAGATACGAGGGGAATGACGGAGTGAACGACAGCATATCCAGCCTTGGGATCGGAAACGCAGGACGAAGTCAAGATAGAAGGAGGGCTTTTCGCATGATCACATGATTTATCTGTTCTGTTCTTATCACAGTCGGCTGTCCGATCAACCAGCACGAAAGCATGGCAAGCGGCGTTTGTTTGTTCGTTCATCGAGGGTATAATGGAACAAGTGCATAGAGAGCACTAGGTCAGGGAGCGACGACTAGCCATGACGGTCTCACGAATTGTTGCATGCATGCACGAAGAGCCACGTTTGGTGTGTTCTCCTAAGTTTAGGCATCACAAGGAGTTGTCGTTCTGTCAGCCAAGACTCTTATTTCTTTTCTCTTCTTCGCATTCAGCGGCTTTTGCGGCTGGCGATGCCATTGAGCATGGAGGAGGACGGGAATGCCCTGCATCACGCTGTGTATCATTACCTTAATCGCTACTACCACCTTTATACATCGCTGGGGCTGTGTGATCAGAGCAATTCTAATGGACTTCCTATCATTGACGAGTGGCCCAATACCTTTTACATGCTGTTCTCAGGCACAAGATGGTGAAGTCTGAAGGCAATGAAATGCACCACGAGTAATACCGAGTGCCATGATCGTACTCGTGAGTGTCGGAAAGGTCGAGGTTTGTCTCTACAGTAACCCCGCCGTGACCGAGGACGCATCGTCCTGCTAACTCATCCTCATTAGCACCGAATTCCTGCGTCCTGAAAATACTGGAACAATGACACTGTCCCAGAACGAAATCTTGACCAGGGGACACGACAAGACTGGAGTAGGACTGACGTTCAATGGCATATATACGACCCGTGTGGTGGACCGAAGCCGTCACAACCACCGCACTTCCCAGAAGGAAAAAAAAACAAAGAACGATCCGTAATCCCTAAGAATCCACCACGTTTCCATTATCGAACAAGCTCATCCATTATGACTATCTCGGAATTTGTGAGTTACGACACAGAGCATTCAGACTCAACCCGACGGGATCGAGCTCAACCAACGGCCGTCTTCAAATCTCTCGATGACGAGAATCTTAGATGGCAAAGGTGGTACTCCGTATCGATACACCCCACCGTCGTGGCCCTGCTGCCCCCTGGACAATGAAATGGTATGGTGCGGTACGGTGGCAAGCGAAACGGTGGAGAGGAAACTCCAAATCGGTCCCATCCGCTACTGGTGCTGGTGCTGGTGTTGGTGCTGTGAACGGCTTCTTCGTGGAAGGCTGTACAGAAGCCGAAATGGAATGATGTTTGAACGGCGGTCAAGCAGTCATGTTGAAGTTCATTGGTGAGTGGCGACTACAGGGCACGTGGTATGGGCAAGTAGTCCATGAGGCAAAGTTATTTCCCATGGACGTGGGAGGAGGCTATGGAATGACGTTACTTGGAGCAAGTTGAGTTACAGTATGGTGGGCTTTTTGTTGCGAACTTGTGGTACGGGTGTCAATCGTCACAGTGGCGATGACTGTCAAGGGGTTCTTGATATGCTATTGAAGAGGCGGATGTGAAGGCGGATGGATGTAGGTTGCCGGAGATATTTGTCATGGGCGGCAGTTGAGCAACAGTAACTTACGGTAGGTATGGTAAGTTGCGATCACGAGACTTGAAGTCAGACAGTCTGTCGGGCATTCGGCAGTCAGGTGTTGGCCAACCCAATTTGCTTTTTGTACAGCAGAAGCAACAGCAGAGGGCATGAGTAGTGGCTGCTTCTTCGAGGCGCTGCTAAATGAGACAGATATGCATACGGACAGAACAGATGGCGTGGCTCAGCACCGTTCCCGAAGCTCTGGGTGCTGGGCGCTGGAACATGGCGATGGCCGAACGGTAACCTAGGGCAGTTATGGACTGGGGTGCCCTGTTTCTGGGGTGTTACCGGCAATCGTTCAGTCAGTCAGTCGGTAGATCGAATGCAGACTCAGCATTACGGATCCGAATCGAGACTGTTGACACTAGAAGGTGGACGATGGCGTGGTACGGAGTGTGTGGCGCGTGTGGGCTGTGGAGAAACCCCATGGAGAAGAAAAAGATTATTGAAGGAATGACAATACGGCAGATGGTAGAACGTGGAGAAGGTGTGTGGAAAGCAGAAAGGCTTACACAGTTGACTTAGCTGAAGGATCGTTGGTTATGGTAACGATCTTGCCCTGGCGTGGATCAGACGCGTTTCGTCAATTGGGACGGTTATAACTGTCCTTGTGTGGAAAGTAGGTTTCGCAGAGAGACAGAAGTAGTTCTCCCACGTGCAGGAAACAGATGCATGGTGTCTCTTCATATCGCACAAGGTCGTTTTGTGGTAACAGAAGGCTACAAGACTCGATTTGCCGGCTTCACACTCCGGTCCCCTGCATGTAAGCATGAAGTACAGTAGGCGACGAGCAAGTATCATCGTACCGATACGTACGCGCGACACTCGCTAAACAGATGCAGCCAGCCGTGCGTGCTAAGGTCATGGTTGCACATTGCGCGGCTTGAAGGAGTGGGATGTCGGATGGATAGGAAGCGCCACCACGCGGCAGAAGCGAACAGTAAAAGGGATTCGTTGCATCGGACTGACTGATTCGAGCAGGCCAAATAAACATCTTGATGAGTGTGCATATTGATGATTATCATTACCGACACAGTCTCATTGGTAGAGTATGGCTGCTGCTGTGCCTCCAGCTTGCTCAGTTCTCACACTTGTTTGGGAGTATAAGCGAGGCTCGGTATGTGCTGCCTCGCAGGTTCCTGCATGTATGTATGACAGTAATGATATTGCGTCGTCTAAATTGACTACCACGTGCTGTTTGGAGCATCTCGCTGCAGCCTTGGATCGTTGCATCGATCATTCATGTCTCATCGTCGTGTCGATTCTCCAGCTTTTCTCCAGTTTCCAGTCTCTCCAGTTTCCAGTCTCTCCAGTTTCCAGTCTCTCCAGTTTCCAGTCTCTCTAGTCTCCACACTGACAAGCTCAAACTACCTACTCGGTAACCCGGACTCGGATGGAGCGCAGATTGATGATTTGATTGTTGATGGATGGCCGTTGTGGGTTGCGGGTTAGTGAGAGGTTAGTAAGACGTTAGTGAGAGGTCAGTGCTCGGAGCGAGGCTGCGAGGGCGAGTCTGGCTGCTTGATTTTCTTGGTTTCACCCTAAACGCCGTCTCGTCTTCGTCTTTCTCATCCGCGCCGTCCCGTTAATCCTCCATCTGTTTGTCTGTCTCTGTTGTTTCTTTTCTGTTATCCGTCTGCATATTGGTTGACCGCTAATGCTAGATGGCTTCGCACTTGTGAGATATCAAGGACAAAAAGATTACAGTCATTGGAGCAGTAATAAAGGATTAACGATCATCTCGCACCGCTTGCACCCACGTTCTTCGGAAACATAGGCGACACTCGAACGTGCGTGCTACCAGCGTACCTCCTAGGTAGGATTCACGACGGTGGACCCGAAGACTGATGAGGCCTGTCCAATAACAACTGGCGCGCCTCTAATTAAGACTGCAAATCATCTCTCAACGGTCCAGTTCCGCCGGTTGGCTAGATCTCGACCGAACCCGCTTCTCTCCACCCTCCACACCCCGTTCGAGTGGTACCGTTCTTGGTCCTGTCTCGACCCCATACCACTCCCCGTACTCCACGGCTTTTGCGAACGTCCCAAGTACCGGACTTGCACCTCTGAGCACTTTGCGCCTGGTTGTCCGACTGTTACTGCATGTCGGTGCTCATTTGGCTCGCTTGACTCTCTCCATACATAACCTGCCTTCCCTTCCTCCTCTCAACTCGTTTCGACTTGTCATTCTCATCCGGTTGCGACTTCACTCCAGTCCACCTACCTTCTCTTATACACTCTTCTCTTCTCCCGCTCCTGCCTCCTGCACCAGCCAAGATGGAGATGAACTACGATGATGCCGTATGTTCCCACCTGCCTTTTGCCTCTCGACTCTCCCACTGACGTTTGTTTCTATAGGAGCTCCACCAGATCGAGCAGGAGCTCCATACCGAGATTCTGCCCGGTACCGAGATCATGACTGATGTCGGTGCTCACCACTTCGTCAAGGGCCACTCTGGCGTCCTCGTCCCACAACCCTCAGACGACCCTCACGACCCTCTCAACTGGTCGTGGAAGTGGAAGACCATCGCCATCGCTGCCTCGACCTCTGCCACCTTCGTCCAGGGTTTCGGTCCTTTGGCCCTCGCACCGGCTTTCCCCGCTTACATGGAGGCCTTCAACTGCTCTCTCGCAGACGCTGTGCAATTCACCGGTATCGCTATTCTCGTCCTCGGTTTCTCAAACTTTATCTGGGTGCCTCTCAGCACCACCTTTGGTCGTCGAGGTGTCTACATCTGCAGCAATGTCATTTGCCTTGGTTCCATGATTTGGAGAGCAAAGGCCAACAGCTACTCTAGCTTCATGGGCGCTTGCGTGTAAGTCTGACCTTCGCTACCGCATCTTTTTGTCTCGCCAACTGACACTGTCCAAGTCTCAACGGTATTGGTGCTGGTCCGGCTGAGAGTATCCAACCCGCCGTCATTGCCGACATGTTCTTCCTTCACGATCGTGGCTTCTGGAACACCTTCTACTGGGTCTTCTACATGGGCTCTTTGATGATCGGTCCCATCATCTCCGGTGTCATGACCGAGGCCGTTGGCTTCCGCAACTTCTGGTGGTTCAACTTCGCCATCGTCGCTGCCTCACTTTTGATGATCATCTTTGGATTCCCAGAGACCAAATGGCACCGTCCTCACCCAGATGAGATGAGCCACCAGATGCAACCCGCTTCGCCCGCTTCGCCCGCCTCCGCAGCTGTACACGAAAAGGGCGCTGCTGCCGAAAGGATCGAGGAGACGAGCCTTGAGCAGACCAAGACACACACCACATTGCCCGATCTTTCCCTCACCGCCACCGCCATGCGCGATCCCTACCTCGGCAAGGGCTACCCATCCAAGAAGCAATGGGCTTTCTTCCAGCCAAACACCAACCCCCAAGGTCTCCTCAAGACTATCCTCATCGACCTGTGGCTGCCGTGGAAGCTCTTCGCCTTCCCCATCGTCCAGTTTGCCGCCTTTATCGTCACCTGGTCTTGCTCGTCCTTCCTTACCCTCAACCTCACCCAATCCCAAGTCTTTGCAGCTCCCCCATATAACATCAAGGCCGAGAACATTGGTTACATGAACTTTGCCATTCTGGCCGGTGGCATGATCGGTCTCGCTACAGCCGGTCCCTTTTCCGACTGGGTCGCCAAGCGCCAGACTCTGAAGAACATGGGTGTCCGTGAGCCCGAGATGCGCCTCCTCGCCATGATCCCCTACACCCTCATCATGTTCCTCGGCAACATCATCGTGTCCGTCGGCTACGAGAAGCAATGGCACTGGGCCATTATCGTCATCATCGGCTACACCTGCGCCGGTATTCAAGTCGCCGCCCTGCCCGCCATCGCCTCTACCTACGCCGTCGACTCGTACAAGCCCGTCGCCGGCTCGCTGTTCGTCGCCATCACCGTCGACAAGAACGTCTACGGCTACGGCTTCAGCGCCTACATCACGCCCTGGACCATGGAGGCCGGTTACATCAAGCCCATCATGACCAACGCCTGCTTGATCCTGGCGTGGTGCCTGTGCGGTATCATCTTCTTCTACTTTGGAAAGACCATGCGTCGCTGGACCAAGAACAGCAACGTGCACAGAATGTAAAGAGAGGGATTTTGTTTTATAAAGGGGCTGGCTGGCTGGCCGGTAAGGGAATATGTCATGCATGCATGGGCCGGGGGATGGGCACGCTATGGGAGGTCTGTTGGTTTTGACCATGGCCTGGGACACGTTCTTTGAGATACCATTTTGTTTGTTTCCTTCTTGTTTATAGTAGCATATTGCGCGTACACGGGTTACTGCCATGTAGGACGCGGAATTGATACCTTTTTATTTAACTCACCTCTTGCCTGTCGCGTGCCTCTTCACGCTCTCACCCCATGTATCCACAGCAGACTACTGTTTTCGCATGGAGACAATACCAATTGAGGAGGCCACAGTACACTAGGTCATACGACATTCATCGGGTAGGACTGGAGCAGTGGGCGTGTATTGTATCATGTATATGCATCTCAATTTTCTCCATTACAACAGCATGCGGTGTACCAAAGTCCAGTCTATCCCATGTCATACAACACCCCCACGTCATCACCTCGCCGGCTTAACACCCTTGTGAATCGCCGCAATCCCATCCGTAAGGTCCTCCCAGCCCTTTCCGTTTTCGCCCGGAATCAAAAACCCCGCCTCACGAATCATGTCCCGAAACTCGGGCTGACTGGGGAACTTGTCAATGCTCTCGACGAGATACTGGTAGCTATCCCTGTCGCCGGCCACGATCTGCCCGATCAGCGGAATCGCCGCGAAACTCCATCTCTTGTAGACGAAATCAAAGACGGGGTTTTGCACTTTGCTGAACTCGAGGCAGGCGAAGACGCCGCCGGGCTTGAGGACGCGGAACGCTTCTCGGAGGGCCGCGTCTTTGTGCGTGAAGTTCCTGATGCCGAAGGCCACGGTGTACAGGTCGACGCTGCTGTCCGGGATCATGGAGAGTTTCTCGGCGTTGGCTTCGACGAACGACAGGCGGTTGGTCCCCGCGTAGACGCCGTTTGCGGCGCGCTTGCGGCCCTCGGCCAGCATGTCCGGGTTGATGTCGGAGATAGTGACGTGGGTTTTGCGGTCGTGGTTGATGTTGGTCGCGTGGTCGAGCATGCGGAAGGCGATGTCGCCCGTGCCGCCGGCGATGTCGAGGATGTGCCAACCTTCGGGGGAGGTCGAGGAGCCTGGGTTGAGAGAGCGGACGAAGTGGTCTTTCCAGAGGCGGTGGATGCCCAGTGACATTAGGTCGTTCATTGTGTCATAGGAACTGGCGACTGAGGAGAAGACCTTTCCCACTACGACGTCTGTCAGCGATATGCCGCGAGACTGCCATTTAAGATGTGTGTGATACCTCTCGACTCCTTCAGCGACTCGGCCACCGTCTCGTAGCCGAAATGCGTTGTTTTTTCTCCATTCTGGCCTTTCGGTGGCTGCTCGGCTCTGCAGATACAAGACGAGGTGAATGATCGGACGATAGGCGAGAACTGGGACACTGATGGGGGGCTGAGGCGCAGGCGCTTCGCTGCCCGAGGGACAAGACTCGCCATTGCTGCTGTGGTGATGGATGATGCGGACAAAAATGTTGGAGAAGCACTTCATGTTCCATTTGGCGAATCCAAGGCGAGATAGAGTTGCGGGTAGATCCGTGTCGTGCATGTACCCCAGATATCCCCCGGGTCCCCTGGGCCTTCGATAGCCGCGGGAAGGCGCCCTCCTTGCTGTCTGCCTCTTGTCAATGCTATATCAGCCTCTCTTCGTCCAACTAGTCAACCTGATGTAGCAACATGGCGATAAGATACTGTAACCCCGTACAGACGACGTCCAAAGTGCTGAGAATCCCCAGGGCAGCCCATTCGCTTCGTCTCGGAAGGCATCAACAAAGATGGAGCTCAGTCTCGCAGCGACCAGGCTCCGACCGAGTCCGATTCCCTGGAGCGGTCAACAGCAAGTTCACGACGACCATGGCTTTTGCACGGCCTTCTGACTTGGAAGCCATGCCTACGTACAGAATACTAGACCAGGATGGTGCCATCGTCGACGAGTCTCGCGATCCTCCGCCAGTAGACGAGGCCGAGCTGGTAAAGATGTACACAGACATGGTGACCGTCTCCATCATGGATCTCATCATGTTCGACGCCCAAAGACAAGGTAAACTCAGCTTCTACATGGTATCCGCTGGAGAAGAAGGCATAGCAGTCGGCTCAGCATCAGCCCTCAATCCCAAGGACCCCATCTTCGCTCAGTATCGTGAGACAGGCATCTTTCAATACAGAGGCTTCGCGCTTGCAGACTTTATGAACCAGCTATTCAGCAACCGACTGGATCCTGGTCGTGGTCGAAACATGCCCATCCATTACGGCAGCTCCAAGCTGCATATCCACACCATCAGCTCGCCGCTTGCCACGCAGATACCACAGGCCAGCGGTGCAGCTTACGCGGTCAAGATGCAGAACGCTCGCAATCCGATGGACGAGCAGCGCTGTGTAACGTGCTACTTCGGCGAAGGCGCAGCGAGCGAGGGTGACTTCCACGCGGCGCTCAACATCGCCGCCACAAGGGGTTGCCCCGTCATCTTCATCTGTCGAAACAATGGGTACGCCATCTCAACACCCACGCTAGAGCAGTATCGGGGAGACGGCATTGCCTCGAGAGGAATTGGCTACGGCATCGACACCGTCAGAGTAGACGGCAACGACATTCTCGCCGTGCGAGAAGTGACGAGGAAAGCCCGTGAGATATGTCTAGAAGACGGCGGCAAACCCGTCCTGATCGAGGCAATGAGCTATCGCGTTTCACATCACAGTACATCCGACGACTCGTTCGCGTATCGAGCGAAAGTCGAGGTCGAGGACTGGAAACGACGGGATAACCCCATCACCCGACTGCGGAAATGGCTCGAGGGCAAAGGTCTCTGGAACGAGGACAAAGAAAAGGAAGCTCGAAGTCGTCTACGAAGGGAGGTCCTGGACGCCTTCAGAGCCGCCGAACGCGAGAAAAAGCCTGCGCTCAGTAACATGATCGGCGGCGTGTACGAGGAGTTGACAGAGGAACAAGAAGCACAGACCGAAGCGATACGAGACATTATCGAGCGCTACCCAGAGGAGTACGACCTGAGCCAATACGAAGGCGGCCTATCTGGTTTACGGACGCAGAAGAAGAAGAAGTAGCATCCAATTCTTCTATCCAAGCCTAGCCTAAGCATCCAAGCCAACGCCCTTGACCGAGCCCAGAAACTCGCCCTTGACGCCCTCTCCCTCCCTCAACAACTCCTCAATATCAATGCTGCCAGAAGTAGGATACCGTTCCGAAACACCGACGTTAACCCTTTGCCTCAGCAACGCATTCAACTCGCCCCTCATGCCCCTCATCTCGTCCTTGCCCACCTCCCTCATTTCGCGCTCCTTCCTCTTGCGCCCCGCCCCACGCCCTTGTTTTCCCCGACTCTCCCGCTCCAGCTCCTCGCTATCGTACTCGACGCCCAGGTCCTCGGCAGCAGCCTTGAACGCCTCGTCGCTGCTGCTTTTCTTCTCTTTCGCGCCCGTCGCGTCGGCGATGCTCTTGGCCAACTTGGCGCGTGGCTTCAACCGCGCTACGACCCGCCTGTCGATGTCCAGGCTGCGGATGAAGTAGCCGTTGCGCGCCGCTTCCGAGCGCGAGAGGTTCGCGTTCGCGGCCGATTGCGCGTGCACTTTTGCCACGAGGCGCCGCACGCCGCCTACTTCCTCGGGCCCGCAGAGGAGGATGCTGTTTCCTGTTTCGCCGGCGCGCGCGGTGCGGCCCGACCGGTGCACGTATGTATCTGCTGCGCGGGGGAGGTGGTAGTGAATGATGAGCTGGACGTTGGGGATGTCGAGACCGCGGGCGGCGACGTCGGTAGCGACGAGGATGGAGCCGTTTGCGGAGGGGGCGGAGTTCTTGGGGTCGGTGCTCGGGATCGGTTTGCTGCCTGAGAAGCGCTCGATGCTGCGCAGGCGGGCTTTTTGTGGCATTTGAGATTGGAGGGCGACGGCGGGGAGATGCAGGTTTTGGAGGAAGGGGGTAAGACGGCGGACTGCAGAGATGGAGTTTACGAAGACGAGGGTGCGGGCTGTGGGATGGAGGAGGAGGAGCGAGTAGAGGTAGAGATCCTGTGGGTTTGTTAGATTTTGCAACTGTAGCGGGGTATCTTTTGACGAACCTTTTCTGTGCCGGCGCACTCTACTAGCCCTTCTTTGAGTCCAGCAGCCATTTGTTTGGTGGGATTGACGTCGATATATTTAGGGTTCTCTTCGTGGAAATTGAGTCGAGCGAGTAGGTACTCTGCGCTCTCCTTGTTCATGCCTGCCGCGCTGGGCTTGATCTTGCCCGTCAGTCGTTGCGAGAGTCCCTTGTGGAAGGTGGCAGAAAAGACAAGAGTCTGTCTAGGCTTTCGCTCGACGGGAGTTTCAGTCTCCTCCGTGGAATCCTCGTAGTCATTCGTGGCCTCTGGCTGGTCCAGCACGTTCAGAATCTCTTCAAGTTCTTTGAAGTGTCCTGTACTGAGTAATCTATCCGCCTCGTCGAGGACGAGATACTGGATTTGCCTGATCGAAGCTGCGATTCCGTGACCGGTACTAATGACCTCCCACAGACGGCCAGGCGTGCCGATGACAATGTCGGCGTATCCTAGCAAACGTTGCTGCTTCTGCAGAGACAGACCGCCGGTCAATGTAGCGATGGAAGGTGGTCTGCCGGGTAAACCCTTGGCAAGCTCGCTCAAGTGGCCTTCAAGCTGATGAGCAAGCTCTCTCGTCGGCGCCAGAATGAGCGCGAGTGGAGCCTTCGATTTCTGCTTACGGCGCTCGTCCTGGGTTTCGAGAAAGGTTTCGAAAATGGGGATACCAAAGGCCAGAGTCTTGCCTGACCCGGTCGAAGCTTTGCCGATAATGTCGTGACCGGCCATAATCTCTGGGATTGATGCAGACTGGATTGCTGATGGCTTGGCGAAACCGAGCTTGGAGAGACCGGCGAGAGTGTCGGGCGAAAGTTTCAGAGACCGCCATGCGCTTATGTCTGCGCCTTTGTCTTCTGCTTCATCTCCAAGGGCGGCCAGAGATGCTGAGTTGTCGTTTCCTGGCGTTGGTACTGGCTTCGATGCTTTCTTCGATGCTTCCTTCTTCGACGCTTCCTTCTTCGACGCCTCCTTCTTAGACGCCTCTTTCTTTGAAGCTTTCTGCTTCTTTGCAGACGGTTCTTTCTTCTCTGATGCTGGGGGCGCAGATCGTTTCAAGATACCATTCTTTGCAGGCTGCTCAGACACCGTCTCAACCTCGCCATCATCGCCAAAGCCCTCAAACTCATCGGCATCGAGGTCATTCTTTCCTGATACACTCTCCACATCTGCAACCTTTGGTCGGTTGTTGCCACCGTCCGTGGTTGGTTTGACTGAGTCATTGGCAGCTCTGTAAGATATGACTCCAGATCCATCTTTGACTACGTCGACGTCGTCAATCTCTTCGAGTCCAAAGAATCCTTCGAAATCATCGAACTTGTCGGGCATCTCGACTTCCTTCCATTGCAATTGCTCGAGTCGGACCTTTTTTGGTACATTCGCGGGACTTTTCGTGATGGCTTCTTTCGTATCGCCATTAACTCTTTGACGCTTCCGCGCCTTCATCGCCGCCACCTTGGTAGGCATCTTGCGTTTGCCTTGTTCTACCGCCATGATTGTATTGCGATGTGGAAGAAATGGTCAGTCTTGGCATATAGTAGAAAAGTTTCTGGGTGAAGAAATGGCGGCCAATGAGAAGAAGCCCGGGTCATCCTCGGCTCTTTTTTGCATGGTGTTTTTTGTCCGCCGAACCTCGTAGACCTATATTCGTGTATCTATCTTTGATCCATTGCGATGGGCAAATCGTCCAAAGACAAGCGCGATGCCTACTACCGCCTTGCTAAAGAACAAGGTTGGCGCGCTAGAAGTGCTTTCAAACTCCTCCAGATCGACGAAGAGTTCAACCTCTTCGAAGGCGTCACTAGAGTGGTAGACCTCTGTGCTGCGCCCGGTAGCTGGAGTCAGGTCCTGTCTCGTGTGTTGATCAAGGGCGAAACCCTTGGCCGAGCAGCTTGGGAGGACAAACAGGCTAAGGAGAAGCTGGCTTTGTCTGGACACGATGCCATCACTTCAGAGCCCAGGGAAGATCGCCCGAAGAGGCAGCCTGGACAGAATGTCAAGATCGTTGCTATCGATCTACAGCCAATGTCACCACTAGAAGGCATCGTCACCCTCAGGGCCGACATCACTCATCCTTCGACTATTCCTCTGCTCTTAAAGGCTCTTGACCCGGAAAGCTTCGATCCAGCCGCGGTAACCGCTTCCCACCCTGTGGATCTGGTCATTTCTGATGGAGCACCCGATGTCACTGGTTTGCACGATCTGGATACCTATGTCCAATCTCAGCTGTTGTGGGCAGCACTCAATCTTGCACTTTGTGTCCTCAAGCCTGGTGGCAAGTTTGTGGCCAAGATATTCCGCGGCAAAGACGTCGACCTGCTGTACGCTCAACTCAAAATTGTCTTTGAGAGAGTCACAGTAGCAAAGCCACGAAGTAGTAGAGCCAGCAGTGTTGAGGCCTTCATTGTCTGCACCGGTTTCTGTCCACCGAAAGGCTTCAAGGCAAGTCTGGACAACCCTCTTGGAGCCGGATCTAAGCTCAAGGGTGAACCAAAGTCAAGGACGCAACCCCATCGTACTGTCAGACCGGATGGCATCACCGAGCTCGAACTTGGCTCTGACGAGGAAAACGAAGCAGAGGGCCAGAGATGGATTGCTCCGTTCCTCGCTTGCGGCGATCTGTCCGCGTACGATGCTGATGCTTCCTATCACCTGCCAAAAGACAGAGTCAGTCTTGATCCGGTGCAGCCCCCGACCGCGCCGCCATACAAGAAGGCTCTGGAGATGCGCAAGATTGCTGGCGGCGCCTATGGCAAGACAAAGCTTGCATCTAAGCCTGCTCATGCCGAGGCAACCGCAGAAACTTGAGGCATTCTTGGTTTACCTGCATGTTGCATATTTGACCATCACCTCATCGTGGGCCCAGCCATGGAATCACATTCTGTACCACAGTCACGGTTGAACAAGGTGAGTTGCTTCTGCTTTCATCACAAGGGCGCGATGTGCATATCATTTCCACCGCCGTTCATAGTCTGACTCTACATCTCTAGCGATGCCAAACAAACCACCCATACAGTAAACCTTTAGAGCACCCTGGCCGCACAATGGTCTCCGTCTTTCGAGCCAGGGCACAACCGCATATGCTGTCTTGATCGCAGAACCTCTGTCCTAGGATGTATCCATCTCGTCTTCCGGTAGGAGGCCCTGCTCTCTTGTCGCACCCTCTTCCTGGCCTAGACCGGCTGTAACACCGTCAGCCGCACTCTGGAGCGGGAACCTCTGTGGCTGCCCCTGCCCCTGCCCCTGCCATTGCCCGAGAGATCCGTGTCCCACATTGCAACCAGATCCTTGTCCCTGGCACTCAATACCATGAGATGGACCGCCACATGCAATAACAATCGGCCCCAAGTGCCCTGCACAGCTGGTCTCAACAGATCTGTTGATCTGGTCCGAAGCTGGTCTGAAGGTTTGACTGTTCGCGTATGGATTCCAACGACTTCGTCCGAGGGGTTGCAAGTTCGACCGAGGGAGTCCGACCGCAGCGCGTTGGTTAGCGGGCTGGGCAAAGGCTTGCATGCTGGCTTGGTCGAGGTCGCGCTGGCGTTGCTCTGCTGCTGCATCTTCGAGACTTTGTTTGTTTGCGTTCCATTCGTTGCCGCTTTGGTTAAATGGGGCGTTGGGCTGAGGAGGGTGGTTGTGTGCTGGTCGTTCGGGGAACATGGTGGCTTCGAGGCGGTGTTCGTCGACTGATATGTTGAGAGAACGATGGGCGCTGTACGTGGATGTTATATCAAGGCGTAGGCGTTCAGGGACAAAGGACGTTTGTTACGTCTTTCTGTCTCCTTCTTCGGAGCAGGTCCCTGATTGTTAAAAGATACTTCTACCTCGCTCTCGATTCGTCTCCATGTACGCCGACGTTCTCTTGGAGAGGACCGTAGAACACCATAACACTCACCAAACAAGTCGTAAACAAAACCCAAGTCACGTCTTTGTCCCTTTGCAGATGTGAGTGCGTTTGAGGAAAGGAGATAGTATGAGATACGGACATGACTTACATGCACGTCTGTTTGCCTCATGCCCGATCCATATCACGAGCGAGCTTTGTCAGTGAGAGCAGAAGAGAGCTTGATTCAATGCTTTCCGCTATCATACTAGGATCATTTTGTCATGTAAAACAGCCGTCAACGCCGGTAGAGCCCCATATTGCCTTTCCCCCCATAACTCCGTCATGCCATTGGCCAATGTCGTTCCTCCTAGCTTGTTCACGTGGTCCGTGCTCCTCGATGCTTGGCATTCACATGAGGACACAAGGTATGCAGCACAGCTCACAGTCGCAGTTGGGGCCGCATGGGATGTCGATGCAGCCAGTTTTGATGCCGGCAGGCTTCTTGATGGAGGAGATGCTGCTGCTGGCGATGGAGCCGGGCTTGGTGCCGTTGATAGGCGTGTGTGTGGAGGAGGAGCACATTTTGTTGGTTGCTTGTGAGCTACAGTCTTGTTAGGCATGCTACATGATGTATTCGAGATGGTAGTCTCACGTTGCTTGTTATGACGAGGTGTTTGAGTGTTCAAGAGGTCCTGAAGGCTGGAGAGCTGTAGACCTTGATGTTTTGAGTAGGAGAATGTTGTGAGTTTAGGATGCTCGAAGAGGGAAGCTTTGAAGACGAAAAGAAGACCTACTGAAACACGCAGCTGCACATGCGGTTGCCAACCTTACTTAATATATAAACCCTGCTCAGGGAGCACGAGGAAACAAGGATTGACGAACCTTGATGGGGAAACTGCAGCTCTACCCCACATCCGAGCAACCCGATGAGCCACTGTGGCTGTGACCCTCAAGAAACACGCCATGACGTACGCCGCATCTATACCATAATCAGGAACAACATAAACAAGATCTCGAACTTCAAATCACCTTCCGAACCTTCTGTCTACGTTCCACGCCTCTGGTACTCTAAACGTACACGCTGTAAGTCTCATACTATGCTCCGTTCAAATCTCCACGTCTAACAGTCCCAGATCCCCCACCCCGAGACTCAATCACCCACGTTCTTCAACCCAAGCAAAAAGAAAGACCACACGAGCAACAATGCCAGCATCAACCTCAACCACCTCCCTCCCTTCGACTTCCGCGACCTCCTCTTCTACCTCATCAATCACGAAAGCCACGAAAACACCCGGCGTCAGAATGCCCTGCTGGTGCGGCGGTACGTAGCGCTCATTCGTTCCACTACCCTCTCCCTACTCCCAACCCTTATTTTTGGCTACACAAACGAGTATAGAGGGGTTTAAGCTGATGGATACCCTCAAAGATGATTGCTCCTGTTGCGTCATACCTTGTGTTTTGATGTAAAATTGGTCACGTGAGGTTCTTTAGGGGTGTATAGAGGATGGGGAGGAGGAAGAGTTATAACCATGGAGATGGGGCACGGAATGGGACGTAATAGGACGTGGGGGGATTTCCTATTCGGCACGATTGATTGGATGGACATACGATACGAGAGGCGCGAGTCAGAGCAGGGTAGAGCACGGCACGGTACAATGCACGTGGTGCTACCATGACTTGATTTTGGCTCCTTTGGATAACAGGTCGTATACCATTCCGCTCCGGTGGAAAGACGGCGTTCATATACTGCTTAGCGTGTTGCGTACATTACGGAGCCAATGAAAATATTCAAACAATTCCGAGCAACAACCACGAACACCAGAAACCCACCCTTGTTTGAAGGAAGGGGAAGGCTGAACAGGGAAAATAGATGTCATTCTGAGCCTCAGCCGCGTCTATCACGGCAAGTAAAGTATCCAAAAAGGGGGTATCAGTAAGAACAAGCACCAAGCCACCATACAGTACACCAACCCCAGCCCAGTGGAGAGCATCAATCAGGGGCAACCCGGATCAATCGATCAACAATCAGTAAGTTGTGCCGCCCTATCACGAAGCCTGCTGCTGCTGCTCCATCTTCCCCCTCCACCCCCCGGACTTGGCTCCAATCATCTCATTCAACTCCTCCAACTGTCGGACCTGTTCGAGGACACTAGCCAAGGTGCCCTCGACTGTGGTCTTCTCCACCCAGTCGTCCTCGTCGGCGTTCTCTTGTTCTGCTTCCAAGCTATACCCATTCTCATTGCTGTTCCCATGTCCATTCCCATTGCCATTTCCGTTTCCGTTTCCGTTTCCGTAACCGTGCCCATTGAACGCATCAACCCTTTCCCAGCTTAAATCCATATCCATATCCATGTCCAAACCACCAGCACCATTGTTCTTGCCCCACCCGTCCTTATCACCGCCATTAAACCCAATACCATGCGCAACCCTCTCCCTCAAACCCCTGGCAACATCCCGTTCACTCTCGAGCTCCTCCCTCGCGACTTTAACCGTGATCTCCAACTCCGCAATCCTAGCACGAAGCGACTGCAATTCTCTCGTCTGCTCTTTCGTCTGCTCTCTGGCCCGCTCTGCGACGACCAAGGCCGCGGTCTCAACCTCAGCACGCATGGCAGTAACATTGGTGACCTGTACGCTCTGCAGTTCCTGAACATCAGCGCCGTGGGCCTCGAGAGCGGAAGCGTATGTCAATCGCAAGTCGTGAAGTTGCCGTTCGAGGGCTGTGGCGCGTTGGGCATTGTGAGCAGACTCTTCGGCTAGCGCAGCGAGGGCGGTAGCATGTTCTGCCTTTACGAGTTCGAGGGACTCTGTAGCAAAGGTCTCGTGGGCGGTTTTGGTGGTTTCGAGATCGTGCGCGTGAGTCGCGAGGAGGGAGGTCATGGCTGCTTCGTGCTCGTGCTGGAGGGCCTGCAGAGCTTGGTTGTGAGCTGTGGTGAGGTGCTCGGCTGATGTGGATGAGTCGGAGCGGGCAGTGGCGAGGGCTCCTTCCATCTCCGTGATCTGTTGACGATGCAAGGCTTGATGGGACTCGAGTTCTTGCGTATGTCTCATATTTGTTTGTTCCAGTTGGCCTTGTAAGTTCCGGTACTGCTCTGACAAAGAGTTCAGGGCTATGGCATGCTCTGCGTTGGTCTGCTCTGCTGTTGCCGATGAGTCGGAGCGGGCAGTGGCCAGGGCTTCTTCCATCTCGGCGATCTGTTGACGATGTAGGGCTTGATGGGTCTCGAGTTCTAGGGCATAGCTCATTGTTGTTTGTTCCAGTTGCTCTTGTAGACTTCGGTGCTGCTCTGACGATGACTCAAGGGCTGCGGCGTGCTTTGCGTTGGTCTGCTCAGCTGTTGCCGATGAGTCGGTACGAGCAGCGGCGAGGGCCTCTTCCATCTCAGCGACTTTTTGACGGTGTAAGGCTTTCTGGGATTCGAGTTCTTGTGTGAGGTCTGTTGTCGTCCGCTGCAGCTGCTCTTGCAGAATTCGTTGATGCTCTGAGAACAAGTCGAGGGCTGCGGCGTGCTTTGCGTTGGTCTGCTCTGCTGTTGCGGATGAGTCGGTGCGAGCAGCGGCGAGGGCCTCTTCAATCTCAGCGATTTCACGGCTGTGTGAGGCCTCACGGCACAGTAGCTCATCTTTGTGTCCTGCCGTTAGCAGTCTCAATTGCTCTTGTAAACTTTGATGCTGCTCTGACAACGAATTGATAGCTGTAGCGTGCTTTGCGTTGAGTTGCTCGGCTGACATGGACGCCCCAGAGCGAGCGGCGGTAAGTGCTTCTTCCAGCTCAGTTACTCGAAGACCTTGTGAAGCCTCACGAGACTCAAGCTCCTGCGCATGACCTTCCGCCGTGAGCTGAAGCTGCCCCCGCAAGCTTTCATACTGCTCTGACACGGAGTCAAGCTTTTGTTGCAAAGCGGCCAAGGCCTGCTCCTTTTCGCTCGTCGAGTCCAACTTTGCGGATTCAATGTCCCGTGCATGCTGCTCTTGCAGGCTTTGATGCTGCTCCGACAACGAGTCGAGCTTTTGTTGCAAAGTAGTCAAGGCCTGCTCTCTTTCGCTCGCCGAGTCTAGTTTTGCGGATTCAACGTCCTGCACATGCTGCTCTTGTAGGCTTTGGTGCTGTTCTGACAAAGAGTCAAACTTTTGTTGCAGATCGGCTAACACCTGCTCTTTTTCACTTGCCGATTTCGTCTTCGCAGATTCGATGTCGCGTACATGCTGTTCTTGCAGGCTCCGATGCTGCTCCAATAATGAATCAAGCTTGGTTTGCAACGCGGTCAGCTCCTCGTCTTTCTCCTTGACCGAGGTTGCCCTTGCGGACTCGAGATTTTCTGCATGTTGCTTTCGAAGGCGTGACAGCTCTCCATCATGGTTTTCCGAAAGATCTTGTCTCAGCTCGTCAAGTACGGCGCCATGACTACCATCTTTCTCTCCAGCTTCCTTCTTGACAGTATCCAACGTCTGCTGTAGACTAGCAATCTCATTCCGTGCATCGGACAGGGCAGAGTGCGCGCTTTCAGCTTCTCGAAGCGCGATCTGGAGGCTGCTGATTTCGGCATCACGGGACTTGAGGATCTCATCGCTGTTCGACGTCTTATTCCGTATCAAGTCTTCGAGCTCCGTTGTTTTGTTGTTAAGCTCGTCGAGCTCGGCCTGCTTGGCTGCTATGGCGTCGCGCTGATCTCTTTGGGCGGAAGCGAGCTCGTTCTGTAGCTCTGAGAGAGTACTGTTTTGGCGAGATGCTTCTGCTTCGTGGTCAGAGACTGCTTGAGTGTACTGTTCCTGGATTTGGTCCAGCTTCTCCTGCAACTGATGATGGGTTCTGGCCATCTCGTCGAGGTCTTGTTGTTTCAACTCCGTGGCCTTCTTCGCATCCTCTTGTAGTGTCTCAATCTCCGTTCGGAGTGCCTTGACAGTGGCATCAAGTTCGGATACCTTGGACGCAGAGGATTGCGCCGACTTTGATAGTTCAGATTGCAGGTCGTCGTTTTGCTTAGTCAGGTCCTCGACGAGGGCTCTGGACGTCACAGACTGATCCTCTGCATCCTTTTGCAATTGCTCATTAAGTTGCTGTATCTGGTGTGAATCACTTCTGAGCTTCTCAGCCGCCTCATTCATCTGTGTGATCTGACTGTCGTGCTCATGACCGAGCTGATCCCTTGCCTGCTGCAGATTGCGAAGTTCTGCTTGAAGTTCTTCGACGACCTTGCTGCCATCTGCGCCATCTTGCTGAAGCTTCTCGAGTTGAACGCGCAGATCGTCAGCAAGCTTGCGAGTGGTCTCGGTTTCAGTCTTTGCTTGCTCACGCTCGTTTTGAGCGGTGTCTTGCAATTCCCGAAGCTCTTCTTGCAGCGATGAGACCAGCTTGTCCGCTTCTGTGCTCTTGTCGCCCAATGTGGATACTTCGCGAGAATGCTCTTCCTTGATAGTCTCCATCTCTTCGAGCAACGATTTCAAAGAAGCATTCGCATCACCTAGTTCTTTTGACATCTCCGAAATCCCGTCCTCGCGCTGTCGCTGAAGGACCTCGATCTCACGCTCAAACTTGCGAGATGCTGCCTCGGCTTCTGCAGCGGCCACTTGGAGGGCAGTGTTTTCGTCTTCGTTGCTTCTCAAAAAGATACTTCCGCTGTAGACAAACTC
>Ga0068629_1000074_pt1 | contig 19715 bp, 16 predicted proteins | sample InSIn3gowninarea_FD_77432 | JGI IMG/M metagenome (GOLD analysis project Ga0068629, IMG submission 77432) | Clean room microbial communities from NASA Spacecraft Assembly Facility at Jet Propulsion Laboratory, Pasadena, California, USA -... ...
ACTTGAGTGATTTCGTGGTCGGTGGGTTGACTACGAGTTGAGTACCAATATCGGTAACATGGAGTGATCGGTAGCAGAACTAAGCAGCATCAGGATATCGGAGAAGATGGTACTGAGGATGATATAGAGAAGTCAGATTGCTCGTTGGAAGAGCGGAGAAGGCGAGATGCCGAGGTCTGATGCTTGGACGATGATCAAGATGCCTCAGGAATCATGCAGATAACACAGCATAGAGATCAGAGTACAGTACTCCAGTAGGTGGGACTAATCTACAACTCCCTAATACTTCAAACAATCCGTGTTTCGGCTCTGCTTGAGAACACAATTGAAGCACACCTGCTGCTTAGATGGCAAGGCCAAGACTCGATTCTTTGATTCTGAGAGATGAGCCCTTTATACTATCGCAGGCTGTTTTTGATAAGCACCGTCTGTTGGACCGATATTAAGTAGAACAAGACGTAAGTCGAGAGGAAGTAACTTGGCTAGTATCTATGAATTGGAGAGGTATCGAAGCTCTCGGGGGTGAGTTGCGGAACAGAAGCCTCGACAATGAACGGCAAATTCCGGGGTGGGCGGCATCGCGGTCATGGATGGTGTTAGGAAAAAAGTTGTGGAACAGTTGGACATTAATCACATCAACAGATTCCGCTATGATGATGCCGAGTAGAGGACTGGCGGGCGCTGTCCGTCAAGGCGCCCGTCTCAATCGCAGATTTGTACGTCGCACACGTCCAAGATGGTATAGAAGATGTGGACTTACACGAGTTAGATGTCAACTCCCGCAAGACCTCTGGCTGCACTCAACGCCCGCTCGACAGGTCGTATCTTCCAGGGATCCGTCATTTCACTCGCCGCACATGCTCGTCTTGCCTCGACATCAGCACCTGCTGCCACTCCCGCCGTGTCTGCCGCCACGAACACTCCTCCTCCCACATCTGCCACCGATGCGCTCGCGACCGACAGCAACCCCTTCGATATTAGTGGAGCTACCGACTTCGCCAACATACCCGAGAGGCTCGGATTCTTGAAGGAACTTGGTCTGGACTACGGTTGGGGACCTACATCCATCATCGAGTGGTCATTGGAACACGTCCATGTCTTGTCTGGCATGCCTTGGTGGGGCTCCATCGCAGCGACTGCCTTCCTCTACCGTCTGGCTCTGGTTCCCATGTTTATGAAGGCAAGCGAGAACGGCGCAAAGATGCGCGCTATGCAGCCTATCACGAAGCCCATGAACGACAAGATGATGGATGCCATGAGAAACGGCGACAGAATGACTGCCATGCAAATGCGCCAGGAGATGATGCAGATCAACAAGGCTTCCGGTGTCAGCACTTTCGGCATGCTGGTGCCCAGTATTGTCCAGGGTGTCTTTGGTTTCTGCGCTTTCCGTCTGTTGCGTGCCATGGCCAACCTTCCCGTGCCCGGTCTCGAGACTGGCGGTTTCCTCTGGATCGCCGACTTGACCCAGACCGATCCCTACTTCCTCCTCCCTGCCGTCATGGGTGGTACTTTGCATATGGTTCTCCGCATGGGTGGTGAGACTGGTGCCCCCATGTCCGATGCCATGAAGCCCTTCCTGCTCTACATCTTCCCCGGTATCGTTTTCATTACCACTGCTTGGCTTCCTGCTGCCCTCAACGTCTGGCTCTGTACTACTGGTATCATGGGCGTGACTCAAGTCCACCTTTTCAAACATGCTGAGGTGCGTCGCTTCTTCGGTTTGACCCCAATGGTCACTCCGGAGCAGGCGAAGCGTGATGCGATCGCCGCCGGACTCGTCAAAGAAGAGGTCAAGACCATCGATGTCAAGGCAAAGTCATACCCCGCAGACCAGAGACCTGTTTACCAAGCACCAAATGTCAAGTTCGCTGCTCCCTCTACGCCTGCCAATCAGAACGCTACCTCTACTTCTGCTGGTGCTGCTCTTCAGGCTTCCCAAAGCCCGTTCGATAGCGTCAAGGGTAAAGGCTTTGGATTGTTCAACAAGGCTGGCGAACAGTGGGACGCCATGAAGAAGGGCGCCCAGGATGCAGTAATGAAGGCTCGTGGGTCGGCATCTGGACCCAAGAGTAAGACGCGCTCCGCCGAGTTCATGAAGGCCGCCGAAGACTACGAGCGCAAATGGCAAAAGTTCAACAAGAAGTAAGTCGTTCAACTGTACATATATGGCAAAACTCTCAGCACTTTTATGGCGCAATATTGGACATGGGAAAGGGTATGATGGTGTTTTTATGCTGTAAAATTGTAAATTAGGACTTCGATTCAGATATTCACTTGGCTGCGTGCTGAATGTAGAAGTTGTGCATTCGCACAATATCTGCATAAACTCCACATACCTATGGTTTGCATGTGATACTGCATTGCGTCACCGACGTGTACATGCGCAAACGCGTTCTCGTACCTGTCATTGTCCTCACTCTCACTTGATTGCTTCTGACTTGCTAGACCTGGAATGCTATTCTCTCGTCCTGCTGGCAGATTGTAACACGCACGAAAAAGCGCGTTCATCATGTCGTTCAGCATCGCAAATACCACAACGGTGGTGTCCTCGACCATCTTGCGCATGGCCGCTTATGTCTTCCTACGCTGGGTTCGCTTACCGTAATGCTTGGTCCTCTTGGATGTTCGCTAATCAATTTCCAGATTCCTGGCCATGTTGGTAGCACTGCATCTCACTCAATTGCAATCACTAATCAGTCCCTCAGCACGCTCCTCCAGTTGTTCTGACAGCCTTCGCCATCTACGCTACATCGTTCTTCTACCAATTCACTCACACAAGCCCATACAGAGTCGTGTCTGATGAGCTTGACATCATTACCAGAGATACCATCGATCGCGATGACAGCGATGATGAATTGCTCGTCGATTCCGAGACAGACGAGCCGCTTCAGGAAATTGATGTCCAGGAGACAATCGTCCTTGAGGAGAAGGATCCCAAAATCCTGCAAAGCCTCGTGACAGGTCTTCCCAGCCCCAGCTCTCTGTTCTGGTCTATCGTGACTTTTCTCACCAATGCTGCTCTTCTGGCCATGGTGGCCGACATGGTTTACCGTGCTCCGCTCTTCCATCCTTCGCACAACCTCTCGTTCGTCCGCGTTGGCCACGTCTCTGAACACGGTGCAAAGCTTCTTGTCAGAGAACCTCGTACCTTTGAACACCCTCTACGCTTGAGTTACAGATATGCGGGCGAGTCACCCGATGATGGCACCCGTGATCATGATGCTAGCTGGAAACACCCTCAAAATGCCATCAACGTTGACGAGAGCACCGACTACACTGGAATCTTCCAACTGACAGGACTCCGACCTGATACTACTTACCAGTACACTGCCTCAAACAACCACACCGGTTTCTTCGTCACAGCACCTAGAGTCGGACGCACCGCTCCTCGTAACAACGATGTCTTCACCTTCTTGCACTCTTCCTGCATCAAGCCCAGGTTCCCATACAGCCCGTTCTACCACCCACTGGATATCCCAGGCTTCAAGCACCTGGCCAGCCTCCTGCCATCGCTGAAGGCTCAGTTCATGATCTTCATGGGCGACTTCATCTACGCCGACGTGCCCAAGCGTTTCGGTACTGATGCTGAATCATACCGCAGAGAATACCGTCAGGTCTACTCTTCGCCCCAATGGGAGTCTGTAAGCTCAGAGGCCAAGCTGCCCTGGATTCACGTCTTGGACGACCACGAGATTGCCAACGACTGGGACAAAAACACAACTGGTGTCTACGAAGCTGCCGTCGATCCATGGCACCACTACCAAGCCGCCGTCAATCCCGACCCAGTTCGTGCCGGCGCTACATACTTCAAGTTCGACCAAGGACCTGCATCGTTCTTCATGATTGACACCCGTCGCTACCGCCAGCCATTCGACGGTACCGATGGCTCTTACAACAGCACCCAAGCTGAGACCGGCTACAAGAAGAGTATGCTTGGAGATCAGCAGCTTAGAGATCTGCTTGATTGGCTTGCGGCTCCTGTGCCCAGCGGTGTCAGATGGAAGGTCGTGATCACAAGCATTCCTTTCACCAAGAACTGGCGCTTTGGAAGCGAAGACACCTGGGGCGGATACCTCGGCGAGAGACAGATCATTTTGGAAGCCATGTGGGATGTCGGTCTTCGTGGTGGCGTTGGTGTTGTTGTCCTCAGTGGTGACAGACACGAGTTCGCTGCCACTTCGTTCCCTCCACCTACCGAAGGCAAGGTCACTGGACTTGATACTATGAGTGGCAAGTTGAGCACCAAGAACTGGCCTGTCAGCGCGACAGTTCACGAGTTCAGTGTTAGTCCTCTGAGCATGTTCTATCTCCCTGTTCGCACTTACAAGCAGACCGATAACGACGACGTGTGTGTTAAGTGAGTATTACAGCGAGCAGCTTCATTAGTTCTCCTTTACTGATTCATTCTAGGTACATGCCCGACGGAAACTCGAAGTTCGGCGCTCTGAGTATCAGCACCCCACCTACCTCCGACCAGTCCGAATTGAAGTACCGCCTCTTCATTGACGGCAAAGAGGCATGGAGCCACAAGATCCTGACTCCACCCATGACTCACGGCAGTGGTCGCGGTAAGGACGCGCTATGGGGCTGATTGAGAGAATGCGACATATGATGATGAGAATGAAATACTGTGCCTTTGCTGTTCTCAAACGCGGCTTATGAATGAATGGTTTCCGCGATGCAATTTTTGTTTCGATCGTTATAAGTTCTATCGATAATACGCAACGACAACACAATCGAGCTTTTGCAAAGCTTCTTACGTGTGTACCTAAAATCTCGTGTGTGCGTTCATTGAGATTGTTCAATCATCGTCCTGACGTGAAAGAGGACAGGGTGACTTTCGCTTGGAGTTGCCCTGTTGAAGTTCCGCCCAAAAGCCTCGGCTCTTGCTCGACCGAACTTCCCAACCTCCTCTCCTTCCCAGCTTTGCACTTCTCCAGACCAAGATGTCGCAGCCACCTGATATCACTTTCACCAGAGCGCTGCCAAAGGTAGAGCTGCATGCACATCTGACTGGTAGTATCAGTAGAGAATGTCTGCACCAAATATGGCTGCAGAAGAAAACGAAAGACCCTGCGTTTGAAATGGACGATCCTCTAACAGCTATACCGACAGCTGCAGATGGTAGTATCGATGTTGTCAGGTAAGTTTTTGAAGGAGTACGGTATGCTTTAGGTGCGAAGACCGCCAGAATCAACAATATCACAGCTTCTTCCCAATCTTCGACAAGTATATCTACGCTCTGGTCTCGGATGAAGAGAGTATACAATTTGCGACTACTGCTGTATTGCAAGACTTTCAGGACGATGGAGTACGGTATCTGGAACTCCGGACCACACCTCGAGCGATTGCGGCTGCTGGTATCAATAAAGAGGATTATGTCGCTATTGTCTTGCAGGCCCTGAGCGACTACGCTCTATCAAACGGAAGACTGCATGCAAAACTCATACTGTCAATCGACCGCAAAAACACGCTCGAGGAAGCATTCGAAGTCGTACATCTGGCGCTCAAATATCGCCACCTCGGTGTCGTAGGCATCGACCTATGCGGTAACCCGGCTCGCAAGCCCATCTCGCACCTACAACCTGCTTTCGCCGAAGCCCAGGCCCAAGGTCTACCTATCACATTGCATTTTGCAGAGATCGCACAACCCGACTCCTACGAGCTGGAAGAAATGCTATCATGGAACCCTCAACGTCTTGGCCATGTCATCCACGTACCCGAAGAACTACGAGCAACCATCAGAGATAAAAATTTCGGCCTCGAATTATGCCTCAGCTGCAATGTTCTCACTGGCTTGAGTGAAGGTGGATTTGCAGCTCATCATTTCGGCGAGTGGTGGCGTGCTGGTGTACCTATTGCGCTGTCTACGGATGATGTCGGTATCTTTGAGTCGTCTTTGAGTAATGAGTATTTGCTTGCTGCTCGGCACTTTGGACTTGACAGGAAGCAGCTTTTGGAGCTGAGCAAGGGTGCGGTGGATACGATTTTCGGAGGGCAGGAGGAGAAAGAAAGGATGCTGTGGTTGATTGAAGAGTTCTGGCCTTGAGCGTGAGTCGTGCGAGTTGTGTGCGTGTTACATACACATGTGGGACAAAATCTACACACGAAGAGGTCGGAAGTGAAGGCACGGTTGATCTTTGGCCATCATTTCGGTAGCAATCGCTGAGTGTTCACAAAGTGATCGACCACTCGTTTTGAATGGTTCACTCTACGCCTGGAGCTTTCGTTAGCCTTTGGGACAATCACTACTTAGGATCAATTGTCACTCAATAGCCGACTTTCACGATGCCTCCTCCAACACGTTGAGCTCTACTGGCTCATTTACATAGTCCCTCATCAACCACCACCTGCTACTTTCTTTGTCCCCAGCATCAAAAGGTCTTGGACCGCGACACTTGACCATTGAACATCATCTCCACCGCGAGCGACTCATTAGTTCCTCAACCATCAATCCATTCTCACGAAAACCATGGCGGACTACGACAAGAACATCTGGAAGGCCTCCAGAGTTGTGTAAGATCTAGTCTACTGTCACTCTGTATTTCACCAAGCTAATGTATCGCAGCCAGATCACTGTCGACAACCATGAGATCGCCACCTTGAGATCCACACGCAAGAGCGAGCCTCAATCGTTTCTCTTCAATCTCGCTCTACTCTGCTACTACTCGACGTACTTCAAGACATTGATGACTGGACCTTTCAAGGAGAGCCAGGACCGCAAGACAGAGTTCCTGGTCGACGCTTCGCAACAGTCTCTTCGCCTGTTCTATGGCTGGCTCGCCACTGGACGCATATTCATGGAATTCCACGCCGAAGTCATTTGCGAATTGTTCGTCTTCGCCGACTTCATTGGCTGCCTTGCTCTGCAGCGCGCCATTCTTACCTGCTTGCCACAAATATCGAAAGGCCTTCATGGAGGCATCTACATCATCGACTATCAAACCCTCTCGGACTGCAAAATCGTGGACGAGCACCGAACTTCTGCTTTCTACAGATACATCCTGGACACCTATGTCTTTCACTGGGACCACGAGATGGACGACGACCTCGAGGATCCTACCCTGCTTCATTCAGCGTTCTTGCACGACAGATTGAAGTCAATGTCAAAGCATCGCCAGCTGATCGGCAGGGGTGTCGGAGTTGGAGACTGTCCCTGCTGCAGCAATGTCTGCAAATACCATTCGCATCCGAACGACGAAGAGCGCTTGGCTACATGCGGGTCGAAGGCAGAAGATCTAGCTCTCAAGTTCTGGGAAAAGGACGCCGATGATGTCTATGATCAGGGCGAGCAAATCAACGGCGTCCAGGACATCGCCCACGAGGAACAAGCCTTGGATGTTGAGATGGAGGGAGGCATTACTGGAGCTAGCAACCAAGACACCGAGAGCAAAGAGGTTGAGATTCAGGGCGGCGAGGAGAAGAGCGACAGCAACCTTGGCCAAGAGATGGATCTCGCTGGCAGCAAGCGCAAGGCCCTCGATGAGGACGAGGATGGCTCGGCAAAGAAGTTGAAGCAGGAAAGCGGAATTTGAGTCGAAGGAAGACATTCACTGTGCTCACATTTTGGTGGCTCTTCGAACTCACCCTGTTCCGAAAGGGGTGATACTTTACGACAGCACACTTTGTACCACGTTGGAAGTTAGGGAGCTCAGTCTGCGGCTCCATTACAGAGCACAAGGCCTGATACCTCGACGATTGCCAAAGAAGATTGCTCATCAGCAAGAGAAACTTGGAAGTTGGAATTGGAGCATGCATTGAGAAAGGAGCATTCGAGAGATGGGGGGATCCACCAGCACACAGAAACAACGTGCTTCTTCCTTCAAGCTTTAATTTTGACACAATATCACTGCTTCAACGAATATGACCACAACCCAGTCCTTGACCGTGACACACTGGACTACCACATCGTAAACCAAACCAAGCCAACGACCTTCACTATCACCAAATAACCCCTGAATCATCCATCAAAAACGCCAAGATTCCCTCTCACTCCTCCAACAAAGCTATATATACGCTCTGGAAACGGCAATCTTCAAGCCGCAATGCGGTCCAGTCGTTCCCTTGTATCCGGGGCCCAGCTCAGCTGTGGCGCATCCTTAGTCCGAGGGTTGGGCGCATCCCCATCTTTTTCTTTGGGCGAGGTTGATGTTTGAGGTTGTGGGTTCGATTCTGTTCGTGATTGGGTTTTTTGTCTTTTTGCACTTTTGGGTTGGGCGGGTTTGCTGTGAACGGTGTATGAGGGGGCAATGGGGATGTTTCGTCTTGGACTCCCTGGTTAAATCTTCTCCCCTGCCTCGAGTCGTTATTCTGGTGCACAATGCTTCTCCCAACTCAACAGAGAGACTATCTGCTGCAAGCGTTCTTGATCCACCACTAGACAATCTACCTCATACAAGGTCTAGCCAGTGCCTTCGTACTAATGTAATTATCACGAGTTTGAGGAGGAGCGGATAGCTGGTGAGTGACTTCGGCATGAGAGCTCGAATAGAGCTGATGAATGTGGATACCTTGCGGTATTATTGGTGGTGACTTTGACGAAGAAGAGTTGACGGCTGACGCAGAGCGGTAGTAAAGTCAGCAAGAGGTGGCCTAGAAAGGAAATCACGATAGATCTGTATGTTGGCGGCAAAGCCTTATCAAAACGGAAGAGGAACGACCCATCATCTGATGGCTGGACGAGTTGAAATGGAGTGAAGCTCGATGAAAAGCCGCTGCTCGACTTAAACTGTCTTGAAGTCCTAGAAGATAGCCATCTGTTGCTGCAATGACCATCTAAGAGGCTCGTTTCCATCACGTGCCACAACGAAGAGTCCAGGATATGACTGAAGAAGGCAGCTGAGAGTCTGTGCCTTCCCGAGAGTAAAGTTGTTACCGCAGCTTTACTTTGTGATCGATCTGCGCTTTGCTTTTTAGAACTTCACTCGAGCCAGCGAATATTCAGCGAGGACTTCGATATTAGCTGCGCACACTAATTACAGATTCTTTCCCGCGACTCCTTCGGTCAACTCTCTTCCCATCATCAACACTTACGCATCACAACTCCCATGCGCCAAAATCGTCTGACCACCATGGGCGACCAATCGCTTGTAGCTGCAGCTACTTTGACAAACAACAACGACAAGAATTCCACAAAGCTCAAGGAAGAATGGAAGCGCAACGTTTGGAGAAGCAAGACCGCCAGGTACGTTATGATAGACCACCCAAGTCCGAGAGTTCGACTAACAAAGCCAGTCGTCTCATTGCTAGCGACAACCGCATGGTCATGCTCAAATCAAAGGAGAAGGTCAATCCAAGTACCTTCAACGTTCACCAAGCCTTGCTCAGTTTCTACTCGCCATACCACGACACACTTCTTAACGGGCCTTTTCTTGAGGGTATGAATCCTCCGACCGAGCCCTTCCTGGTCGAAGCTGGATCGGGTGTTCTGAAGCTATTTGTGACCTGGCTGTATAACGGCAGGGTCAACATGAGACATCCAGAATGCCTTTCTGATGTCGAGGTTGCCCACTGGTATCTTGGAGTGACGAAGTTATAAATACTTGCCGACTCATTCAACTGTGTTGCGCTGGCTCGTCTGGTTGTGTCAAACTTCTTGAATCACAAGGACGAGCTCTACACCTTCCCCACCTGGAGCTGCATTGGACTGTTATCAGGCAGCTCCCTCGAGTCTTCTTCCTTGTATCGCTACTATCTAGCTGTCCTGGACGCACACTGGTGTGGTAGCCTGCGAGATGATGAGCATGAGGGACAGTATCAAGGAGATCCAAACGGCGAAGATCCCTTGCCATCAAACTTGGCCTACAGACTGTTGTTGAGGAAGCTCCAGAGAACACAGGATGGCCAGGAGGGAGATTGCCGCTGTTGTCACGACCGCTGCGAGTTCCATCGTCATGAAAGCGAGGAGGAGCGTGAAGCCAGTAAGTTTGCGTACAAGTTATCCCTACATCTGCTGACCATAATTTATAGCCTGTGGATCCCTGGATGATGAGACTGAAGACGACGGAGATGCGATATCGAACTTCGATAGCGAGGTAGACTCGGAATCTGAATCAGATTCGGACACTGATACCGCTTCGGAGGCCTTTTCTGCTTCGGAGGCCGATACTGCCTTGAAGCCCTTGACTGCTTCGGAGGCTAACGCCTCGATGATGAGAACTGGCGTGTCTTGCATTGGCGGTGCTCGTTTCGAGTCCGATGGAAAGGGAGGGTTGAAGTTTGTGAACGGAGATCCTCTGTTCGAGAACTCCGACGACTCCGACTCAGACTCAGACTCGTCGACGGGGCCGTTGTCGGATGCTGACACAAGCGCCGAACCAACCACAAAGAAGCGAGTTCGCGCGAAGGGGGACAAAGCAGGAGCGAAGACAAAGCGCATCAAGGCAGTATGAGACACTACAAAGTTGTTGGAAGGGTTGGAGAGTCAAGCGAATACTTCTTGACAGCGGTGTGAGAAGGGGTTGTCTCGCCTGCCTCGGAGAATTCTTAGTGATAGCTCAGCGGAAGAACTACAACACCGTCACTTCACTTACTTTCTCGCGTTCACTCGCCCAACCCGAGCCACTAGTACTTCATGACTACATAAATACAAGCTTGATTCTCACTTTGGATACCTTGTCGTCAGCTTTCTCTCCTTCCAACTTTCTTCCACACTTGTCAACAGTACTTTCAACGCGAGTTCAGCACGTCGTTGCCTTTTTGACACGATGTCGGCTCAACCACCTTCCTCAGATGACAAGAAGTCTTCCAAGATCCATAAATTTGGGACGCATCTCGCATGGAAACAGAAGACAGCCACGTAAGTACACACTCATGAATGTGGTTGACACGAAACAAACTGACCAAAACAGCCGACTCATCGCCAGTGGCTCAACGATGATCGACCTCGCGTCCAAAGAGAAGAAATCAACTCGCGTCTTCCACGTCCACAAGGCTCTGCTGTGCTTCTACTCTCCATACCACGACAAATTGCTCAACGGATACTTTGTCGAAGGCACTATCCCATGTCAACAACCGATCGTTCAAGAAGTCAGAGCAGAAATCCTGAGGCTCTTCTTCACCTGGCTCTACTCAGGAAATGTGGATCTGACTCTGCCCAAATTGGATGGCTCCAACACCAGTTACTATTGGATGATTGTCACCAAATTCTACATCTTTGCGGACTCTATCAATTGCGTCGCATTGCAGCGCTCCATCATGACGTCCCAGCCAATGCATATCTCCAAAGAATGCAAGACTTTGCCTCCTCCTTCCGCCATCGAACTCCTTTCGGCAACTGCACTGGAGTCATCTCATCTGTACCAATACATGGTTGACTGTTACCAAAGCCACTGGGACGGCGTCTGGCAGGATGATGATCAGGCTGAAGATGAGATCGATGAGAAGGTAAAGATCGTCGTCTGGCAGGATGATGAACAGGCTGAACAAAAGATCGATGAGAAGGCAAAAAACGGCGATCCCTTACCTCCCAACTTCGCCTACCGCATCCTGGTCAGGGGACTTGCTGTGAAGAAAGAGCAGAAGCACGATGGCTGCCGCTGCTGTTACGACAGATGCTTCTACCATGGTCACAGCATCTGGGATTCTGAAGAGCGCGGAGCCAGTAAGTCGATCTCGAAGATGTAATGTTATTGCATAGGTACTGACAGCTTGCCAGGATGCAACTCTCGCGAGGATGCACTCGAAGAAGATCAAGAAGAAGACCCAAGCGTCGATACAGATACCGAATTTGACACTGATACCGAGTACGATACTGAAACTGATTCTGTCACCGATGATGCTGAATCTAAATCTGTCACTGATTTTGATATCGACATGACTCATGACTTCGGCAGCGATTCGGAGAACGACGCTGATTTCGACGGCGATCCTGATCTCCCAGGCGATTCAGAGACTGTGGTTGAGGAGAACAAGAAGGAGGAGAAGAAGAAGAAGAAGAAGAGGGGGAAGAAGAACAAGGGAGCGACCGCTAACACCAAGCGCGTCAAGATTACTTGCTAAAGAAAGCCAAAGGGCAACATCCTGATGCCAAGGATGATCACATTTGTACGAGCGCATCTTTCAATGAGTTGGCTCAATTTGAATTCTGAGCGGAGGTTGGTAACATCAGTACATTCGCCTTGTTGGATCCTATATCCGGCTAAATGATAAACATGCCTCTGTCCTTAACCCTGAAGAAGTCCTGATCTGCAATGATTGTACCAAAAAGTTCTTCGCTCTCGCCCTGGGCCTTGAGCCTCGGCGTGTGTCGTGGTTTTTTTGATCCCACGTGGTTGCCATATTTGAATCTGACTCATCTCATCAGAGCACTCTTGCAGGCGTCATTTGCGTCTGCTTCGACGAGCTTTCGTCACATACTGCAATTTTAACACCTTCCCAAAATTTCATATTGTCTTCTCCAGGGGATCAAAATATGTCTACGGTACTTCTCAGCTCGAAATCTGCTTCTGGTGATCAGCCACAGCCACAGCCGAAGGAAGAGTGGAAGCGACGAGTGTGGAATATCAAAAAGATGGCGTAAGCACCATAGTCATCTAACAATCCTTGCTGTCGTTGTCCCTCTACTGACAAGTCGACAGAAACCTCGTCAGCGGTAGTACTGCAATGGTCATCCTGTTGGACGAAGATGAGCAGAATCCCCTCTCGGTGCACAAAGACCTTCTTTGCTTCTACTCGCCGTACCACGATAGACTTCTTAACGGTCCTTTCAAGGAAGCGGGTTCAACACGGATCAAGCTCCCTGTCACCAGCTTGGTTCTCAAGTTGTTCTCTACCTGGCTGTATACTGGTCAAATCATTACGCCTTCCACGCAGGATGCTTGCAGCGTCAACAACCCTGAGAGAAGGATTCAATTCGCCCGGCATCACACAAAACTCGTCGATCTGTACATCTTTGCAGACTCCCTGAACTGCATTGGTCTGGAGCGCGCTGCCTTTGTGCAACTCTACAAGCTGTTCAGATTGGCTAAGGGGCCAATGCAGATCTTCAAGCTTGTGGACAATGGCCTGGAGCACTCTGGCCTGTACAAATACTGGGTCGACTACTGGGCCGCACACTACGACTCCATGATTCCCCGGATTCTTGTTGATCCGTTGCCGTCGACCTTTGCACACCACCTGTTGTTGAGAAAGTGTGAGCTCGACCTCAATCTTAAGACAAAAGGTAACGAGTGTCGGTGCTGCGAAAATCCATGCAACTACCATATGCATGAAAGTATAGAGGAACGCAAGGCTAGTGAGTAAATCCAGCCTCAACTCAGTCGCGATGGAAGATGTATCAGACTAACGCGGTTGTTAGCTTGCGGAACCTGGCGGTTGAGCGCTGACCATGTTTTCGGCAACACATGTACAGACCGTAATCATAACCGTCAACATGAAGAGGAAAGCGAAGGACAGGATCAAAACGACGCATGAGACATGCTCTTGCCGCTTCATGTTTAGAGTATGATCTGGCAGACGTTACTCAGAAGCGGATATCAACCCACTCACGGGCGCGGGAAAGCAAGCAAGTGAGCACAACGGAGGTGACCTCGAAACCCAGAGAGAGGCCAGAAGATATGTGGTGCTTCCATCAATGATAGTTTCTGGCAGTTCTCTTCTTATCGCTCTAGAAAACCCCAATACATTTGAGCATTTAGCGTCGTTCGAAAGACACGCTGTTCTCTGAGCCGAAGAACCAGTCCACCGTGACACATTCTCTTCTCCACCAAATCTACAACCCTTCTTGTATGGATCAGATTTGCCACTCCCTGTCAATCAAGGGGCTTTGGTCTACTTGGTTGGCGCCGACACTCGACAAACGACCGGACCACAGTTCAACTCTTCGCATTGGCGAATACTTAGTTGGACTGGAATAAGAGAATGCGGGTGTGGCCGTGTTTCTTCCCACTACGGAGGTGGTTTCTTTTGCTTTTTGGGAATTAAAAATGTGTTTCAAGCTCTTGCAGATTCTCTCGTCAATGTTTTTGGTTGAGAGCATGTCTTGTAAGTTGTGGAGGTATGTCATCCTCTCTACGCCTCTCAGTATTTTTGTTCTATCTCGCTCCCTCGGCTTTTTGATTGTCGCTTCATCTTATGTTCGCACAAATAGAAACGCGTTTTTGGAACTTGCCCATTCCAGGAAGCAGCACAGGCTGTAGCAACAATCAGTAGACTTATATAACTCACTGGCTTTACGCTCCTCTTCACTCTCGTGTAAGTGATAGTAACAGGCATTATAGCAACAACGGCATTCCTCCGCATCTCGCTGCTTCTCCGTTTCAATTTCACACTTCCTGACCAGAACGTGCATGGCGAAGTCACCTGGTGGATGCATCTCTGCATATGGCTCTTCGGGAGACCAGTGATAGGCCCAACCGTCCGCGACCAACTTGTAGAGCCTAGTCCGATCTAGAGATGCATCTACGAGCCTCTCAATCTCCTTCCCACTGGCCGTTTCGCTACAATGCAATAGGCTACCTCGAGCAAAGGTGATAATGTTGCGTTTTAAAGCAACATTGTTTGAGAATTGGCCAAGATATACATAGAGATATCTGAGTGCGGTTGTTAAAAGAATAGGAGCACAAAGCGGATTTGCTTAGACAACCAGAATATGCTCGTTTGTCTCGGCGGGTTGCGTGTCGAAAGCGGTGTGTCGTGTTGTCTCGACTCCGGCAGCCAAAAGCTGAAACACAACTCCGTTTGCGCACCCCCGCTTCATCAACATATTTTCCGCGCAACCACTTTCAAAGTTGTTGTTTGCGCCTTCTTTGATCAACATCATCGTACTCGCCTTCTTTACTCGACTTCGTTGTTTGTACCTTCCCTACATCACCTGTCATGTCTGCGCCGCGTGGCTGGGACAGCCACATATGGACTGACCAGACTACCATGTTAGTACTCAATTTCATGAACATTTTTACGCATGGCTGACACAGATACAGGCGCCTGATGCGCGCTAACCAGCAACAAATCGAGATCAGATCGAACGAGCGCATGCCCTTGTCACTAGGAGTCCCGCATGCAGTTCTTCACTTCTACTGTCCGCAGATTCCTGCTCTCGTTGGCCAACCTGTTGTCCTCGAAACCACTCGTGCAGTCCTGCAGCTATTTTTCTATTGGCTGTACAGAGGAACGGTCGACACGGCTAACTGGCATGATGTGACCGAGCTTTACTTCTTGGGACATTCGCTCAACTCGGTTGCGTTGATGCGCTCTGCCATCACCGAGATGCAAAAGATCTGTAGAGATGACGAGAATGATGACACCGAACTCTTCCACTATGGCCACATCAGTGTCATCGACGACATGGTCAGCACCTCCTCAGGCTTGTTCCATTACATTGAAGACACCTACTTCAACCATTGGCGCCCTTCAGACGACGAAGACGTAAATGACAACCCTCGCGAGCATCAGAAGACCAATCTCTTCTTCAAGAAGCTATTCGAGCGCTCATTCAAGGAACAGAGAGAAGGTGCCAATTGTTCTTGCTGCCACGACTATTGCAAGTACCATGGCCACGAAAGTGAAGCTGAACGTCTAGCAAGTAAGTACCCTCTCCTTCAGCGCGCCTGTCACCCGTAGCCATGAAAAGACATGATGGTTTCCCAAGGCTGTGTGTGTCCAGAGAGAGCCATGTATCATTGTGCTCTCTGTGAAACGACTCTCGGCTCGATCAACTTCGTGCCTCTTGATGATGTGCTACAGTCAAGCACATAACTTCCGGGATCACGAGTGCTGACCCATTGATTTTCAGCATGCGGTCGTGACACTGCACTTGCATCGACAAGCAAGCACCAAGAGAGCTCCGCGCCTGTTTTGAAGCCGGCCCAAGCACAGCGCAGAGCTCGCAAGAGCAGATCCAGCGGCCATGGATTGATTGCGAACCAAGACTTCAGCTCGATGGATGAGGACGACCTTCCGCTGCGTGTAGTGAGAGCTTCAGCTCCGCGTGCTGGCACGCCGAAGAGAGACAAGCCCTCAGCTGAAACATGGCTCAAGGTCAGAAGCCACGCACCAGTCGATTATCCAGCCGACCATCACGCTAAATTGACCTCGCTACCTCTTGTCAACGCCATCAAAGTCCCAAACTGGCTGGAGACCGGTCTGGAAGCTGAAGGTGTTCAGCAACTTCAAGAGCCGGATCGAGTCATTGCGGCTGCCATGAGCTGGACTGCTGAGGAATACGCCCAGACCAAGTGTATCTTCTTCGAACAATACGCCACCGCCATGCAGCCCGGCATGCAGAGACGCACCATGGAGCACTGGCGCAATACTTTGAAGTTCGGAGGGAACAAGCCGAAAGAAAGAGCAGAAAGGCTGTTGGCCATGTGGGAGTCCTTGGGCTGGTTGGAAGAGCACCAGTATACTAGCACGCATGCTGCCCCGAGCCCAAGCACTCCAGTCAACACTATCTGCAGTGATGAGAGCCTCCTCGCCAGAGATTTGCCGGTCAAGTCAGGTAGATCCAAGATCTGGTCCGAAGAGGAGAAAAAAGCCCTGGCCGAGATCGTGAAGGGTATCGGTGCAGACCCTTCGCTCGCAAACCTCGACGTGATTCAACGATCCACAATAGGCAGTGAGCGACTCAAGGCCCAGTTCGGATATATACGCACTCCACATGCTATCGCCAACCAGTGGCCGAAGAAACAGGCGAAATGTCCATCAACCACGACAGAGCGTGGCTACCAAGCTGGTGAAGAGAGTGGCTCGATCATCCGTAGCACATCTGCCGAGACGACCTCCAACAACAGCAAGACCAATCACAGCGCTTTTGCCGACAACTATCAAGCTGCTTCCGACTTGAATGGCGACAAGGGCAAAAGCCGCTCTTGGACGGAACGCGAGGACAAAGCTTTGACCGATATCCTGGACGATCTTGAGCATACTGAAGTTGCGAAGACCGGGAAGCGCTTCGATGTGTGCAGTCAACGACTTCTCGCTGACCACAACATCGTCCGTACCACAGCAGCATGCATTGGACGTTATCAGAGGCTAGTCCATCCGTCGCAAGTCACTGCGAATAGCGACGTGGGCGAAGACCCTGTCAGCGACAAGCCGCACGACGAACGCATCCCCGCCAACAACGACAACCACGACCATAGTGCCGGCAAGAAAGTTTTGTCAATGTGGACTCCTGAAGAGGACGATCTGATGGTCGCATCTATGAAGGCACTCGACGCGGATCCTGCTCTCATCCACTGGAGCACTCAGAAAAAAACCAAGGTGTGCATCCAGCGCTTGAAAGATGAGTTTGGGACCGACCGCACCAGTAACGCCATCTCGATTCGGTACTATGCTAAGCTTCGTCGAGAGAAGGAGGAAAGAGCCAACGTGCAGGTGCAGGCTGAAGCCGAAGCCAGGGCTAAAGCTGAAGCTAAGTCAGAGCCAAAGCAAGATCCTACCACAAGCCTTCGTCAAAGTCAGTCAAATGGTTCGTTTGCCAGTTACTTGACAACTGGCTCTCATCCCAGTCTTTCCAAGCTATCATTCGCACTATCCAATGCAGATACAGACGCGGTGACCAACAGAAAGAGGGAGTCGGATGCCGACGAGGATAGTGAGGAGCTCCAACCCAAGCCATTGAGTCGCGCAAAGCGCACCCGAGTGACCAGGACGGCCAGGTCGAAACTCATCGAAGAGTTGTTCGGAGACGAAGAATAAGGAGAACTGTCCATGTCCAGAAGGAGATATGTCGATTCTCACGGAGAGTTTCATGAGAGGTATGTTGCCATTGTACCATAGCAGGGGTGTGTTTCACTAAATTCGAGTAGCTAGCTTTGATACAATTGCATTGTAATTTTACTCCAGACATGTGGAAACCGCGAGTCGGCCTTTCATGCTCTCAGTGGACATTGTTGTCAAGCTTGAAAGCACTGTGTCTTCCGACAAGCAATTAGCAAGCCTTGTTGAGCGATCAAAATTTTGGCCGTGACGACAGGGACCCGGTGGCCGACTCAGACCTCCGGTGAGCAAACTGTTTGCAAGCAAGGACCCCGATAATCAACCTGTTCCTTTGAGCTGCTTCATCAACAAACGTCCATGGACAGTTGAAGCTTGGATGAGAGGACAGCAAGTAGAAAGGCATGAGGCAGCCAACGCGCTCGGGCCAGTCATAATTACATCACAGCACAAGCGGGGGATGAAGAAAAATGCAAAGAAAACAAAGAATTCTTTTTTTCTCCCTTTTATCTCCCTGTTCTTTCACTGCGCACGATAAATTATCACAAACACTTGTTTCCGCAAACAATCAAGCGCGTTCTTTTTTCTAATATAATCGTATACAACTGCTTGTCCGACGTTGCGAATCAACAGCACTCACATACAAAATGAGCGACAACGAAAAGATGGAAAGCTCGTCCTCCCCAATCAGCGCGGCACCACAGAGCCCCTCTATCGGAGAACCCTCCACCATCAGCAACAATAACATCAACCACAACACAACAGCACAGTCACCCTCTCTGTCCCAATCGGCCAAGAAAGGCAGAGGTCGCCCACGTAAATACCACACTGATGCCGAGCGTGAAGAAGCCAAACGCCGGTATCGCGAAAACCACAAGACCAAAGCTGCAAGTGGAGGCGGGGTCTCGAATTCTGGAAATGCTTCCGCGAGTGCAAATTTCGTTGTAGCAGCACAGCCGAAGCAGCAGGATATTGATGATCTGTGGGAAGCTATGAGGGGTTTGCAGGAGGAGGTCGCGGGATTGAAGATGCAGTTGGCACAGAGGGATGCAGCAGCAGCAGCTGCTGCGGCCGCTTTGCCGGGTCAGAAACGCAGGAAGGTGTGATGGGATATGGTGTTGTGAGACGTTTCACAAGTTTCGAGGCATTATTGACAGAGAGGTGAGATATTCCGATCTTTTTGTGTGGGGTGAGCGCTGACAACAGACAGGCCCACTTGTATGCATGCGAGAAGCGAACGACCAAACGACCGAGCATTATCACAAAGCTACGCTCGAATAGCTGTCTGGAGGACTAACATCAACTTCTATTTGCTCCCACCAGTGGTCCATCTTTTATGGCGCTCATACACAACAACTGCTGTTTCTATGCCACCCCTATTTGCTGGGTAGTGTTTCAGTATCTCGTGTCGATTTCCTTTGTTGTCTTCTTCTATGAGTTCGACGCTGGGTGCATGGGTTCATGGGTTCAGGGGGTTCGTGGTCTGGAGTTGTGGTTGGGAAGGAGCATGGGAAGGTTTCTTGTGAAGCCTTATGACGGACACTGGGTTTTTGCTGTATGATCGAATCAGAAGTATGGCTTTGCTGGCCCGCACTCCATTTCAGTCCTCAGTATAATGATCCGCAAGTTGATAGTGTTGTGTTCTGAGGAAGAAGTTGGTTGGAGATGGAGCTGACAAAGTCTCGGATGCATTTTGAGTCCGATCTGGTCCGTGCTCGTCTAGATAAGAAACGTCATAATCGCAAGCAATTCCACCAAAGAGCTCAACCTGCTCGCGCGACACCTTCCATTGGAACTTCTACACACGTCGACATTACTGTAAATTCTGAAATTAATCTTGCTACGCAATCAACATCAGAAATTCACTCAAACGACAGCAGACAACAATCACCAACTTCCGCACTGCTCAAACGACACCACCGCGACAAATGGCGGCATCTATTCCATCCACCATGAGGGCTTCTCAATGTACTTCCATCACCGGCACCACCGAGAAGAGTCTTAAAGTGAACAACAATGCAGCGCTTCCCAAATCGGCCAACTCACTCGGCAAA
>Ga0068629_1000076_pt1 | contig 19560 bp, 19 predicted proteins | sample InSIn3gowninarea_FD_77432 | JGI IMG/M metagenome (GOLD analysis project Ga0068629, IMG submission 77432) | Clean room microbial communities from NASA Spacecraft Assembly Facility at Jet Propulsion Laboratory, Pasadena, California, USA -... ...
ATTTCGTGCCTCCATCAGATGCAGCAATATTGACTGGGGATCACCTTATAGAAGCGGGTAATGCTCCTCATCAAACTTCTCAATCAGGATCACCAGCAGTTCTAACAAAGCATCTTCTTCTGGTGTGCGATCGCGATGCTCCAATTCTTCAGCTAAGGCGATCGCCGCTTCATTCTCTGCCTCTGTTGCGATCGCCTTGGGTTGATACTGGGCGAGAAGGCTAGCGTAGGACTCTTTGTTAAAAGTACGGGTCATTTTTCCACTTATCCTTGTCGTATTCAGCATGAGTGAGTACATATTTGATATAAATTCTTTGCGTGGCATAAACAATATCAACTATCAAGCGATATTCATTACCTTTTATATTGAAAACAGTGAAGTTTCTAACAGCGTCGGCGCTCGGATAGACTTGGCGTTCATTAATATCACTCCAAGAACTGGATTTAGCGACTCTGTACCAGTTGTCAAGAGGAGTTTCTAAATTTGGATAAACCTGAGAAGCTTCCAGTAGTCTTTTTCGGCTAATAATATGCACGAATAATTATAGAGATGGGAAATTTATAACAATTAGAAAGAAGGAATTGTTCAAGATATCTATGTTTTCATTTGGAGAACTCTTTGTCTAGTGATACTCAAAGATACTGAATCTATCCTGCTCACGCAAATGCGATCGCACGTGCCAATTACAAACACAAAATAAAGCTTGATACCATTAATCTATAGATGCTTTGGCAATTTCATCCATGACAGCCATTACCTTAGATTTCCACTCAGTTGTTGATTTAACAGACGAGCAGTTTAGCAAGCTTTGTCAAGCGAATCCAGATATCAAATTAGAGCGCACTGCCAAAGGAAAATTAGTCGTTATGTTACCCACAGGATGGGGAACAGGGAATCGTAATGGCAGACTGACGAAACGGTTGTTTAATTGGGCAGATATAGATAATAAGTTTTTAGGTTAAGGCTTCTCACCTAACTCCTACAAAATCGCTGAAATTTTTACCTTTAGCTCTGGCAAATTTTGCTCAACCACATTCCAAACCTCATCTAGCTCCACTCCCAAATAGTCGTGAATCAATACATCCCGAAATCCGGCTATCCGCCGCCAGGGAATATGTGGATGATTTTGCCTCAACTCTTGGGGAACGCGCTTTACACCCTCTTCAATCAATTCAAAATTGCGAATTACAGCATCTTGAATCATTGGCGACTGTAAGAAAAGATCCCGACCGCCCACAGTATATAGCTCGATGCGCTGGATACGTTCAGCAATATCTATTAAATAAAAGCGATCATCGGTCACAAAGGTAAAGCTTCGCTAAGAATGCGATCGCGCAAACACTCTCGTAGCCCTTTAGCGGTTGCTACATCCACCTTTTTACCCAAAAGGTCTTCTAAATCTTGGATCAGCGCTATACGATCTAACAAACTTCGACCAGGCTCTAGTTCTACCAAAAAATCAATATCGCTATCCAATCTCGCCTCACCCCGCGCTACTGAGCCGAAAATTCGGACATTATGCGCCCCATGTTGCGCCGCAATCCGCAGAATCTCTTCCCGCTTTTTTTGTAGAAGTTCGTCTATGCCCATATCCTGATTGTATATAGATGCTTTGGCAATTTCACCCATGACTTCAGAGACTACGCAGATACGTCAAAAAAGCCATCTTCCACACAACTAGGCAAAAACCGACGAGGATCAGTACCAAGTTTTTCTAGAAAAATTACTAACACCCATTTATCCAATTGATCTAAAAACACTACAGAAGGTACAAAAATTGCCTCTACCTTAGTTGTCTTGCGAATAAATTGAGCCGTAGCCCGTGCAATTCCCTTATCTAAAAAACAGTTAGGAGCATTGTCCAGCGATAGCACCTGCCAAACCTGAGCATCGCATAAATTAAGCGTGTGGTTGAGTGTCACCTGAAAACGAAAGACTTTTCTGCTTTTAACCTTTTTCGCAAGTGCCTCAGATCGTTCTACCTTAAAGTGACGCGCCCATTCTCCCAAAGCTACATCTTTTTCGCTAGCTAAGTAAAGTGTTGGTTCTCCCTGTACATTCCAGCGATTATCTACCGCCAAACCTGCACGACTAAAGTCATAAACATCATAAGAACCATCAGGAATGTGGCGAACCGCATAACCTAACCAAGGCTGTATGAAAGGCTGAAGCATCTAATAACCAAGCCCTTCATAATCAGCAGCTAATTGAGCAATAACTTTGTCGTGTTGATCAAGCCTAATCAAATCCAAAGCTGTATAGCCGCCGAAAGCGTCCATTGGAGTCGAGAGAAACTCGCTTACACCTTCAGGCGTATAAACTATGTTGGCTAAATCAGCAATTTCCTTAAGTTTAGTCAGGAGTTGTTTTGCTTCAGCGTTTGGTAGGGTTTCGCGCTTTTCCCAACGCCCCAAGGTTTTTGTACTTACGTGCAGAAGGTAGCTCATGCGTTCTTGCGATAGGTACAGGTTTTGCCTAATTTTCAAAGGGTCTATACCAACAGCAATCTTGGATGTCATCACTCTTTTCCTTCACAAGGAGCGCAGTCTAGAAGTTTTGCCCATTTAGCTACATAATTAACTATACCACATTGTCTAGACAAAAGTCTAGAACTAATCAGTACTGATATGTACATTACAGAGTTTCTATACTTCTTTCCTGCTCACGCAAATGCGATCGCACATTCCAGTTACAAACACAAATTAAAGCTTGATACCACCAATTTGAGGTACGCCTCAAAAAATGAATTAGCAGACAATAGACATAGATGCTTTGGCAAATTCACCCATGACAGCCATCACTCTAGATTTCCACTCAGTTGTTGATTTAACAGACGAGCAGTTTAGCAAGCTTTGTCAGGCGAATCCAGATATCAAATTAGAGCGCACTGCCAAAGGAGAATTAATCGTTATGCCACCGACAGGATGGGGAACAGGGAATCGTAATGGCAGACTAACGCAGCGATTGTTTAATTGGGCAGATGCAAATTCAACCGGAATTGCTTTTGATTCTTCTACGGGTTTTAAACTCCCTAATGGAGCAGATCGTTCTCCCGATGCTGCTTGGGTAAGACAAGAAAGAATAAATGCTTTAAATCCAGATCCAGATAGATTCCTGCCCTTGGCTCCTGACTTTGTAGTTGAATTGATGTCTGCAACTGACAGACTCGAAACAACGCAAGCCAAAATGCAAGAGTACCGCGACAATGGCGTGCGCTTGGGTTGGTTAATTGACCCGAAAACTCAATCAGTCGAGATTTACCGCCAGAAGCAAGATGTAGAGGTACTTCAATCGCCCTCCTCTTTATCCGGCGAAGACGTGCTGCCAGGGTTTATTTTGAATTTGCAAGATATTTTTTGCTAATAGGCAGTAGCTATCCAAAGGCGCGATCGCCTGCCAGCACAGAACTACTACAGCATTGTCTTTAGTTCAAATCTGAGGTGCGCCTCAAAGAATGAAGTAGCAGACAATAGACATAGATGCTTTTTTGGCAATACCTATGACAGCCATCACCTTAGACCTCTACTCAGTTGTTGATTTAACAGACGAGCAGTTTAGTAAGCTTTGTCAGGCAAACCCAGATATCAAATTAGAGCGCACTGCCAAAGGAGAATTAATTGTAATGCCACTGACTGGAGGAGAGACAGGCGATCGCAACTCTGAAATTAACTTTCAACTGAGAGCTTGGAACAAGCAGAACTTATTAGGTAAAGTATTTGACTCTTCTACTGGATTTAAATTACCCAATGGCGCAGACCGTTCCCCTGATGCTAGCTGGGTAAAGTTAGAGCGTTGGCAAGCATTAACTCCCGCTCAACGTCAAAAATTCCCTCCCTTGGCTCCTGACTTTGTAGTAGAACTACGCTCTACTACTGATGAGCTTAAGCCATTGCAGAACAAAATGCAGGAGTACCGAGATAATGGCGTGCGCTTGGGTTGGTTGCTCGATCCCCAAAATCAATCAGTCGAGATTTACCGCCAGGGACAAGATGTGGAAGTAGTGCGTATGCCCGCCACTTTGTCAGGCGAAGATGTGCTGCCAGGGTTTGTCTTGAATTTGCAAGATATTTTTTGATTCATAACTAAAGTCAGCAAACACCCACTCTATTCATTTCAAAAACTATGCAAATATGTCAAAAAAGCCATCTTCTGTACAACCAGGTAAGAACTGACGAGGAGCAGATCGTTTTTGCTGGTTCAATTGTTGCGGGAATTTAGCTTTTAGTTCTGTCTTCATGCCAAGTTTTTCTTGGGGTAGGGATGATCGCTATTTTCTAAAGTTATCTTGCCACTTTCGCCGCCTTTCATATCGCCCCCAACCAAAATTCAGTAGATATATATACTCGGTTATGCAGCTTTCTGATTAAAGACAGCCCTGTTCTTAGGTAAATATCCGCTTACAATTTTTGCATTCGTACCGTTGTCTACTATGCGCGATCGCTCCCTCGCTTCCTAGTATCTCCCCCACAAGAAGGACAGTTCTGGGTAGCAGCAAGCTGAGGTCTTCCCACGCTCAGAGTAGTGAAGCTAAACGTAGTTTTTTCGGCATTTTGTGAATAAAGTATGGAACCTTAGTTTTAGAGTGGAAATTACCTATAACCAGTATAAACGCTTGAATATTTCTAGGTTTATAGTTATTAATTATACTTTTTAAAAGTAATTAGGGCTGCGTACAGTTAGCAATTTAGTAATATTAATTTTTGTGTCAGGTTGTAGGTCATAATAACTAATCTAATATGGATAAATAATCGGTTTGTTCGCATCTGCTGACCCGTCGTGCATGACTTCTGACTCTACCCTCCCAGATATAGTTTCATCTGTTGCCCCGCCTTCAGGTGGAGTAAATCATAACTTACAAGTCCGCTTTAAAAATGAGGAGGGAAAGCTTTTATTAATTCTGCCCGCAGAAACGGAAACATCGAGTTCAAGTAGTTGGGCTGATATTTGGCAACAACTCAAGCAAAGGCTAAATGCTGGCGATCGCTTTTGGCAACCAAATACAACGGTAGATCTAGCTGCGGCAGATCGCTTATTGGATGGACGACAATTACAGGCGATCGCCGAAGCCCTGGGCGAAGTCCAACTGAGACTAAAGCGCGTTTACACTAGCCGCCGTCAAACTGCTGTTGCAGCTGCGACAGCTGGCTATAGCGTTGAACAGCAAACGCCTTCAGCACTCAATCAACCACTCACATCCTCTGTACCATTAGCAGAACCTCTGTATCTGCAAATGACAGTTCGTTCAGGAGTAGAAATCCGCCATTCTGGTACAGTTATTTTAGTGGGAGATCTCAATCCAGGTGGTATTGTTGTTGCAAATGGCGATATTCTAGTTTGGGGTCGTCTACGTGGGATTGCTCATGCTGGTGCTGATGGCAATTCTAAGTGCCTAATTATGGCACTACAGATGGAACCAACTCAACTACGGATTGCAGATTATGTAGCAAGAGCGCCAACAACTCAGTTAACTCAGGTTTATCCTGAGATTGCCCACGTCACGCCTGAAGGTATCCGCATCAGCATTGCTACTGATTTTTCCAAGTCCCAGTTTTTATCATCATGAGTCGTATTATTGTCACCACCTCCGGTAAAGGAGGGGTGGGTAAAACTACAGTTACAGCAAATTTAGGCATGGCTTTAGCCCGCTTGGGGCGTAAAGTTGCCTTGGTAGATGCAGATTTTGGTTTAAGAAATTTGGATCTGCTATTAGGGCTAGAAAATCGCGTAGTCTACACTACGGTGGAAGTTTTGGCGGGCGAGTGTCGGCTAGAACAAGCATTAGTCAAAGATAAGCGGGAACCCGGCTTGGTACTTTTGCCAGCAGCCCAAAATCGCACTAAAGATGCTGTAAATCCAGAGCAAATGCAACAACTGGTTAATTCCTTGACAGAAAGCTACGATTATGTAGTCATTGACAGTCCAGCCGGAATTGAAACGGGCTTCAAAAATGCGATCGCGGGTGCTAAAGAAGCTTTAATTGTAACTACGCCAGAAATTGCTGCTGTGCGGGATGCTGATCGAGTAGTCGGGTTACTGGAAGCAGAAGGTATTAAGAAAATTCATTTAATTGTTAACCGTCTGCGACCCGCGATGGTGCAGGTTAATGACATGATGTCAGTAGAGGATGTTCAGGAAATTTTAGCAATTCCGATAATTGGAGTAGTGCCTGAAGACGAGCGTGTCATTGTTTCTACTAATCGCGGTGAACCCTTAGTATTATCGGAAAACCCCTCTTTAGCTGGAAAAGCATTTGACAATATTGCTCGCAGATTGGAAGGGCAGACGGTTGAGTTTATTGACTTGCATCCTACGCACGATAATTTCTTCACTCGTATCCGCAAGTTGTTGTCGTCGATTATTTAAACAATTTCTACCCTGCATCCAATCCCATGATTAGCGAATTTCTAGATCGGCTTTTTCCTCTGCCTCGTCCTGGTGCTGATAATAGTCGAGAGGATGTTAAGCGTCGTTTGCAATTAGTAATTGCTCACGATCGCAGTGATCTCAGCCCTCAGGTAGTTGATAAAATGCGGCAAGAAATTCTCGAAGTTGTCTCTCGCTACGTGGAAATTGAACCGGAGGGGTTAGAGTTTTGCCTAGAAAACAGCCAACGGACAACGGCGTTAATTGCCAATTTACCTATTCGGCGGGTTAAAGACACTGAATCTTAGGCGCACGATTTTTGCTCACCCTCTAGCTAGCACAAGCAACAACGGTAATCTCTGCGAACTACCAGTAATTGGCTAAAATCATCTTAATAACAAATCATTTACAATAAAAAAAAAGGGCATCAAGCCCTCTTCTTTTTGCTGCTATCCATCGTAACAAAGACTTCTAAAACTTGTAAAACTTTTAGATACTAAGTTTTTCAGCTTTTAGAGTTTTACATTGTAAAGCTTTTACTTAGTAGAGCTTTGGGCAATTTTCTGCCTCCAGACCGCCGTGAGTTGTTCCTCCCTAGATTAGAAGCTATTTTTACATCTAAAGTTTTTGTGGCATTAGGCGCAGAAGCGGTGGAGGTCAATTCGTTATTAGCGACCAAGGTTAGAGATTTGTTGCCAAAGTTACGGTTATTCACAACCGCACCAGATGTATAAGCTACGTTGTAAATGCCAGTTGATGGAAAAGTCCGATTCCAACCGCTCTTTAACACCTCGCGGATGATATAGTTTCCTGGCGCTAAATTGGTGAATGAGTAAGCCCCACTAGCACTCGTTACTTTGGATAATTCCTTAGGTGCAGAATTAAAGGTTAACGACCAACTATTAAGTGTGCCAACGTCTCCCGTAAGGTCATCTGTAATTTCTAATCGCCAAGTACCGTTGGGATTTTGACCATCAAACCCAGATAAAAGCCCCTCCGACTTGAAGCTACCTGTAAATGGTGCTGCTCCTGATACAATTGATGTAGCCGCCTCATCATCTAAGATTGTATTCGTGAAGTTGACTCCACTGCCACCTACATCAGTAAATAGCTCAATCCGAGTCCCCAATGGACTGATCAAAAATACATCCAAATCATTGTCAAAAGTGTGAGAAATATTTAACTTGACGTTGAGGTCTTTTACTGTGCCACTGAAGCCATTGACTGTCAGGTTTGAGTTAATAGTGCTGGCATCAATTATTGATTTCGGGACATTGGCTGAATTGACAACAGTACCAGGTTGTCCAGCGTCAAGTTTACCATTGGCGTTGCTATCTACGTAGACAGTCCAGTTCCCCAGTCCTGCTTCACCAGCATTACGAACGCCATTTCCATTAGCATCGTTCCAAACATTACCATAAATTCCAGGAGTGCTGGGTACTGTGTTTGTCAGAGCATTAAAAGCATTCAGCCGCCGCCCTGTAACTGTTTTTCCTTGTAAGGAAGCGATCGCATCACCCGTTGACAAAAGCCGACTTTTAATCTGGGCGTAAGTCATCGTCGGATTTTGGGCCCAAAGCAAGCTAGCAGCTCCAGCGACATGGGGAGTAGCCATAGATGTGCCACTTAAGCTTTGATAGGTATTTCCAGGTGCGGTACTGAGGATGTCAACCCCTGGTGCGCCCAAGTCTACGCTAGTGCGTCCGATGTTTGAGAACGATGCTAGGTTGTCATTGTGATCTGTGGCAGCAACCGCAATTACATTATCTACGTTGTAACTAGACGGATAATGGGGTGATACGTCGTTATCAGTACCATCATTACCTGCGGCTGCAACAAATAAACTTCCGGCATTCTTAGCTGCTGTAATCGCGTCAAACAACCCCTGAGAAAAACCACCACCACCCCAACTATTATTAGTTAGTTTTGCTCCCATCTGAGTTGCATAGTTTACTGCGCTGATCGCATCGCTAGTAAATCCACTGCCGCTAGCGTCTAGAAACTTAAGCCCCATGATTTTGGCTGACCAACTAACACCTGTTACACCAGTTCCATTATTGCCACGACCTGCAATGGTTCCTGCTACATGGGTTCCATGATACTGATCGTCCATTGGGTCTCCATCACCATTAACAAAGTCGTATCCATGTACGTCATCAATAAACCCGTTGGTATCGTTATCTAATCCATCTCCAGCAATTTCACCTGGGTTAGTCCAAATATTGGCGGCTAGGTCTGGGTGGGTATAGTCAACTCCGGTGTCAATCACACCAATTAAGACATTGTTACCTTTTTGAATATTCCATGCTTCTGGCGCATCAATGTCAGCATCCGGTTTGCCGCCTGTTTGCCCTGTATTATTTAACCCCCAAAGTTGCGAAAATCTCGGATCATTAGGAGTTGCAGCTACGGAGACTTTATAGTTACGTTCAATATATGCAATGCCAGGATTTTTACTATATGCCTTGATAGCACTATCAACATCAGTTTCTTTTATTCGCCATAGTTCAGCGCCAGTAATGCCAAGTCCTTTAACTACTGAAGCATTGAGTTGGGCTTGAATATTGTTTTTTGCAGATGCTGTGACTTTATCGTTGAACTTAACAATTAATTCTCCAGGGCTATACTCTGCTGTATTCTCAATTGAACTTGAGCTTACATTTGCACTCTGCTGAAGTGGAGCAGATAATTCTGACTGGATTCCTGGTAGTGGCACTACTGATGACGATTGAAGAGAATTATCGTTATTAAGTAGTTGTGAAGAACTTGAATTTTCACGGAAACTAGACATTTTTTTCCCCAGGATGACATATAAACAAGATAAGACCAGGTGTCTACAAATTGCAAAATCTATAGTTTTGATCTACTAATTATTACTCAGGATTATGTTTGTATTTTACGCAAGACATCAGGAATTTGTAATGTTTCTTCATAAAGTGAATTTGTAGATACGCCTTAAAGTGTCACGATAAATACAAAGCTACAATCCCAGCTTTGAGGCATTTAACCTGGTAACAAACTAGGGAATGAAGTTTTTTCTAAAAAGCTTGAGGATGCTAAAGAAGTACGTTTACTTCAACTAGATCGATGTCAATATATTTTTAGAAGAGTTACAAAGTATATTTTTATTTTTAATTTTTAACTTTAAATGCAGTTAATTAAGATGTATTGAGGTTTTTGATATTGAATAAGTCAACAAAAAACTCCTTCTATTAATAAACAGAAGGAGTTAAAAATTGAAAATTAAGTTTACTGAAATTTTAGGCTTGGAGCATCCCACCAGCAGCTTGAAAGCGGGCGCGCGCTCTTTTAAGGGCAAGAGTAGCCTGAATTTGTTCTTGACGAGTAGCGTTTTGAGATTGATTCACTCTGGCTTCCGCTTCTCTATAAGCAGTACGAGCAGCATCTAAGTTAATCGTATCGCCGCGTTCTGCACCGTTGACGAGAATTGTTACTTCATCGTTTTCAACTTCGGCAAATCCACCCATTAAAGCGATCGCTACCCAAGGCTGATTTTGACTAGGGCGAACTCGCATGACGGCGGTATCTAAGGCTGTTAATAGCGGCGCGTGTCCACTTAAAATACCTAATTGACCAGTTGTACTGGGCAAGATTACTTCTTGGGCTGTAGCATCCCAAACAATTTTGTCTGGCGAAACTACACGAACGGTTAGGGGCATAGGGGTTAGGGGTTAGGGGTCAGGGGAGCGGAGGAGCGGGGGAGCAGGGGAGCAGGGGAGCAGGGGAGCGGGGGAGCAGAGGAGAAGAAAAATCTTCTCGTACCTAGTCTCTAGCCTTTGGTTCCTCTTGCCTCTTGCCCCTTGCCTCTTGCCTTTAGTTTTTAGCTTTTCATTTTGTCGGCTTTGGCGATCACTTCATCAATGTTGCCGACCATGTAGAAAGCTTGCTCTGGCAGTTCGTCCAACTGACCAGATAAAATCATTTGGAAGCCCTTGATTGTTTCTTCTAGCTTCACATATTTGCCAGGAGAACCAGTGAAGATTTCTGCCACAAAGAACGGTTGAGATAAGAAGCGCTCAAGTTTGCGCGCTCTAGCTACTACAACGCGATCGTCCTCTGACAGTTCATCTAAACCGAGAATGGCGATGATGTCTTGAAGTTCTTTGTAGCGCTGTAGGGTTGACTGAACTTCACGCGCAGTGTTGTAGTGTTCTTCACCCACTACGCTAGCCTGCAACATGGTGGAAGTTGAATCTAGGGGGTCAACAGCTGGGTAAATTCCTTTGGATGCCAAGCCGCGAGATAGTACCGTTGTAGCATCCAAGTGAGCAAACGTGGTTGCTGGTGCTGGGTCGGTCAAGTCGTCGGCTGGGACGTAAACCGCCTGAATTGATGTAATTGATCCTTCGTTGGTAGACGTGATCCGCTCTTGCAGTTCACCCATCTCTGTTGCCAGAGTTGGTTGGTATCCTACGGCTGAAGGCATCCGACCGAGTAGCGCCGATACTTCGGAACCAGCTTGCACGAACCGGAAGATATTATCAATAAACAGTAGTACGTCCTGCTTACTTACATCCCGGAAATACTCAGCCATCGTCAAGGCTGCTAGTCCTACGCGCATTCTTGCTCCTGGTGGCTCGTTCATCTGACCGTAGACCAGCGCCACCTTGGAGTCACCGAGATTTTCTTCGTTAATAACCCCGGATTCCTTAAATTCGTTGTAAAGGTCATTACCTTCTCTGGTGCGTTCGCCCACACCGCCAAATACGGAGACACCGCCGTGAGCCTTGGCAATGTTGTTGATTAGTTCTTGGATAATGACGGTCTTACCTACACCAGCACCACCAAATAGACCAATCTTGCCGCCACGACGATAAGGAGCTAGCAAGTCAACGACTTTGATACCTGTTTCAAACACCGAGGGTTTTGTTTCCAAGTCGGTAAACTTGGGAGCAGAGCGGTGAATGGGGAAGGTTTCCTCATTATTTACAGGCCCCATGTTGTCTATGGGTTCACCTAGGACGTTGAAAATCCGACCTAGAGTGGCAGGCCCGACTGGTACACTGATCGGAGCGCCAGTATCTGCCACTTCCATGCCACGAATCAAGCCATCAGTCGTACTCATAGAAACAGCCCGCACCTGGTTATCGCCCAGTAGCTGCTGCACTTCGCAGGTAACAGAAACTTCCTGTCCGGCTTCGTTTGTGCCTTTAATAGTCAATGCGTTGTAGATCTGCGGCATTTTACCCTGAGGAAATTTAGCGTCTACAACTGGGCCAATGATTTGCGTAATGTAGCCAATATTTGCTTTTTCTGCGGTGGTGACCATGCTCTCGCCTATATATGTAATTCAGCTATCTGGTATATGCAGATAAAATACCGTCCTTAAGATTATCACTGAAAGGGCCGTGAAAGCATTTCATGAGGGTATTTGATCTAAAAATAGCTCCACTTCATTTTAAAAGGCATAGCAACCGAAAAATTAGCTCAGAGTTAGTAGAGTACAGTTTCCCTTTCTACTGCTATAGCTAAAAATAGAGGCTTGGGGCAAGATGGGCTGCCAAGTGTCACTATGACCATTAATGATGGCTCAACTTGTAAATAAGTTACTTGATGGCAATTTAACTTCTCTCAACAAAAGCAATACTATTTATTTCAGGCTTGCTCCCATTTCCGCATCTGCTCAATTTCAGCATTTTGACTTTTGATAAAATTGATTGAGCCAAATTTTAATTTTGGAGTGTTCAGCACTGTTAATAACTATTTGAACCACCATCACAGTCATTTGATGATAAAGAATCATTGGTAATGTGTTGAAGTGAAGCTTTTTGTAATTATGAACAAACTTCTAGCTTCCTCACTGATAGCGACTTACAGCTTTAGTCGAATGGCACTAAGTTAAAGTAAAACTTTTGCTACGTAAAGGTTTTAAAAAAACTGTTAGGACTGATGGTTTAGAGGACAGGTGTTAGCGTAGAACAGGGTACTTGAAGAAAGAAGGTTATTGCAGCTACAGATCAATAATCACCCTTAGTTAATACTCTCATTCAGGTGAAATTTAAGAGGCTGAAATTATTGAGTTAAAAATACTTCAGGCTTCAAGCTAGCGCTTAAAAAGCGTGCTATTCCTTTCTGACACAGAGCATAATTCTAGAAATTCCAGCTAGCGGTAGCTTTTCAAGCAACAATTTATCTATTAAGTCAGAAGGTCTCCGCTCCAATCACCTTATTTTTTTGGTTCAGAGTAAATTGTCGGTCACACTCTTTACACTTAAAGTTCTGTTTGCCATTATGAATAAATCCGTTTTTAACTACTTGATTAGAATCACAACGCGGACAGAAGATAACGTTTTCTGACATAGTTTTTTAGAGATATCTATCTTTCTTATATCCTTACTTGTTCAGGACTACCAAATTATTTGTGCAACAAAACTCTGGATTGTGACGATGTATTGATCATTTGCAGTACTGTAACAGAAATAATGATCAGTATACTGCCGATGAGTTGCAGAGACGTTAGCGTTTGACCAAACCACAGCCATGCTAGCGTAGAAGCGATCACGGGTTCGAGCGTTGCAATAATCACAGCCCGTTCAGCCTGAATGCGTTGGATGCCCCAGAAGAATAGGGAGTAAGGGAGCAGGTTCCCTGCGATGCCAATATAAATAACTTTCCAGACATTCTCTGGCTCCAGCAAGGTCACAGGAACTCCTTGCGTTACCTGGTAAGCAAGCCAGAATAAACTGCCAATTGCAAAGGTTTTCAGCATAACTCCAAGGGCTTCATCTGAACGTCCGACTCGCTCACTTTGAAGGGTGTAAGCGGTGAAGAACACAGCACTTGATAGACCAACGAGAATGCCAAACCCGTTAAATTCACTGAGATTACTTTCCAATACCTTTGACACCAGCACAACTCCAACAATCAATAAAAGCATTGCTGCAAGTACCGATCGCGTTGGCATATGCCGAGTCGTCAACGCTGTCCACAGCACGACCATAAGGGGCGATGTAAACAGCAGCAGAATAGCAACAGCAACCGGAAGACGGGCGATCGCCAAGTAATTTACCCCTGTTAAACCAGTAAATAATAAGCCCAGAATAAACTGTTGCCAGCTCATCGCTTTCGCTTCTGGTTTGAGCATGAAGCTATTAACAACAGCAAGACCAAATGTGGCGATTGTCATACTGGATACTGCCAGTTCAAAGGGCTTTACGCCTGCGGCAAACAAACTACTTATCAGATTGGCGGCAACTGCCCAAAGAATAACTGCAAATAGAACAGTAATTAGTCCTAATCTGCGTTGAGAGAATTGTATTACGGGTTCAGGTTTTGATGTTTCTGACATGATGGTTTTCTGCATCTCCTTAAAGTTGCTCTGTTTAGTCTCTGAATGGGTTGTGTTGCAAAAAAAGTTTTACTTTTAACAATCACTTCTTATCGAGGAGAGAATTTTAGAGGTAGCGTCAAAAGAATTTTCTAAACACTATATAAATGATTTCATTTTCAATAATTTCAAGCTAATGAAAACATTTTTTTGCAACACAACCTAGCCAATTAGCAGACTGGTTAAATAGCCACTTCAAGCTTGCAAAACTATGAATAAATTAATGCCTTGATTGCGTTCATCATCATGATTTGCTGTCCTGATCGGATTTTAGGCTCCTATGTTCTGAGTTAGCTGTTGCACCAAGGCTGGAATTGCTGCATGAGCAGATTGAATGGATTGTTGATGACGATCATCCCCAAATTCCTGGTATTCGATGCGAATAACATGGTGTTCACTGACTCCCAATAGTTTTGATGCAGTCACAATGTGGGGATCAAGATAGTTCATGGCGGCATGAACGCCGCCGAGTTCAAAGCCGCCTTCTCCAGATGAGGACAGAATAGCTAGGGTCTTTCCGGTCAGAATGGATTCGCTCGGTTGCTCACCACGCGCCAGATCAAATGAAAACGTGCGTCCAATCCGAATCACCTGATCTATCCAGGCTTTCAGTGCTGCTGGCATACCGTAGTTGTACATTGGCGTACCGATAACAATCAGGTTAGCAGGCTCTAGCTCTTCCAGAAGTTGATCGGAAACCTTGAGTACCTCCTGCTGATCGAGAGTCCGCTTTTCGGGTGCAGTGAAAGCGGCGACAATCCAAGCCTCACTAATGGCTGGAGGTGGATTCAGCCCTACGTCTTGTGTGATCAGAGTGTCGTTAGGTCTGGACTTTAACCACTGTTCGGTGAATGCAGCCGTTAGACCTCGACTGAGAGAACGGGTCACGCGCGCACTAGCGTCAATTTTCAATACTGTAGCCATTTTTGCGATCTCCTATGGAGGGGGTGCGGGGAACCAAGCTTCAGGTTCTGGGTACTCAAAACCAGGTGGAAAGAAATACGTTTCAAAGATAGTGGTGGTGGCATCCTCAGTATCAAAAAATGCAAAGGCATTTTGCCCCATCCACTTGCCCGACTGAATCAGGCGGAACCCTCTAGACTCAAACTCTTGAATCCGCTCGTCCCAGGGTCGATCGCCACAATTAAAGGCAATGTGGTGAATTCCTTGGTTGTGCCGCTCTAGGAATTCTTGAAAGATGGTTGAGCCAGATAGCGGCTGCATAATTTCCCAGATTACATTCTTGGACTGAGCAAAACAGACTTTAATCGAGTATTCAGCAGGCTGCCCTCTGTAAGTTTGCTCCATAACGGTTTCAGCGTTAAAGGTATAGACTCGCCAGGGACCAATTCCCAATTGGACGAGACCTGCCATCGTTTGCTGATAATTGCGAGTGACAATGCAGATTTCAATCACATCCCCTAGAAAATGATTTGAGAGTTGAGATGCGCTGAGTACCTGAATTGAGTCTAAGTTAGATTCCACCATGATTCTTCTTGTAAGTAGTTGAGTTTGCTTGAAATAGATAGGACTTCCCGTCCTGAACTCAAAACATTTCAGCAGACTCCGTTGAATGCAACGTTCACTACATCCACAGACGTGATAGTTTTGCTAGCTAGAAGTCTGAGAAAACTTGCCTAAAGGCTCGGCGCGCTAGATGAGTTTTAAGCAAGCTTATGAGCAATCAAAAAACTATTTGCCGAGCCTTAATTTGAACAATAGCAAGGGATAATGAGAAGTGCAAGTTCAATCTACTCATGTTAAAGATGAAAATAACTCATCAAAAATATTATGCGATTGCTACCACCACTCAACGCTTTGCATATCTTTGAGGTTGTGGCTCGACATCTGAGTTTTCAGCAAGCGGCTGAAGAACTAGATGTCACGCCAACCGCAGTTAGCCATCAAATTAAAGTGTTGGAAGATCACTTGGGGGTATCCTTGTTTCGTCGCCGCCCCCGTCCTCTGGTGCTGACAGAAGCGGGACAACTCTTGTATCCGGCGGTGAGCAAAAGCTTGGATGCGATTGCAGCAGCGAGCGCTCGGTTAACGCAAGTTTCAGAATCTACCACGTTAACTGTGAGCGTGACGACGGTATTTGCAGCCAAGTGGTTGGTTCCTCGTTTATCTGAGTTTCAACGAACTCATCCTAAAATTGATTTTCGTCTACAAACCTCAAATGATGTAGTAGATTTACATAGGCAAACGGTTGATTTAGCCATTCGATACGGCAAAGGCAACTATCCTGGTTTGACCGTTTGCAAGCTCACATCCGATGTATTTATGCCGGTGTGTAGTCCGCGTCTGTTGGATAGCCAGCATCCGATAAAAGCTCCAGAGGATCTAAGGCATCATCCTTTGTTGCATTTTGAATGGATTCACTTTGGAACAGATGCTCCTAATTGGCGGAATTGGTTTAAAGTTACGGGGCTAAACACCATTGACCCAAATCGTGGACTTAAATTTAACGAAGAAAGTTTGGCCATTCAAGCCGCAATCGCAGGTCAAGGTGTCGCTTTATGCAGCAGTTTTCATGTCGCTGATGACGTGGCATTGGGTTTTTTAGTGCAACCCCTTGATGTGTCGCTAGACGGTTTTAACTACTCGGTAGTGTATTTAGAGAATCACCCTAAAGAAAAACTAATTCTAAAGTTTTTAGATTGGTTAGTCGAAGTAGCTGGTAGTTTCTCCCAACATAGAGCTTTGAAATAGACTGGAGCTTTATGCTTGCTATACAAGGAGTTTGAGTAGCATTTAATACTGTTGGTTAACTTAAAAAAGCCAAGAAAAAGAGGACTATAAGGGAATGGCACGCTCGTTAAAGCGAAACCCAGGCAGTAATTGTGCTACAAGAAGTAATGAGGGCAGGTTCTTAGGGACAAGCGCAATAAAACGGCGTTTCTCCAGCTTTTTGAACTGAGAAAGTTTTAACTAATGAATTTGTGATGTTACGTGCATTTGTTCAAATGACTAAAATGCAGATATAGTCTAACTTTTAGACTGACAGCATTGCTTAACTTAGTGCCATTCAGCTTTAGTCTTCTCTAGAAAAATGAAATCAGGATAAAATTTTGATTTTTAAGTGGCATTATCTATCTCAAAGCACTTTTGATACTTGCTAGCTTTGAATAGTAAACGCAGCAATATTGATGCTAGTAGTCTAATAGCGATCTTTAGCTTAATTGGTTGTAAACGCTATTTTATCCAATATTTTTAATGATCACAACTGTTGGCGATCGCTCTATTACAACAGATAATCACTAGGGTGACGCTACAATACATGACGCTTGTAAAACAACAAAATTGCCAGTATTAAAAACAGCACAGCGTTCTTTAAGGGTGACTAACGCTGGGATATTTCCCTGTTGTAACTGATTTATAGCTTCATTTGCGGCGGGTTGATATTGACTAATCCAGCTACTATCAGCTAGGTAATTTGGCGCAAATGCTGAGTGTTCCACTAGCCAGAAATCTACCCCATACTTTTGAATAAAGCTCTGTACTTGGTTTAAATCAGAACTGTACTGAGCCTCAATTAAATCAATTGTTCGCTTCCGAATCTCAGCATAATAGCCTTTGTGGTAAGGCACAGGAAAGCCTGTTCCTCCTACCAATATTGAGCGCTTGGTGAATGACGGTAGATTTACTGTCTCTGCGGTTAGGGATGCAATTAAAATATCTTTTGGTTGTTGGGCGAAGAATTTATATAAAGCTGGTGCTTGTCCTACAGCATAATCAGTTTTGGGAAACTCTTTAAAAAAGACTGGATGAATTACAAGTGCAGTTAATAATAAAGTAGCTAACCCCAGCGCTAACCTCTGTCGCTCTTTTAAAGTTTTATCTTTTGCTTTTTGCCTTCTTGCTCTTGCCCAAAGAAATAGTGAATCTAACATTACAGTTAAGGCGATTCCACCAGCTAAAGCTGTAACAATTCTCAGGCTATGCTCTGTGTAACGGCTGGGAAGATGCAGTTTGAACAACAGCGCATGAGCCATAAAAAACATTCCCAAGGAAGCAAGCGTGATTTGAAGTAATATCCTCACTTTTGTCAGTTGCTTAAGCAGAGGAAATAGTAAGGGAAATAGTAGCAATAACAAAGGTAATGCTAATGCTAATAAAAGCGGCACTACAGTACCAAATTTAGGCATTATGCCGCTACGCTGTCCAGTAAACCAATAATCGCCCAAATTAGGAATAAAAAACTTGCTTAATCCATTTGGGCCAAACTCTAGCATCGTTTTTGCTTCAGCTGCTGTAATTACTGGTCCATATTTAGAGGACTTCAAGGCATAGATAGACAGCACTAGAAGGGCAACAAAAAGAGAAATACCGCAGAACAAATAATCACGCTTGTTTTGCGAAAGATAAGGACGTTTATTTTTCCAGTGTAGGAGTTGCAAAATTAGGATACCAGCACAGATAAATACAGCCTGGGGATAAAATAATCCTAAAAGTGCGATCGCAACGCATACTCCTAATAAAGAGCGTCGCAGCAAATAGTAAAGAAATGCTGTGAAAAATGGATATATAAAAGCTACAGCCGTACCTGAAACTAAATCATCCCGCAGCCATAAATATTGATTTAGCAGCAAAGAAGCAATAAATCCTGCCATTGGTACTGGTAACAGTTGCAAGCAAATACCAAAACAGTATGCAGTTGTAATTAAACCCAGCACTATTGGTAAAAATTTACTTAATAGAATGGGATCAATTCCTACTGTTGCAAATAGGCGATATAAGGTGCTGTAGCCTAACGGCGCAACTGATTGAAAATAATCGGCAATCCAATCATTGGGGAACAATGACGGATCTAAAAACCGCCGCATCCAAAATACGTGCTGTCGTGCATCATCTTGAACAACATACTCGCTACTAAAAGCTATTTGCAGCCCCAATAATCCATAAATTGCGGCAAATGTCAAGCTTAAACTAAACCAAAACACTATATGATTGAATGTTTTAGTTGCTGGGGCAGTTAACAATTTGTGTAGGTACATATATCTCTAAAATTGAAGTGGCAGTTATTTGCGGATCACAACACAGCCTGCCTTGATGACAATAATGCGATCGCTTAGTTTTAAGTATCGCTGGCTAGACTTTCTACTTTTCTTCCTTAGTGGGTTTTAATTACATAGTTCATATTTTTTAAGACAAGTCATATAAATAAACAAATGAACCTTCTTGCTTAAAGACATCAATTTGTTTACCGAACTGATCGAGGTATTCTGTAATTCTTTCACTTTCTTTATCCCAAGTACGGACATGAGAAAATATTATCCACACTCTTTTATTACCACGTAATCTATCTAAATCACTTTTATATCGCTGCCATTCTGCTTCTGAAGTACCTTGTCCATCTATTTTATCCAAATCATCTATTCCTAATATATAATCTCCTTTTTGATAACCAAACTTATTTGCATAATACTTAAATTGATATTCTGCGCGTTGATAAACGTAGATAATATCTTCAGCTTGTTGATGATTTTTGATATAACTAATAACAGGTCTAAGTTCTTGTTTTTGATATGGCTTAAAGATCAAATAGCTAGCAGTTCCTAAAGGTGGAACAAGTAGTAGTATCAAAACAATAGTACCTATTTTTGCAAAAAATGTATGACGAGTTTTATGTTGAATTACAGCTATTCCTTCTCCAATTAGCAGAGTGAAAAATGGAACTAAAAATAGTACCAATCTGCCATCAAAAGGATACTTGCGTAAATATGCAGCTAAATAAGTAACGAATAATGGAGATAGTAAGATAAGTAGAAGTTTTTTATTGTTTAAAAATAGCGAAATACAACCAACTATAAAAGCAAGAATAGCAAGCCAAAGGAAAATATCAGGAA
>Ga0068629_1000078_pt1 | contig 19338 bp, 16 predicted proteins | sample InSIn3gowninarea_FD_77432 | JGI IMG/M metagenome (GOLD analysis project Ga0068629, IMG submission 77432) | Clean room microbial communities from NASA Spacecraft Assembly Facility at Jet Propulsion Laboratory, Pasadena, California, USA -... ...
ACTGGCACACGACGCACGAAGTTTTTGAGATGGCGTACAAGGACAAGGCGTACGATTTCGCAACGTATCAGAAGCGGGTGAACGAGTTTTGTTCGCAAGACTGGGATATTATCGAGGCAGGAATCGATGACAAGATTTGGGGCAAGAAAGTGAATAAGCAGACGGCGTATGAGGTGTGCTTCAAAGCCAGCTGGCTGATCAACATGCTGCACGACGGGATTGGAATTCCCAGAATCGGTCTCGAACCGATATCTGGCTCTACCAACGCGACAAAAGATCTGATAGAAGCCGGCAAAGAAAAAGGTTTCCTCGATCCGTTCCAGGCCGTCGACAAAATCAAGTCAACCGAGATCAGTTGGACCATGGGAAAGATGGTCTTGTATGCTTCAGCAGACGTCTCCCCAGCTCGTGAGGAAGACCTCCCTGTCGGCTTCGGAAGCAACGTGGCTGGTGTACCTGCTGATTTCCAATTACCAGGAGGAGGCCGTTTACAACCTGGCTCACTTACGATCCCCAACCAGTCCATCACTGGCAAGATCACAGATACCATCTTTCAATCCGATGCATCACACCGTATACCAGGATTCATATTCTTTTTATTCATAATAGTAATAGCGCTTTTCTACTTACGACGACGAAAGACCGGTGTCTCACTCACTGCCTTCAGCAACCATCGCACAAATTCTTCATCTGTATTATCAAAATTCAATAGACTTCTCGGACGGCGCACAAAACCAGCAAATTACGATCAGGAACTCGAGGATGGGAATCGAAGACTTTACAATCCTAATGACTTTGAACTTGGCGGTATAGATAGCGATGAAGACGATACCAGTGAGGGCAGGCTGGCAAGCGGTTATGTTTCGCCGAATGTGCAGAGAAGTGAAAGTCGCAAGACCGGAATACCAGGTCGAATGACACCAGATATCATAGACCGGAACGGACTGCTAGTCAGGAACGAGTCTAGAGAGAGGTTTGGCGTTGGTGGAAGGAAGAGCAGGAACGGCAGTCTAAGTCCGAAGAGGCTCCCTCGATAGTATCGAGGTAGACGAGTTACTGTGGAGCAGAATACCGTGAGTGCCGTATGAGCGAGAAGCGGATCTCGGATTGTTGAACGGCAGCGTACTTGATCCTCAAGTTGAAGTGTTTGAGCTTGAGCTCTTGCACTAATAGTAATCAAATACAAGACACTTGACGTACATTTTTCTGTGGTTATGTGACACTCCTTTCCTCTTACGACATCTGTCCTTCGCATCATCAGTATGACCAATACAGTATCGAAGCTGTGTGCCCGTCCCAGAGTCTTAGACAACGAGTGGCTTTTCCTTATCCCGGCACCTCATTGTTTGAGATGTACTGTACGTTAGTATGTGGAGGGAGGTCCTACAGCGTTTATCCTTTGCGTGTCCATTAACGAAAAAGGGGTGGTTTAAGAGCGAGCTTCCGATGTATGTAACATCATTACTGGTAACATACAAAACAAGGACATGATTCACATATCGAAGAGGTAAACTGTCGATTTTTGAACCTGGACAAGTCACGGCCACATACCAGTACAGGAGCAAAAAAACAAAATTAGAAGTTGCAATCTTCCTTTCTCGAGCGTATTCCGAGGATTTATGCCCACTACTGGAATCGAACCAGTGATCTTCTCATTTCACACGTGCAATTTGTACGAGTGAGACGCATTACCACTGTGCCAAGCGGGCCGGTGAATTTCGATGTCGTTTCGGACATGATATCGACCCACTTTTCAGCTATGTCAAAATATATAGATTTTGCAAAACCCAACTTACCATTGACCATGATCTGTCACGATAAGATGCTGGACTGCTTTGATGCTATAATATTATTTATGTCAGCGTCTGTGTTATCTAAATAGGTTTAGAAAGCATAGCTGCAGGGTGAAGCACAGCCGTTTAGAGTCGGGATTCACCTTGAAAAGAAGGTATTGAAGTGCTTATAGTTCTCATGAAGGCAAATGAGGGTGATAAACACTGAGGTACAACTTGAACGACCAACCACAGTCAATCAGAATTTGGAAGTGGGATACTAGTAGTGGAAGGCACGGCGCAGGTTCTGCTTCCTTCCCGAAACGATGTCTTGGTCCTAACAACATGAAGGCAAGACTCCTACGACTTCTTGGGCTTTAGTGCTGTGAAAATCAATGTCAATTCTGACATGATATCGACCTGCTTTTGAGGATGTTACAAGTAATGATGAGGAGTTAACAAGCGCAGCCTTTCAGCAGACGGTCACAATAATGCAACATGCGAAGCAGCAGACACAATCACTGCCAACGAATTTGGCATCTTTACTCATATCGACTTCAAACGGTTTCTTGTGTTAACGCAGTACTCGCTAAGCTTCGTGGTTACACCACCGCACACTCTTCCTTTATTTTGTCGTACCAATAGTTTACTCCACCTTCGGCCCTGGCACTGGTTTCATAGCCTCATCTTCTGCATTCGAAGCATGACTTATCGAGTACCTGATCTCCTCTCCTGTGGCACGACCGTGAAGCAATTTCGCGTCCAATTCGACCTCTGATGCAATGCTCAGGTTGAGAAACATAGCTAGAAGGGCAGTGACAGCAAAACCTGTTTCCATGACAAGAACGATAGCATCGAAGAAACCTAGTAGGGCCCGATTGTTGCCCTTGTAGGTGAACACGTTTGAGAACCAATTCGGTACCAAAATTGCTCCGAATCCGACCGCGAGTGACGCCGTGAGGATAAAGCGATTTCGACGATTGAATGGAGCACGCGCAATGATGGCCATACCGGCGACCGCAACGGCACAGAACAAGAACGCTTTCTTGAATTAGCATTGTGCAATCAAGGCTGGGGCAAGAGAACCTACTTGTCATGCCTCCCAGCACAGAGTTTGGAATGGCAACAAGTGCCGCGGCGAATTTGGAGAAAATGCCCATAACGATGAGGAAGAAGCTGCCTTGTATCAGTACCTGTTCTTGCGAGGGTTTTCACTAACATACCAACAAAAGTATCCCGCTTTTCTGTTTGCACATCGCGTAAGTGAAATTACTCCATTGTTTTGTGCAAAAGTGGACATGGGAGTGATAGTCATCAAGGCAGCCAGAAGTCCATTCAAACCGTCCGCAAGGATGCCACCTGGATCCGTCTTAGTACATCCTCTCTAGAGCAGTTTGACGACGTACCTTGCACGCGAGATTCAAAAACAAGGCCCTCAACCTCCAAATTAGAGACTGTCACTAAGTTAGTGCAACGAATCGCACCGGGTACTAAGGTAGACTTACCGTCGCAAGTTGCGGTAATATCGCCAATCGCCTCACATGCACAAATGACGTACAAAATCATGACTGGTAATACAAGAGGCCCATACAGACTCAGTGGGAAAGTATGTACCCAGATGAATGAAGCAGCAGGGGCACTCGCAATACCGGAGGAGTCGAAGTAACCGCATGCCGCGGCAATAATACTTCCCACAAGCAGGCCTCCAATGACACTGGCAGATTTCATGATAGGAGAACCGAAGCGTTCCAGTATAAGAATAGTCACAAACACCGAGAATCCGAGACCTGGAGTGAAGTGTCAGTAAACAGTTCTCAATACGCTATATTCCACGTACCAATATATTCAGCAGAGCCCCAAGGCAAAGCATGCGGAGCGGTAATATCGGGGCACTTCGCAAAGAATGCAGTTGGATTCGCCTCACTGCAGAGGCCAGCTCCACCGGCCCAGTTTAGGAAGCCGGAAGCTCCAATTAGGTCAACGCCGATCAGCAAGACAGTTGGGCCGGTGACAATCGGAGGAAACACTTTCTGCAGTAATTTAGGAGGTAGAAAGGAAATGGCGATTTCAACCAGGGAGCACAAAGCGGCGGTTCCGATCAGAGCCCCGTAAGCTTTGGGACATGGCATTTGGGTGCCATCGGCAGCCACAGGACAGTAACCGTTGGCGTACATTTGTGTGAAAGCCCCTGATGCGACTGGTATAATAGCGAAAGAAGTGCCAACGACTGAAATAAGACCAGTTCCGAGATGATATCTACAGGCCCATAAGTCAGTATGACAGGCTCAAAGCTATGATGCGGTATCAACTTGGGAGACTTGCAGAGGATAACTTACGGTGTTCCATAAATATGAAATCGTGTGATCTGAATAGCACTTAGTATCCCACAAACGATCAGACTGGTTGAGACCAGATATTGCTGAAGATCAGCTGGTAGATTGACACCGCCGGGGCCTGATAGAATCAGTGCAGGTGTAATTATACCTGCCAACATTGCTAGTGTGTGCTGGAGACCAAGAATAGCAGCGAGTAACAAGGGCATCTTGTCGTTGAGACCGAAAAATGGAGGACTGGCATTTTGAACGCCCATGAATGGCAGATTGGGCTTGAAAAGATAGCCATAGTTGTAATCACCGATGAGGCCATCCCTAGTGAAGAACTGTCGCCTGAAGGCTCTGGTGTAGTAGGCCAAATTTTTTGGATGGCGGTCGGGCCCAATAACGTCCGCCTCGGCCATGTTGAGCGAGTTAGCAATATTGCAACAATGAATATTGGGTGAAGACGCAGCCGATGCTACCGGTGGTTCAGATTGTGTGAGGTCGAGCAGCTACCGATTCTCTTATGCAAGCACATGATGTGCTGTGCAAGACCGGCACACCTCCATCGGTGCTCTCCGAGCCAGTGATTGATATGGGAAAGATACCTAGTCAACTCTAAATTCGTGAAGGCAACATCTGGAGCGATCCGCACAGTCCCACTTCTCCTCTTATTGTTCAATGAGTACACCAATCAACGCGAGATCTGATATCACTCGACGATTCGACTTGATTGCGATCTTAGCATTGTACTGCATCGGGGTTTGAGCGGCGGAGAAAAGGCTTCTCAGCTTTATCGCAGTTAACCACAGGAGAGGAAGGGGACTGTACTGTAGTCAAATCGTAAACAAGTATCAATCCCGAGGTCTTGTTGAAAAGTGAGCCGACACCGGACCCGGCCGCTTCGTTAATCTCCTATCAGGAACTTCAAGTACTTTACATAACACGTCGCCATTAGCAAGATCATGAACAGCAAGATGTTGTAGAAAGTATAGAGCACATCCTGTTCATAAATAGTAAGCCACCTCGGCTTACTCACCAGCCCCGATAGAGGAAGTAGCGATACAGCTGTCAAATGACTGAGATACACGCCCCAGAAAAACTCGTATCAGCTTTACTGAGCGTTACCGAATCGTCCGTTATACCACTGACCCGTACTCAAGTATCTTCGGGGAACAAGCTCTTCGGCGCCGCCATCCTTACAAAGTCCAGCCTCGAATCTGTCACAGTTGCGACTAATAACGAATCCGCGTCACCCCTTTTGCACGGCGAGATTAACTGTATCCAGACCTTCTTCGCGAGCCCGAGCAAGACCAGGCCTGCAACCAAGGACTGCATCTTCTTCGCTACGCACGAACCATGTAGCTTGTGTCTGAGTGGAATCACATGGAGCGGGTTTAATGAGTTCTACTACCTTTTCACCTACGAAGACAGCCGAGACTTGTTCGCCATACCCTACGACATCGACATTCTGCAATCAGTCTACCAGGTGCCGTCGCTGGGGGACTCGCCAGAGACGCTCGCTGCAAAGCCGCTCTACAATCGCAAGAATAAGTTCTTTACCGCGCGTTCCATCGCCGATGTCATTACGACTGTTCAGGACCCGGTTGAAAAGGCAAGATTGACCGATGAGGTTGTGCGGGTTAAAGCCATGTATAATGCGTTATCGGATACATATCAGAAAGGCAAGGCAAGCGGGCAAGAGACGTCGAGTTTCTTCAAGTAAGACAATGCACTTTGGACTGATGTCGTCCGTGTGTGCTAGCTTACTGTAAGCATGATGCTTAAACCAAGGCCGGTGAAGCTGGTTTAGTGTCGCTCCACATTGAGTACCGCGGTGAATGCTCAACATATTGGTAAGATTCGTGGACAACGCCTACCGCTTACTTCATCGAAAGATAAGCAAGATAAGGACTGAAGTCACGATTGCCGAGATACTGGTACCCACGACGCTCCATAAAAATCTCTACCCGATGAGATATCTGTGGAGACACAGGGGACAACGGAATCTCGAATAGATATGAATTCAACTACTTGGCAACTTTCCTGCACACATTGTCTATCAGCACAGCCACGGCTGTACCTAAGGGTAACCTTTGAATCTACCCCTCACATTGAGGTGGTAGTCTCTACATAGCCTTCGATCCCCTGTACAAAGATGAGTTTGCGAGATTTTTCTTTCCCCTTTCCTGCATTCTGTACTCTCATCTGGGTTTACAGGCATTGCTCCACAGTAGTTCGCAAGCTCTGAAGACATAGTCGTAGGTAACAGTGTAACGATCATTGTTAAACAGTCGTAAGCGCTATGGAGTACTAGCAGTATCAAGATAAACGCCGCTCTATTATGATAAACGCAAAACTAGAATGTTATATCATCCCTAACATCTAAAATCCATGACCAGATCACTTCCCCAGCAGACTAGAATGCAGAGCAGGAGCCCCAGTGAGGCCCGTGTCTCGCTTCATCAAGATCCTTATGTATAATAATTCTGGTGGCTAAACCACAATTGTCTACTCAAAGCATTAAGCTATACCGAGTTCTCACAGGTCTGCGCAGCGCTATTAACTACAGGTCAAACATCATTTGAAAGGATGCTGCACTCAACTTCACCAGGACCGCCCATTCCAGCCTACATATTCCGAGGTCACCAAGCCGCAATTCATGCCTTGCACTTTTTCCAAAACAACGCTTTCTTCGCCTCAGGAGATAGCGATGGATGGATTGTGGTATGGAGGCTATCGACGAGAAGACCTGCAGCTGTATGGAAGGCGCACGCCGGTGGTATCATGGGCATCAAAGACTGGCACGGAACACGGCTGTTAAGGTAAGTAGGCTCTGCGAGCGCTAGCAAATGTGCTGATGGCAGCTAGTCATGGAAGGGACCACAAGCTATGTGTGTGGCAATTACGGGCAGATGACTTTGAGAACCTGAGCACGAGGTTGCCTGTTGACGGAGCTACTCCTATCGACCAGAAACAACCCTGGCTCCTACATACCATGTCAGTCAATGCACTCAACTTCTGTGCCTTCGCAACATGTACAGATCTAGATGCTGGGGTCAACGAGGAGTCGGCATTTGTGCCTTTACTGCTCGCAGCACCGAACGGCCTTGATTCTGGCGGCGTGGATATCTTCCAGCTTCCATCCGAACGTCGTGTCTCAAAGATACAATCCGACAAGAACGTGAACACAGGCATGGTGATGTCACTGCGAATTTTCGGTGGACAGTCCGGGTGTGCTCTTACATTGATAGTAGGTTATGAGGATGGTCAGGTTATGGTTTATAGACGAAAGGATCAAAATGTGATGCCTGTTTGGATCTGGGAGCAGATCTTGCTCGGACGGCCTCACAAACAGCCGGTCTTGTCTCTAGATATTACACCTGATCATGCGGCCTTCATCACCTCTTCAGCTGATGCCCTTATAGCGAGATATGCTATCTCCAAGTCCGAGTCCAAGCAGACAGTACCGGAAAAATTCAACAACACGAAACACGCAGGACAACAAGATCTCAAGATCAGATCAGATGGCCGCGTGTTTGCAACCGCAGGTTGGGATAAGAACGTTCGAGTCTACTCTGTAAAGTCTTTGAAGGAGCTTGCCGTGCTCAACTGGCATCAAGAAGGTTGCTATGCTGTTGCATTCGCAGAGATTCTACACACAGCAACGCCCGAGAGCGTGGAAATGGACAAACTTACTGAGACCAACGCCATGACAAGACTAAACAAAGAACGGGATGCAAAAGTCCATAACACCCACTGGTTGGTCGCTGGCTCTAAAGACGGCAAGATTTCGTTGTGGGATATCTACTGAACAGTTTTCGATTCCAAGATCACGTTATCAATTAGCCGGACACTGATTTGGTTCCTCTCTTCCTCAGATTGAGGATCCGTTACAGGCCATACCTTTATGGCTGCACTGAGGATGGCACCCTCTGAAGGGTTGATTGACTGTTCGTCTTCAATCGAGGTCATGTCATCGGGTCTGGTCAAAGCGATATAGTCGATTTCGACCTTTTGACAACCCCAGTACGCGCCATCTCTCTTCTCCATGAGCTGATCAAATACTTCGAATGCAGCGTGACGAATGGCACTAGCTGACAGCTCACCCTGGTTATACGCATCCTGCGCTCGAAGCAACGCTCTCGACAGCACGGATGCATCCTTCCGTCTCCTCTTGCCAAGATAGACATTCCTACTGCTCATGGCCAAACCGTCTGACTCACGACTCGTAGGAATTACTCTCACTTCAGTCGGAATATGGAAGTCTTTTACCATTCTCCGAATCAATACCGACTGCTGCACATCCTTCTGACCAAAATAGACTCGATCCGGCTGTACAATATTAAACAGCTTCATACAGACAGTTGCAACACCACGAAAAAAGACAGGCCGACTCGCGCCCTCCAACCATCTTCCTATGGGTGTGATTGTCACGAAACTTCCCTCTCCATCGATTTCTGAACTCGGTGGCATGACGGGATACATGACTTTCGTGGTAGGCGCCAGAATGCCACAGATATTGCCAGCCATCCCTTTCCCGCTGGCCTCTCGAAATTCTTCCTTCACTTCCAGCAGCTTCTGCATGTCGGTCTCCCAGGTCTTGGGATATTTGTCCAAATCTTCATTAACACCAAATTGTGTTGGATTGACATAAATGGAAACGAAAACGTCTGTATTTTCGCGAAGAGCATGTCGGACAAGAGAAACATGGCCATCGTGTAGAGCCCCCATTGTCGGGACGAAGCCAACTTGTTTACCATCGCGAAACATTTGGCGACGCAGGATACGAAGACTAGGGACATCGCGAAACACAGGGAATGGTTCGGTAGTTCGAGAGGAAGCTGTAGACAAGTAGCGTGGCAATATCGAACGGCCTGACCATCGACTGAGTCTCAATTGCGCTCGAACTTGAGCACTATGCATGAACATCGTGCTTATCATGTCTCTCGTGGTTATTGTGATCGGAGCTGCCAAATGAAGGTGTCTATATTATTGCGAAGAGTGCATGCCGGTGGTTACTCTTCGCCCTCTCCAGCAGCGACATCTCTGCCTACCATGGGTGCCTAGAAGTTGCGAGCAAGAAGTGATAGGTGTGATAGTGTGTGCTGCGAAGGGTGCAGCATCTTCGTCCGCACTCGTCCATGCAGGGCCCAGCGTCAACCAATCGGAGTCTTGCTTTCTCCGCATTCAAAAAAAGTCGCCAGTAGTGTAGTACTGCCATAAGTTCTTATTGTACACCCACTATCTTACGACCTAGTATATTTTCCACAATTCAACACCACGAATATGGCCGACTCAGGTCTGCTGCTGAACTTCGCGACTGGCGATGCAGCGTTGTCGTCAAATGCGCCCAAATTCAAAGGTGGGTCGTGGAGAGAAAGAGCAAGGCTTTCAAAGTCTGCGAGAAATCCTCGTGATGCGCAAAGTCAATTGAATGGGAGAGCGCAAGCTCAGTACAGGGCTGCGAGATATCAACCACTCGAGCATGACGAGCATAATACCGGACTACCACCTCAAAAACGAAGAAGGACAGATTCGCATCGAGATGGTGCAGCGCATAACAAGAGTAGGCCGATACACCTTGAGGGAGCCACATATGGTGGACAACCAGGTAATCGGGAGGTTATTTCTTCACTTTTCAGCCACAATCCGGAAGCAAAGATAGTGGAGGAGCCCGCGGAAGAGACAGGAGAAATCACAGAGCCCGTCAAGCCTACGAATGCACCTTTACCAGATGGCATTGATACCTTTACTTCACTTGGTCTTTCTGATACCGTTGCAGCATACCTGCTTACGAAGATGAATCTCAAGAATCCAACAGCTATCCAGAAGGCGGCAGTATCACAGTTGAACAAGGAGGATGCAGATGTGTTCATACAATCCGAGACCGGATCAGGTAAGACATTAGCATATTTACTACCGATTGTTCAACGGCTTGTCACCATCGCCGAAAGACAGAAACATGAGAATGCAGAGGAGGATGCTCTACACCGGGATTCAGGATTATTTGCTGTTGTGCTTGCACCGACCAGAGAATTGTGTAAGCAGATTTCTGTTGTGCTTGAGAGACTGTTAGGTTGTGCACACTTTATTGTGGCTGGTACTGTTATTGGTGGTGAAAAGAAGAAATCGGAAAAAGCCAGGTTAAGAAAAGGTCTGAACATTTTAGTTGCCACGCCAGGCAGACTTGTTGACCATCTCGAGAACACAAAAACTCTGGACGTGGGCAAGGTGAGATATCTAGTACTGGATGAGGGAGACCGATTGATGGATCTGGGATTTGAGGAGGATATCACAAAGATCGTGAGGACTTTGGATGGAAAGCGACGGCCGTGCAACACACCTGGCCTGCCAGATAAGCGAATCACAATCTTGTGTTCAGCAACACTCAAGGCCAATGTCGAGAAGCTTGGTGATATCAGCTTGAAAGATGCTGTACTTGTCAAAGGTGATAGTGAAGATGCTGATGGCGAGCTGGCCCAAACGGATAAAGATTCAGCTTTCCTGGCACCAGCTCAACTGAAGCAGTCGTACATCGTTTGTGCTACGAAGCTACGTCTCGTGACGCTAACAGCTTTGCTAAAACGGACGTTCGCAAGAAAAGGATCAGTCATGAAAGCGATCGTCTTCGTGTCGTGCGCTGATTCAGTCGAATTCCACCACCGTGTCATGACCAGACAGGTTGAAGACGATCAAGCAGATGCTGAACCAGACCACAAGCAAGCCACAACCACCAGTCCTGATCTATCGGATGCCATCTCACCATCACCCCTCCTCTCTTCACCAAACAACCCTCTGACAGTCTACAAATTACACGGCTCACTTCCCCAACAATCCCGCACCGCAATCCTAAAATCCTTCACAACCTGCTCAACAGCCTCTCTCCTCTTCGCAACAGACGTCGCCTCCCGTGGTCTCGACCTCCCAAACCTCGATCTAGTCATAGAATACGACCCAGCATTCAGCAAAGACGACCACCTCCACCGCATCGGCCGAACAGCTCGTCTCGGCCGCGACGGTCGAGCAACCATATTCCTCACCCCCGGCAGCGAAGAAGGCTACATCCAAGTCCTCCGCGACTCATACCGCGCAAACACCGACACCAACACAAACGTCACGTCAAACACAGCAAACGACATTCTAAAAAAGGGCTTCACGCCAACCTCCGGCGTCGTCACAAAAGCCGATGCTGACTGGGAAAAAACCGCGACAAAATTCCAGCTCGAGGTCGAGAGATGGGCATTAGCTGATACAAAGATTAAGGAGTTGGCTAAGAATGCGTTTCAAAGCCACATCCGCGCCTACGCGACACATATCGCGGCCGAACGTAAATTCTTCGACATCAAAGAACTCCATCTAGGCCATTTGGCAAAAGCATTCGGACTTAGAGATCCACCCGGCAAAGTCAACGTCGCTGGCTTGAGAGGAAAGACCGGAAGGCCGAAAGCAAATGAAGGACGGAAAAGAGCAGCTGGAGAGCCAGAAGACGTCAATAGTATTAGCATTGGTAACAGTGATAGGAATGCGAAGAAAGTATCGATGGATATCGATGAGACAGGCGATGCGGAAGCTGCGGCGGAGCGAATGCGGCAGTTGGTTAGGAATCGGAAGAAGATGATGGGTGCTGGGGCTGATGAGTTTAACATTGCTTAGGTAGAATAGAGAACATAGCCATTGGCATGTACAGTACAGTTACTTTAAATGCATTAGACTCGTGCTACATGTAAAGTATAATGCACAGCGGCTACGTAGATATATGTATGCTTCTGCTCCTTTCCGTACCTATCTTGCTTAATGTACTGTACGTATATCGAAAGTCGGCATTGTTCGGCCGTGATAGCAAATTATACAAGTGACACATACACTAAACACCAAATATCTTCTATCTCGCCACAAGCCTACCTTATACGTGCGTGGCCAGGGAGCGAGGCTCTAGAACGTGCTATTATTAGTTAGTGTATTGTGTTGTGTTGGGGTTTGCTGAAGACATGATACTGAGGTGGGAAGTGCAAGGAGGATGTACAGTAGATTGCCTAATAATAGGGGTATAGATAGGACGGTGGATGGCAGGGGTTAATAGTTAGAGGCTGGGAGGATGCTGGAGTTTCGGTGCTGGGTGGTAAGTAGGTATATAGGTAGGTAGGTAGGTAGGTAGGTACGTATATGTAAGTTCACATAGTTGAGATGTATTGCCCTATCTGCATACTGTATATAAGCTGGATATTCCCTTGCACGAAATTGTTGTACTGATCAAGTAGGTAAGTAAGTAAACAAGTAAGTAAGTAAGCAAGTACAATTAGTACCTCAACCACCCATCCATCCATCTATCGTTTCATCAATCTATTACACATCATACACCTAATCCACAATTTCTTATGACCCGTCTCACAGATTTCTTGTCTCAACACCAACATACACATACACATACACACCAACCATATCATGTACGTACTCAGGGTCCTTTCCCAATATTAACAACAATATCAGCAAAGACAATAAAATCATCCTTCAGATAACTTCGATGTGTCCCACTAGGAGCAGCAGCATCACTACTCCACCTCATGTTAGACCTCGTAATAGTGATTGATCCCTGACCGAAAAAGCCATAAAAAGGTTCATCAGTTGGGTCGTTGCACCCGGTACATGTCCTAGTAGAAAAAGGGTGTTAGTATAAACTTATTCAAACATGGATACTGTACACGGATATTGAGTGGAGGAGAAGAGGAAGGAGGTTTCAACATAACATACTCATCTGGATAGACGTGGTTCAGAGTCAGATCGAGTGTTCGTGAGTCAACGTATCGGGTGATCTGGAATGCGAATGACTTGTCTTGACAGGTGTAGTCATTTGTGGAGCCCGTGTAGGATATTGGGAGGGTAACTTGGCAGTAGGTGCTTTGGATTGGGGTGGTGCCGATATCTTCGAAAGTGAATTGGATACTGCGGTAGTTGTTCCTGTCGTTGTGGAAGGTGTGGTGGGAGTTGAAGCCACGGATTCGGTAAGTGCCAGGGTGATCTGCTGGTGTGGGATGTGGGCTAGGCTCTAGTGTTACTGCGGAGATGGTTGTTGTACTTGTAACAAAAGTTGTTGTGGTGGATCGAATGGTGCTCGTAAAGGTAGTGGTCGTTCTGTTGGTTGTGCTGTTAGTCGTGCTGCTGACTGTGGTATTGCCAAAGGGTGGTGCTGTGCTCGATGCCACAGTCGGAAGAGTGGCAGTGGCTGAGCTGGAGTTTGAAGCCGTGACCGTCGTTGTTGAAATGCTATTGGTTGTAGAATTTGTCACATTTTGAGCATGGCCTATGCCAGTAGCAATGGCGAGAGTGAGAAACCACCCGAATAACATTTTAAAGATAAGAAGTGATAGTGGAAGAAAGTGAATGGGAGAGGGAAAGAAGCACCAGGCATGATCTGTGCCTGCCGGGCATCATCTTTTTATATCTCCAGCGAAGTATTCAAGCTTTCTCTCCATGGATATGAGCAGATATCGTTCTCGTCCATACCAAACAGCACCAGTCGTTCAGACGTGTTGTAGTGAGCCAATGGGATCCATGTTTGATAACTTTGCCATTGACTAGCATACTGTAGTGTAGGAAGCCTCCTTGTCCAGTCCATTTCTGGAGAATAAGCTATTTTGCTCTCTTCTATTCCTTTGAGCTGCGAACTCAATTAGTATATGACTTGAAAGCTAAGGGAACCATGTGGTAGATAAAGTGACGGTCCCAATGAACTAACAATAGAGTGGAGTTTCCTAATCAGCAAGAACTTGCTCAAAGGCATGATTGTACTCTTCTCTTCAAGCTACTGCTGGGACTAGGCATACACGCTCTGATGACCATCATAACGTGCTTCTGAGATGCGGCAGCTAGAAGGAAACATGCTGAAAAACTTGTAAGGCTCAGAGTGTGGAGCGAAGGTACTCGTACGGGTGTGTGCGAAAGGTTGTTCATGGTTTGAGAAGACCCAAGGCCTGAGGAGCACTTCAGGGACGAGTTCGCCACAACTTGCACCATGTTGATTAAATGGTTGTAAGTTTAGCCGGGTGGCTACCAATGCTCTTGGGATATGGGGTTGGCTCGAGGTAGTCCACCTTCGCTCTGAGCAGTAACATGACAGCAAGTCTGTAGCAGGTTTGAGAGGCGAGGATAGGGTAGGATACTCAGGTCCATCACCAGGTTCGGTCTTTGATAGCGTAAAAGGATTTGTTGAGGTACCAGTTGAGTACTGCACGGTATAGTGCCGGACCAGGAGCAGGTCTCGCACACGTATGTGAATTTCGGTATGATTTTTAGCATTCCGGCTGAACAAGGACGATCCCGTTGCTACGAATGTAGTGTGAGCTAGAGTAGGAAGGATCTGCGGCGGTGCATGGCATTTCCAAACCTATACCACGCTAACCTGTGAGCATGTTGCACTTCAAACTTGCCAGCCGAAACAATCGGGGTTATGTTTCAGGCGGCCATTTTCGCGTCCTTATGTTCGTGTCGATGCAGATCATCTTGCTCCGTACTCTGCTGTCGAATTTGTATTTCCCATCGGCCCATCTGCTAAACTGACACGTACCTATCGATAGGAGAGACTTGGTCTGCAAGCTCGCTGTAGCGTGGTCTGATCCGTTGGTATGATAAAGGTTGTTGTCGTGGTAATGCTGGAGGTCAGAGAGATGCTATGAAGTTGAACTGAATCTCGATCAAGCGCACGGTGATGATGACAATGGTGATGACGGTGACGGTGATGGTCCGGTCGAATCGTAATGACGAAATGAAGGTATAAGGTAACTGCCTCGAGGTGCTTCCTTCCAAAAGCATTTCTCTGCATTATTGCAATTAGCATGAATTCTGGCAAGTAACTGTCTCGATAAGTCCACGTGCTATGCACGAGTAGCAATAATCATTAATTCACATCATTAGAGAGATCTCACTCCATTCACTTCGTAACGTTCATATCACAATGGCCGACCAGGCCGACCAGGACGACGAATCCCGCATGACAGAGCATCAGCCCGTCTTCAAGAACCATCGTCGTCCACCAGTCAAAGAAGTAATCCTTGACACAATGTACATTGTCATGGGGCTTGCAATTGGTTTCAGCATCATCGGCCTATCCTACAACCCGGCTATTAGAGCAAGATTCTGTGGAAATCGCCTTGTCCTCGGTCTGGTGTGCAACGCACCAGCTCTTGGTGTGGGGTTTATCAGGTTCGTTATTGACAGACGATTAATTAGTTGGCCGATAGCGCAGGAGATTTTCAACGTTGTCTGGCTGTTCAGCGCATTCGTCGTCAGCGTGTTGGTGACGCCAAACTTCAACAGAGTCTGTCGTTTTTAGGTTCCCAAAATGAGATGAAGTCAGAGGGTGGTAGTCGCCTGCTTGAACATTTCAGTCTATGCGACAATGGGTGGCCCGGATCATGCTCAGAATGATGTACGAGGACGACGAGTTCGGTAGGGGTGAAGGATATGAGGTGTATTCTGAGGTCGACTGCAACCTAGCACTAAATCAGCAAGAACGTTCGTTAATCTTTCACAAATATCAGCAAAAATCAAACCACGCCTAGTCGATATCAGTACAGCAATAATCGAGGTACTAATGGAGTTTCACTGGTGTCCTGACTTGGTGCTCATCGGTTTCAGCACAAACCTGTATGAAGAAATTAAAGAAGGGAAGAAAATGTGGGTTGCTGTAACTCAAAGAGACAGTCGAGATGTTCATTAATGGATAATTGTAATATACATTCAGCTCCAGCCTGATCTTTCACTACTTCTTCTTCGCCGGTGGATCCGTTGGATGGATGCTCTCGGGCAACGCCTTTTCTAACGCTTCTGGAGCAAGCTCCTGGATACCTTCTGGCACCATGCTAGGTCCGGTAGCGTGACTCTTTGAACCAGAACTGCCAGTGTCGTGGATCTTGTTGGGCACATCGTCCTCGACACTCTTGGGAAGGATCTCTTGTGCTGCCTTTGGAACTAGTAAAGCGTTAGATACAGCAAGCAAGTAATAGGCAGATAAGACGAACCATAGGATGCGTTGTCAGGGTCTGTGGCATGCGACTTGCCGGTTCCGTCTGCTCTGACGACGAACGTGGTGCTGAAAGGACGAACACCTGCCTGCAGGCGAACAGTCCTCAAAGCTGAAGATCTTACGATGCGAAGTCCGTACATGTTGATGGTGTTTTTTGATTGAGAGATATGTTGACGATTGGTTGAATGAGCAAATAGATGAAAAGCCTGGAGGTTTTGGACAAAGACGTTGATAAATGTTCTGGAGGAATGCTCGAGCTCTCATGAATGTTGTATGTCTGAAGCCGTCATCGATGTTCAGGATGGATTCGGAAGCTGGTGCATCCAGAGCTTCTGACCAATCATATAGCTGGGTTTGCGGAGGAGGTGAAGGTACATGTCTACTTGTAGCGGAATGACCTCAGTACTTTTGCCGCGACGTCATCAATCACTACATGTACTGGAAGCAGACGGCGAGCATGAAACAGCTTGCACTTCACTAGCAGTTGAACAATCGTTAGAGTAGTTGCTCAATACGTGGATTATCTCGGATCATGGCATGGACATTGTGGTTCTCATATATGTCGTCTCCGACTCTGGCATGTATGACAGTAATAGAATTTACATAATCAATTCAAGTGTATTGGCTGCTTAGACGAGTGTCTCCCAGGCCGTGCTACAATCTACCTCTCTTACGAGCTCTACGATCAGCTTCTGCGTTTTCACCTTCATCGTCCGCATCAGCACGCCTCTTCAAAGGTCTTTCCTCAGAACGCTCGACAGCTTCACCGTGTTTGTCGAGCTCATTGAAATCGACCGGAAGGTTGATACACAACTGATTGAACAATTTCTCCATTTGTTCATGGAGGTAAGACAAACACTGACCGTTCCCGTTGGAGGTCAATTGGTCTCGAATCGACGATACTTCAAGAGAGCTTTCGTTAGGAGCGGCAGTTGTGCTAACAGATACTCGGCGTGAAGGTGCTGGTTGTATTGACTGGATATTTGTGTGAGTGGAAGCCGATTCCAGATCGACTTCACAGTCAGCCATCATTGTAGAGGTATGTTGCTCCGTAATGGAGGGTTGATCTTGACTACGATCCATTGGTTCTCCTAGGTCTTGTGGTTTTGCTGATAACCTGTGGCTGTACGTTGACTGTAACGTTGGTTGTGAAGACTATGTGTGAGTATAAGGCAATAGTGGTGTGGCTGATAGTAGATGTGAATTTTAGTGTTGGGACACCACCTAATGATATTGATGAACTTATAAGGGTTAATGCCTGATGTTGGGATATCCACTGGAACATTGTGTCTTTGTCTCATGGAAGAGGCTGGAGATACATACCAAGAGCTTCTTGCCCTCTTTGTGCATGATGGTCTTAGTTTCTGAAAACTCTTGTTCCTGAACAATAACTATCATTTCTTCTTTGTCGATTATGTTGCAGAGGGACTGCTTGTCTCCAAGCTGATGGGTTATGTGGACTCTTCATGCGGTGCAATCTAGTGATCAAGAAGGATAAGAAACGATAAGAAACACTGTAGCTTCAATTGCAACTGATCATCAGGCAATCTCATGCATACCTCATACACATTTGCGAAAGGCAAGCTGTTCGTCATCGCTTCTGTGGGACGGCGTGTGTACGGTTCCTCGTGTCATGCGGCGGCTGAAAGTTCGAGACGTGGTACCGGAATCTTGATTGGAATTGTGAAAGTGTAGGACAGGTGTGAACCAACCTTTTAAAAGATACTGCCATAACTGTCGGATCCCCGCGTTGAAGCTCTCGTCGTCTTTGATCATCACAGCCATTGTTTCCATAGTGGTGGAGGCCCTCAATGAAGCTGCTGTGGAGAAGTTACAGCTGGATCAAGTGGTTAGTAAACATGAACCGACTGGCGATATGCAAATGTGTGTGATAGGCTCCGATTCACATCACTGAGCTTCTTCGTTGGTGTTCATGCATTGTCTTCTGACCTCCGATTCGATGAGCATTTAAGCTGGCAAGTCATCTCCCCGTCGAATCATCCAAATGGTGCCATACAGCCAGTATCACTTCTGAGAAGCCTCACTGGCAATCAACTCTCGATAAACTTCGCAGCTGGTTTCCTGGCCCACATTGCTGTGTCGTGCCAACCGTAAGCCTCATCATTGGTTGTGGACACGTAGTGGGAGGTATCAATATCTGACAAGACCTTCATGTTGTTTACATACCTACTGATTTCAGCAGGTTGGCCGTGTTTTGAAGAGTGGGACTATGACGATGTTTGATACGCGTCGAGGGGTACAGAGTCACAGTCGGAAAATGCCCGTTTCAGTCACAAATCACAGCCAGTCAAGCTCCAGATTAAGGAGAAAAGCTGATGCATTGACCACTGACAGTTCAGAAGCTGTAACCAGGTAAGCATTTACTGCACAACGTGGAAGCTGGAAAGAAGTTCACTTTGACCACACTCCACAAAGCTTGGTAGACTCCAGATTGAACATCCACCAGTGAACCGTTCAGAACATTCCTTCTTTCCCTCACCTCTGACCTTGGCAGGAACCATCTCCTTTTATACGCATACCTCGATATAAATCTTGGCGGCTGCTTTTTCTCTGACACCTCAGACATCTCACATCCCTCCTCTTTCTAACGTCGACATCGCAATATCGTCATGTCATCCGCTGAAGGCAACTTGCAGGCCAGTGCTTCAGCACTGGACGAACTCACCACCCGGGCTGGCAAGCACCCAATTGATCCGCAAGACCATTTTCATGCACCTTCAGACCATGCCAAATCACACGCTTTTCTCTCTAGGTTCTTCCCCTCCGAGGATCATCTCCAGTCTCTCGAGAATCGTTTTCACATGGGCAACTATGTCATTGACCGACGGACTGGCAAGAAGGACTTCGAAGCTATGAGTATCTACGTCCGCGTAGGCATGCACCTCCTGTACTACGGTCGAGCTCAGGAGTATGTACTACATGCTCAGAAGGTCGAACAGCTTCTAGCGGAACAATCCATTAAGATGGGAAAGCAGTACGATGATCCAGCTAGTGTAGATCACATCCAGCCCTTCATCGACAGCTTTCAACTTGGACCAACTATGGCAGAAATGGTACAACCTGACCCGAAGCAGTACAAGACTTTCAACGACTTCTTTGCACGAGAGATTCGAGAAGACGCCAGACCTATCGACGAACCCGGCAACGACCTAGTCACGAGCAGTCCAGCTGATTGTCGACTTACCACCTTCCCAACAATCGATGCCGC
>Ga0068629_1000080_pt1 | contig 19136 bp, 19 predicted proteins | sample InSIn3gowninarea_FD_77432 | JGI IMG/M metagenome (GOLD analysis project Ga0068629, IMG submission 77432) | Clean room microbial communities from NASA Spacecraft Assembly Facility at Jet Propulsion Laboratory, Pasadena, California, USA -... ...
AGACACGCATAATCACAACATACAACCTTGATAACTAATACATCAATACATAAAAGACATCTAGTTACACATAACTAAGCTACTCATGCTAAAAGGTATTGGACAAACAAATAAATGAATGATAGTACCAACACCACAAAGTAGACAGTACAACTGCCATTCTATATTAATGTTGGAAGAGTGATTACAACCATCTGTTGCATCAGCCTTCCCTTACCCCTCTAGCTTCTCTCTCTCTCCCTTCTTACCAACTTCTTATGTTTAGATTTGAGACTATGCTCAACAATCAAGTAAGATATCCTTTCAAATGATCTGACCCCTATCACCATAGCCCTAGCTTTTCTTACGTAGCAATCAAGTTAGGGTTTCCAAGTTCCTCCATGATTTCCTTAAGGTAAAAGCAATGAAGTTTCCATGCTTTTCAGCTCTTTCCCATTTGCCTCCTTTATTAGGATTAGAAATCCTCCAAATAGGTCAAACTTGAGATGTTTCCTTTCTTTTCTTGAGTAGATTTAAGAGCAAATATCTAGATATTTATGAGTCAATTCACTCCTTTGACCTTTAGAACTTCATTAGGATCCACTAACGATGTTCCCAAACCAACAACTAGAGTTAGTAGGGTCACTAATGCACCCTTAGGCTTACAGAGAAGCTTTATAAAGCTGGTTGCCAGTGTATAGCCAACGTTAGTGTGGAAACAAGGCATGTGATCTTGGTCTTTGCTTCAGCTATCATGTCTTTCCCCTCTAAGATGATGAGGGGGTAATTTTGCTGTATAACAACACGTGGCATGAAAATTTGGCATTTTTGGAACCCAAGCGGTGCATTTCTGTGTGACACATGTTATCACTCTGGAGGCGCCAAGTGTCCCTGGTGATGTAAACATGATGTTATCCCGAAAGGATTAGCCTAGAAGATTTAAAAAGTGCAAAAGTGGTATTTTTAGGTGGCGAGTGTTGAAACACATCAACATACATCACGTACTAGCATCCCATTAAAAGGGTAAATGTAGGACCCACATGACAACTCATCCTGCGAGAATTACCCCAACGACATTTTTAAATGAACTCAATAGAAGGTGTCAAATGGAATGGACCAGGCCATGAACGCAAAGTGGAAGCCAATGAAATGGGAATTGAGTGGTCCCCACAGACATGTCAACCCAGAGGTTAGACCCAGTAGGTTATTGTGGTGCACATACGTGAATATGTCAGGAGGAAGGGAGCTATAATCTAAACAACCACACATGGCCCTTTTCCACAGGTAGAAACCAAGGGCGTGGAGATATAAAGGGTTGCAAAGGCTCCGGTAGGGGCTAAGTGCCAGTTCCTTGGATTGTTTCACATAGAAACAAAGGAGTGTTGATATTTGGGCTAGTGTTTGGATATTTTACAAATAAATAAACCAGTTGTGTGGAGCCATTAACACAGGTTTTTGGCCCACATAGGGATTACAAACGACTTAGCACCTAGGGCCTAAGCCAATGGTCATGAATATCTAGTCTTATGGAAGGAAAAATAGATAAAGGAGCTGAGAAAAGGCCAACAGTGGTGGAACTATCAGTTTGGTAGTAGATTTGATAGTTAAGCTAAAGTTAACTACAGAAAAAAAAATAGTAAACCACAACTTGCTAAAAAGGCCAAAATGAAAAATAAGCAGTAAAATAGTAGAAAACTTAGAATGTGAATTTCAAATAGCAGTACTAGAATAAAAAACTTGGTGAACAATCAGAGGATTGAAATTAACAAGACAAAGGAAACAAATATTAATTCATGCAGTAGATTTGAAAACAAGATAACTAATGATCAATTCAAAAATATCAGTCCAGAATTCCTTAAAAGCATAATTCTAGCAACAAAAGTCAAGGGTGTAGCAAGTTGTTGTAGAGAAATGTGTGGATAACAGGTTGTTGGTGCAACATGATGCATAATAGTCTGGGTAGGCATCAAAGGTGAATCAAAGACCAATCTGGGTATCTGAAAGGTTTTTTTCAGAAATTGTTGGTGGTGTATAGAGCTTGGTGATTGATGTATGATGTGTTTAGTAATGAAATATTGCTTAAAGTGGTGGTGTTTTGCATCAACAACCAAATATTGTTGAAAGGTTCCTTTAGTGAGCAATTGCAGTAGGCATATTTATTTGTTTGTGAGGTAAGTGGTCTATTGGTTCTAATATGAAAATGGATGAAATATGGATAAAAAAGGGCAGTAAGTGGTAGCTTGCAGATCAGGGGTAGCAGCTCCTTCTAGTGGGTGCTAGTAAATGTTCTGGGGTAGCACCTCCTTCTAGTGGGTGCTAGCAAATGTGCAGGGGCAACAATCCCTTTTTGCATAGACTATTAAACGAGGAGGGGCAAGAGTCCCTTCTAGTGAGTATTGATAAATGAGTAGGGGTAGCATAACCTTTTAGTGGTAACTGATAAATGAGTAGGGATTACATTTTATTTCACTAGAAGCTGATAAACCTACTAGCGGTAGCTTGTAGGGCCATGATGTAATTGAGTTAATGCTTGTAATAAAAATTATATTGGTGTCTTGTGTGTATGTTTCTCATGTGCTTTATTCTTATGATGTTACGTTCTACATGATTGAGTTATGTTGTTGATCCATGAATAATTGTTAATGTGATTAAAAAGTGAAATTTGTGAAGCATTGTATAATTTGGCCACACTATTGATTCACCCCCCTCTTAGTAGTGTCATAGTTTCCATTGTTTCCAACAATTGGTATCATATCCAGTGTCCTCCAGGATTAGTTTAGCAACTAGAAAATTTTTTAGGGATAATGGAGAACCATGACTAGATTACCTTAGATGGAGCTCCATATTTGAATAGATCAAATTATGTAACCTAGAAGGTAAGGATGAGAATCTACTTGTAGTCTCTTGATTTGGATGTGTGTCTATTTGTGTCATATGGAGTAATATATGAAAATTTTGACAAATTAGCAAGGAAGGAAATCATGAGAGTGTTTTCTAAGGTAGGCATTGAGAAGGAAATCTATTTTAAGACTACAAAGGAGATATGGGACAAATTGGAGTCCATCTATGAAGTACACATGCAAGTTCTATGTGATGTTAAGAGGCTTTCCCTGGTGGATGGAGAAATCAATGACTCAGTCAAATATTCAAAGAGAATTGAAGATCATGAATCATATGATGATTCTTTTGTATCAAGAGGCAAAATTGTTGATCAACACCCAGAGGATATGTGGACTGCAAGTTAGTTGTTCTTTTGTTATTGTAGAACAATAGGTCATTTATTTTCAAACTTCTCAGTTGCAAGTACTAGTGAAAGTGAGAGTTGCTCATCATTTTTTAGTGGATAAAGGACCACCTTGATTTTAATACAATACCTTGACAATTGTTAAGAAGAAAATGGGTCCACCTCTAGTGAAGAGGAACAAGCTCTTGAACAAAATCAGAGTGAAATAAACACTAGTGGTGAATCTAGTGTCTCCTCAATTGAGTTGGAAGATGCTGAAGAAAATATATGTTTGAAGAGGTAGCTCATATCATCTCTTGAGGAGATTAATAAATTCAAAGCTACAAATATGAAGTTTGAACAAGGGAATAGAGAATTAAAAGAGCATGTGTTGAATGTTCAGAATCATGCAGAAAATTCTAAAGCATTTAAATAAAATCAAACAATTGATTGTTCCTCTCAGGCTACGATAAAAATTGAAGATGATGGTGACTCAACAACAACATTAAAGGGACCCATGAATTTGGCTAAATGAAGGTCTGAAAATGTTGCAATGGTAAAGAAAAGAAAAAAACAAAATAAAGGGGCTTTTAGGAAGCAAAACAAAGGTATGGAATCCCTCATATGCTTTTGTTGTAATAATGCAGGGCACTTTGCCTCCAAGTGTCTAGAAAGGAAAACAAAGGTACAACAACATAGGTGGAATGCACAATTTCAGCCACAAACATGAACTACTCAGAAGAGAAATTCAACCAACAAAGCACAAAGAGTCGTTTCTCCTATAAGGAAATATTTTCAATGGCCTAAGAGAAGCAAGAAAAAAATTATAGTCCAAGAAATTGTATAGGTATAAGATTTCGTAAGAAGTATAATTCTTTTTTTCCCTTCTTGAATAAAGTTGAACGCTACAGGTGTAACAATTTTGGGCATAAAGTATCTCCATGCAAATCTAGCAAGAAATTGTTTTTCCAAAATGTTGAAAATAGAGTTGATAACCAACAAAAGGAATTGCATAGGCACTATTTCAACACCCAAAAGAAATACATATTGAATGGTGAATGGAGGAATCACATAATAGTTCTTGATGAAGAAGATTATGAGTCTGAAATTTTAGTGGTTGATATCTCTTTCAAGAAGAGACTCCAATCACTTAAAACAAGAAACATAAATTATGAAAAATCTCAAAAGAAATATAGTGAGAAAGAAGAGAAACAATGGTATGTATGCTTAGGAAGAAATCCATTGAGATAGGAAATTCAATGCAAGAAACCAGCTCATGGTGTTGAGTAAATTCAGCATATGCAAGTGTGGAAGAAAAAGGAAGATGCTCTACTCAAGGGGAGTAGATCTCTTGATCCTGTTCATTGAAGAGAAGAGGTTAGATTCAAGGAAGCCAGAAAATTTAGATGTAAGGAGCAGAAAGGAACATGCCAAGGAATGCATCTAAAGGATAAAGGTAAGTATGCCTCTTTCATGTTTGAATGGTGTGGTTGATTTAATGTTGTTTTCAAATCAATTGGTATCTAATCATGTGTAGTTGGTAATCATCTGTTTACAAGATTTTCTAGCAAGTATATCTTACATATTTCTAATGCAAATAAGGAGCATGGCCACAAGGGAAGTCTAATAAAGTCAAGATTTGAGCATGCATTGATAATTGGTATCATTAATTAGTATCAGTTATGTGCTGCATGATAGAGGATAATGATGTTTGCTACATATGTGAGTAATCATAATGGATCAACTGTTATGATTTTGTTCCAATTGGTAATTGGTATCACATGGTACCAAAGGTATTGTCAAATGGTATTTACAGTTAGAGTATGGTGTTCATGTTGTCTAATTTTGATAGGAACATATTGGTTTATATGACTATTGTTCATGGTGAATATGTTTCCATCAAAAAATTTCCAAGTGAAAAACAAGTTGAGTTGTTGGTCTCGACATGCATTGTTGAGAGTCCCTCTATGTTTTTCAACTGAGCACTTATAAATGTTGTTGTTCATCAGCTGACAATTGATGGTGTCATGCATAGGAAAGGTTTTTCTTGTTTCTAGAGGTCAGGTGTATATGTCTAGGTAGGGACTGTTATTAATCTAATCATAGCTGAGACTCTGACGAAAATGAATAATTTTCTCATGACTCAATTGTAGAAGCATGTCTTGTTTCAGCAAGATATCCCTCTTGTTTGCTTGAGGAAAAGATTGGGAGTAAATACTCCTTTCCTTCAACTTAATATTATTCATAGGACAAAAATGAAGTTTCTTGGATCTGATCAGAGGCATCTGAGTTTTTTCATCTTAAGAAGAAGTAGTTGATAGTTCCACAAGGTCAGAAGATAGAGGGAGATTGTTGACAGGGGGAGCATGTTAGTATCTTTGCCATTGATGTCAAAGGGGGACAAGTATTTTTTTTATCAACACACAAGATGGTAAATGATCATTGGCAAAGCATAAGGAGAAGTATCAAATAAAAGCACTGATCATTGGTAATGATGTGTTGTTTGATCTTGGTGTTTCCATCAATGCCAAAGGGGGGATTGTAGGAAATATGTTTTCATTGATTGGAATAGAAAAGGCAAAGGAAATGAAAAAGATTAGAAAATACAACTACATTATTAAATATGTTGTCATTGGTGGCAAATGAAATTGATGGAAAAGGAAAAAATTGTTGAAAAAGTCAAAGGAAATGGCAAAGATTGTTGGCAAAGGCAAGCATGGAAATCATTGGTGGCAAAGGAAAAAATAACAAAGGTGGAAAATGTACGCATGACAATTGAAAATTATTGTAAATGGTGTTATCATCAATGCCAAAGGGGGAGATTTTTGGAAATATGTTGTCATTGATGGAAAAGGAAAAGGAAAAGGAAATGGAAAAGATTGGAAAAGGAAACTAGATTGGTAAATATGTCATCGTTGGTGGCAAATGAAGTTGATGGAAAAGGAAAACATTGTTGGCAAAGTAAAAGGCCATGGAAAATATTGTTGGAAAATGCAAGCCTGGAAATCATTGGTGGAAAATGAAAAAATAACAAAGGTGGCAAAGGCAAGCATGGAAATTGCAAAGCACTGTAAATGGTGTGGTCATTATTGGCAAAGGAAAAAAAAAATTTAGGAAAAGGATAAGTCATAAGAATATCATCATGGATGATAATGGTGTAGAGAATTTGGAGTCATTTTTGGAGCAATAGATCATCTCAGAAGTAGGTGGAACCCACATATTTTTTTATTTTTTTAAACGGAGTTAGTTACTAGATTTCTATTCCAAAAAAGAAAAAAGGAGGCAAGATACCATTACATCGGTGCAGAATGGAAAGAGGCATCCAAGAATAAAAACAGTGGGCAAACAATCCTTATCTTCCATGTCCTTCCCTTTTTGGTTCTGAAAGTACCAATTGCACTATGCTTATAAATACATATGAACTATTTCAACAACAATTTCCATCTTAACATAATAAAATAATAGAGGAAGAACTTTGTAGAGGGAAGAAGAGGAGAGGTGTAGAATCTATTTTTTGTTGACTGAAGGTTCATGATGAGACAGAGGTTGGTTCTTGTTGCTTTGATAGTTAGAGTTATCTCCCATTTGATTGATTAGTAAACTCTTCAAATAGTTGATCATTTCATCCATGTGCTCACATTTGTGCTTTAGAGCTACAATTTCCTTCCTCTTCTCTTCTAGCTGTCTCTGAAGGAAGGAGTTCTCAGACTTTGCTTCAAATTTATAGTCCTTGATCGTTTCCATGATCTGATCGATCGTGAATTTGTTGGCTCTACACACAGCACAACTTTCACACTTTGGGACATGTTCCAGAGGATTCCACTCCATTTTTCCTGAGGGATTCATGAGTTTCCTACGGGGAGAAGAAGAGGCGATAAGAAATTGAGAGTAGATGCTATAGTTTCCACAAGATAGGCCAATGGTGAACAACAGTTCCCACTGAGAGGAGAACAGAGATTTGCAGGTTAAAGAAACTCTCTTTGGAAATAATGTAATAAGCCAAGATTCAAGGTTGTAGATAATCCAATAGAGCTACGCGAAGGGGTGAAGCATGGACCACCAGAGCTATGCAAAGGGGAGAGGCACAAACCACCAAAGCTATGTGATAGAGAGAAGAAAATACCACTAGAGATGTGCGAAGGAGAGAAACACATTCCACTAGAGTTGCGCGAAGGGTAGGGGCCAGACTAAATCAGAGTGGGTTAGCTCAGCCATTAAAGGAGCGCAATGACATTTACAACAAGATTGAGTGTTTCTTCTGTGACTAGGTAGAAAATAAAGGTGAGTGTAGGGAACTAAGCTTGGGGATAGGAGAAGCAAAGATTTGAGAACAATCACTGGGAGAGGAAGATTATATAGTTGCACAGAGGGCCACTTCAAGATATAGAACTTGATCATTTCATGGGGATCCTAGGTGGCTATTATTCGCTTGATAGACAAAGTTTGACAATGGTGTCTGTAAATTGTGATTTTATTGATTTTTGAGAGCTTATGAATTCTAGCTTTTTACACTAAAGTGAATGTTACCCACCTTGAAGTCCTTGGCTTGGATGCGAATCTATGCAGTTGAAGGATTGAGGTCCTATGGGATTGATTTTTGAGCAACCTCATTGTCAACTCTAGATTCTCCCATAAGATGACTGGCATCCAAATTGGCTTGCATATCGATAGTACAATTATTTTCTCTTAGGATGCGATTAAAGGTGACTTCTCCAAGATACTAAAAGATTTTTTTCCACCCTTTTGATTATTTGACTCAACATCTAGTTCTTGAGGCTTATTCTTTCAACCATCAATTGGATAATTATTGCAGAGTCCCCCAATATGACTAGATTCTTGATACTGTGTTGCCTTAATATTTATGTTCCCAAGAGGAGTTCATATGCTTCTGCCCCGTTCTTGGATAATTCTCCTAATCCCCATTCATAAGTGATGGGATTGATTCCTCCTGGATCAAAAATAAGACCTCCAGCTCCAACATTTCCTGGATTAGACTTGGAAGCTCCATCAAACAATAGATAGGGCCTATTTAAATTTTCTGACCATGCTTTGAAATCCTCCTTTTTAATTCTAATTTTCTAGTTCAGAGTGCTAATAGCAAATCTAATGATGGTTGTATTGTTGATTTTCATTTTTTTTTCTACTTGCTCAACACAAATTATAACCATTTACTTTCCTTGTGCTGCATATATTTCACATCTATTGCTTTTCCTCCTTTGGAGTTGATGAATTCATTTGTCATGCTCCAAGTTTTAGCAAGAACTATTTTGTTGCTTGGAGTGTGGTCTTTAAAGATCCTTTGATTTCTTTCTAACCATATTTTGCGACACATAAATGAGGGAAAATTCAGCCAAAATATTTTAACTGTTTCTTTATTTTTTAAAGTATATCGATATTTTTTTTTCCAAGTTATTAGAAGTGCATGTAGAGGTAGTGAATGCAGTATACTTACCCCCAGTGATCTTACTAGCTCTTGCCAGCCGGCACGAGCAAAAGGACATCCCACGAAGAGGTGTTAGATGTTTTCTTCACTCATATGACACATTGCATAGCATGAATGACCTTCATAGCATTTTTCTTAAGATTATCAGTAGTAAGAATCTTGCCTTTGAGTAGTATCCACATGAACACTTTGATTTTTGGCAAGGATTCTATTTTCCTTGCCTCCCTCCAGTATTCCCAATCACTATTTCCTTGTTGATTTAAGGTGGCATATCTAGATTTTACTAAAAAAGCCCCTCCGTTAGGGTCCCAACGAAGAGAATCCTTTGTGTCCATACTAAATGGTGCAACCCCCTTAAGATGGGATATTAGTGTCTTCCACTGAGGGACAAGGCCTTGGGGTAGGTTGAGGAGCCTCCGGTCCTCCCAATCTCCATTTCTCCAAAGTGAGATGTCTTCTAGAGTACTATCTCCTTTTGTTTTCATCCACCTTCTCAGATCTTGTAGATTTTCTTGGAAAGTTATAGGTTGTTTTCCCATTATTCTGTCCTTCCATATTTTAATGAGTTTACCATTCCCATGGATCATGGAGGAGTTTTCTTTGATTAGGGAAATGGTATTTTTAATCAGAATCTAGACTAGGGTGCATGGCCTTACTAGGGAGCCTTTTTCTAATAAAAGAATTCTATTATGGCTCATATATTTTTCTTCTAGGATTTGCTTTCACTAGTTTCTTTTTCCAATTATAAATCTCCATGTTATTTTTGCCCCCGATGCTAAATTCATTATCCTGAGAATTCTTATAGCTAGACCTCCTTTATAATAAGGCTCTGTTACTTCACCCCATTTCACTAGGCTGAGCTTCTTTGTTTCTACTTTACCTCCTTGCCATAGGAACACCCTAATTACTAGCTCGATTTGTTTGTGTATGCTTGTCAGAGCTAGAATTACTGCGTACTGATAGAGTGGGAGTGTTGTTAGTAATGCCTTGATTAATACCACCCTTCTTGCCATGTTTAGCTAGTTAATTCCCTAGTTTTGCACCTTTATTTTCATTTTTTCAATGTACTTATTCCATATCTCAGTTTTCAGATTTTCTTCAGAGATAGGGAGGCCAAGGTAATGAAAGTGGCTCCATTTTCCTTGTATAGGGATTTCCAGTATTTATGAGATTTTTTGGAGAGAGCGAAGAGGAGTGTTCCATCCAAAAATTCTACTTTTTTTGATTTTTCAGAAGTCCTCCAGAGACTTCCATAAAATGTTTCAGCACATTTTTCATTCTTCTTGCAATTATACAAGAGGGCCCTCCCATGACCAAGGTATCGTCTGCGAATAAAGTGTGGTTTATGCTTTTTTACTTCAAGAGCAATTGAGAGACCTGTGATAGACTGATATTGTCTGCATTTCTTGAAATGTTGACTCAGAGAGTCCACCATAAATATATAGGAATGGAGATAGGGGCAGCCCTATCGGAGCCCTCTTGAACTTTGGAAATATTCACTTGGTCTTCCATTGATCAAAGGTGCAATCCAAGTATCCACTATACCAGCCTTGATTATGTATGTTGCCTTTTTTGAGAAACCAAACCTTTGAAGGAAAGCCACTAGGAAGCCCAAATTGACCCTGTCAAAAGAATTTGCCATATCAAGCTTGATAATTATTCATTTTTCCTTTTTCATAAGGTTAGAGTGTAATGTTTCCTGGACTATTAGAATATTGTCAAGGATTTGTCTTTTTGAAACAAATCCTCCTTGATTTTCTGAGATAATTTGTAGGAGTGCTGCTTTTATTCTATTTGCAAGAATCTTTTTAATATTTTTTTAATAGGAGTTACAAAGTGAGATCGTCTTGAATCTTCTAAAATTATTTGCATTCGATTCTTTTGGGACTAGAGCAAGGAAGGAGGAATTTGTGAATCCTCCTATGTTGAATTTCCCAAAAGCATTTCTGATCATTCTTATCAAATGTTTTTTGATGATACTCTAGTTATTTTTATAGAAGGAGATAGGGAACCCATCTGGTCCTGGGGCCTTATCCGGATGTAAATTCCAAATGACAAGATCCACTTCATTTTCTTCAACTTCTTTTGTGAATTCACTATTTTCTCCATTGCTGATTTTTTTGGGGTATGTTGTAAAAATTATTCATACTCATTATTTGCTGCTGAGGATGATAAATTTTTTTTATAATATCTAAAAGCCTCCTTCTTTATTTCCTCTTTTCCTCTCACTTATTTGCCTTCATTATCCTTAATGTTGTCTATTTTATTTTGTATTATCCTTATCCTAGCAGTATTGTGGAAAAAGTTGTATTCTTGTCTCTTGCTTTGAGCCATAGACTTCAGGACTTTAATCTCCACTATTCTTCTTCCATTCTATTTTTCCTATACAATTCCCAATACACTTTCTTTTCTTGCCATAGACTCTCCTGTTTTTCCTCTTGCTGCTCTTTCTCCACTTGAATTCTTTCTATTTTTTCTATTATTTATAGCTTTCTTTTTTGTGTTTCTAATTGTGCTCCTTGCCTAATGTTTCAACTCTTTCCTCAATGCTTTAAGTCTAGATTACTAGATATAACTAGGAGAGCCTATAATTTGATTTTCCCATACTTATGCAATAATTTTTTTAACTTCTTCACTGTAATTCCAGATGGAATTGAATTTAAAAGGAACAAGGATGAAGTTCTCTAACGTCCCAAGTGAAATTGCCACTGGTTTGTGATCCGATGCTATGTTGTGAATGATTTTGGATTTTATTTCACTGAAGGAGGTGGCTATTTTGTCTTGGATTAAAAATATGTCTAACCTTTCCTTTATGTTACTTTTACCAACTCTTTTGTTGGTCCATGTATACTTCCCATTGCTAGGACGCATGTCCATTAATCTGCAAGTTTCCATAATAGATTATACCATTTCCCTTAATGGATCAACATTATATTTCCCACCAAACTTCTCCTCTACATTCAATACCAAATTGAGATCCCCTCCTATTATTATGCCTCTATTTTGGACCTGCAAAAGGTGATCTTTTAAGGTGGCGTAGTAGACTTCCTTATCCCTATAGTGATTTGGGGCATAAATATTAACAATGCAATATATATCTTTTAACTTTTTGTTTTTTCAGATCTCTTTTTATCCAATGCAACTTTTTTTGTTGTTGAATCAAATCCCAATTCTCTATTTTCCATAATGTACAAATACCTCCTTAAGCTCCGTTCACTGGAATTGATGCTACTTGGTAGTTTTTTATTTTTTGAGTCATTGTTTCCATTTCCTTAATTTTCGGGGTACTTCCCTTTCCTCTACAGTTCCAGGAGACTATATTCATTATCACTTAGAATTGTTGGTAGAGGGACCTTCCCTCTAATGGGATGAATGTTTTTCTCCTTGATTTTTTCTAGAAAAGTTTCCAGTGGTTGTTGGGTACCTAGAGCCATTTCCTTTTCCACAACATCATCTCTGATTTCTCGGTTGGATTTTTTTTCTACCTGTTTAGGGTGATCTAGGGAGGAGACTAGATCCTTGGAGAGGTTTCGAGTGATTATTTGGTCAAAAGTGGAGTGAGGAGGGCTATGGGAAATAATGGGAGAAAAAGGGGATGGATTAGAGGGGAAGGGAAGGAGAGGAGGGGAGGAAGGAAGATCAGGGTCCACAAGAGAACCAAAGGGGTTAGAAGCCAAAATATCTGTAGAGGGAGGGGGGATAGTAGAAGAAGGTAAAGACAAGGAAGGAGAGGGGGGATATTTGGAAGGAATAGGAAAAAGAGCTGAGGAGGAAGGGGATATGTGAGGAAGTGTCAAAGAGAGGTGAATGGAGACAGAAGAAGGATGGAAAGAGGATTTGGATGCACACTTTTTCTTCTTGACTTGCTCCCATTTTGGTTCCTGGTTTTCTATTTCTTTTGGTTCTTGTTTTTTAGCACATCTATTAGAACAATGACAATATTCATGACATACCTTGCATTTGAATGGAATTTGTTCATAGTCTAGCTGTTGAATGTGAATCCATCTATCAACATTGATCTTGACTGCTTCTGGTAGTCCTTTCCCTAGGTTTACCTCCAAACATATTCTTGCGCAAGCATGCATTTTTCCCTTGGCTCACTTTTGTTGATATATTTCCCCATTATGTTTCCTATTTCTTTAACAGATTCATATCCCTAGTAGTACATAGGAAGATGGGGAAGTGTCACCCACATTGGCACTGCATTTGGTACATCCAACTCTGGATCGAAGTCCGGAGTCCATCTATTGAGATAGATCCCTCTTGAGTCCATGAAAGATGGTCCATTTTTAAAGGTTAAGTCTTTGTCCTCTTTCATTTCGAAGTGGACTATGAAATAGCCTCTTCCACAAAACCTGTTGGATATTTTCCCCATGATACAGGAGGCCCAATTTCTTTCCACCCATTTGAGAACCAATCAAGGGGAGGGCAAAAGTCTAGTAAATTATCCAAACAATCCTCGTTTAGAGAGAGACAGTATTGCATGACGAGGAGTGGAGTGAGGGAGGATTATTTTAGGTATTTCATTGTTGTTCTTAACAAACTTTGATATTGACAACCTAGGTCATGAGAGTCCAATGGAGGAGATTAGAGAGGCAAAAGCTTTCGCATTTTCTCCCAGCTAGGATGTAATTTTAGGAGTTAAGGCAAGAACCAATGCACCCGTAGGAGGAGGTTGTGTATGGGCTATCAAAGTCCAGTCGAAGGCAACAAGGCTGAGGAGTAAGAGGCCTCGAGAGCCTAGGGAAGGAGGCACACTTAGAGTTTGAAATCGCCAAGGTGGGAGAATGTTATAGACATATTTGGGCACTGCAACCCCAATCACATATGTCCATAAACTGAGGGCTTCTAAGCCCCTAAAAGTGTTGTTTCATACCCTAAAGGAACAATATCAGCTGATAACATCATTTCCTAGAAGTTCTCCCTGAAAAACTACTCAGAACTGGTGAAAATTGGACCATACAGACTGCTCCATGCATAGGGTGCAATGCACCTCACCTATTACACACGAGGGGTGTGATGTATACTAGAAAGCCCTTCTGTAGGGTGCGATGAGTGAGAGAAGACAAATGGTAGAAGAATTTTGCTAGGTGGAAACTCAAAGAATCTTCTAGAAACTGCTCATATGACACTTGCCTCTCTTAATTCACCCAGGGATGAGTAAGAGATCTGAAATCTCCAAGTGGAACCAAGAACTATGAGTGAAATGACACTAATAAAAATCCCAGAAGTTGACTCACTCTCCTACAAACATCTATATATGGATCCCTCATCCTATAGATTCAAAGGCTGGAATTTTGTAATTTGTAAGGAAGTGTTGTTGGTTTCTCTTTGAAGACATTGTTGGGTGATCTTGCTTTGTATGAGATGAAGAGGGTTTTCATGCTGGGAGGATGATGCTGGATCAAACAGCTTGGTTGTAATCCTCTCTTATACTACTTCTATCAATAAAGCTATTTGAGTTTTCCTCCATATGCTTGTATATCTTTAAATCTTGTATTTGTATATGCATTTATATGGTTAATGTACATCTGATCCTACATTGTTTATGGTTATAGATCTCTAAGCTTTGACGATATTTTGTTTCTTTGAATCTACAAGTGTTCTTTGAAGCAGGACAAGTGAGAAAGGAGTGGCGAAAGCTCTATCAAGGGAGAGAGGAAATGAGCAAGGAGACTAGCGAAAGACTGAGGTTGGTACTCTCTGCTTCTCTCTCATCTATCTCTCATAAAGGAAAACACAAGTGACTTTAGTTTCTTTGTTTTTAAGATAGCTACTCGTCTTAGTGGGACTAGCAGCTCTAAATGGACACTAGTTTTCCCGATAACAAAATGGCGACTCCGCTAGGGAGCGAATAGTTTGTTTGTTTTGTTACTGTTGTTTGCTTTATAAACCATAGATGGAGCCTGAAGTTAAGCCACGTAGCCTTCAAACTGCTTTTGCTATGCAACTACAAAGTAGATCAATGCTTCTTCAGTCAATCTCTATGTTGGTTTATGAACTGAACATCTAGCTTGCAAACATCCTAAGTGCCCTGGTGGTAGCTCAAAAGCCTCATTAGATCAACCCCTATATTTTGTGTTTACTGACAATCATTAGCTCAACCTAAATCCCTGAACTTAGCTAAAACCTGTGAGTGAAAACCAAGTTCAGTCTCATCCCTAGACCATCGCACTGTCTCTTCTTAGCAATCTAGATGCATCGCACCTCCCATGTGTTGCAGGTGAGATGCGTCCCTGTTTCCCTGTGTTACAGGTGCAATGATTGAATGAGATTGCTTTTGCCTCCAGATTTTGGTTTTTTCTTCATTGTCTTCAGCTTTATTCAGTGGTTTTGCTGTCTATGATCAGTATATCACTGTTGAAACCATCTTCCTTTGCATTATTTTCAGCCTCCGTCAGAAGGAATTGTTAATTTTTTTATGTATTTTTCATCATTTACAGTTCTCCTTTGCAAATAGTAGCTTAATTGAACTATCATCTTTTGATTTGAAAGTGTCACAAGTGTCGCTTTCAGTCAAGAAAAAGAGTGTCACAAAGAATTCCTCTTTTAGATAGTCGATTACACTTTTTCCATTGTATTTGATCTGAATTAATACTATTTCAAGTGTCAAAAGCAATTTTAAATTCGAAATCGCAAAGTGTCATCTTAGCCTTCCTTTCATTTTTTGAAGAGAAAAATTGTTAGTATTGTCACTTTGAAAGAAGATAGTTCAGATCTATACTTAGTTTTATTTTTGTCATTCTCACATTAAGGAAACTGAAAAAAATACATGCATGTCATTTGCGTTTAGACTGCATGCTAAAATTGATTTAGTAAAAGTGCATCTAGTGTGTGCTCTCTGCTCTATGTTGAAAGAATTTCATTTCTCTTTCCTTAGTAGCTAGGATTTTCATTGCAAAAAGAAAGTGAATAACTGTTTATCATCTTAGATTGCATATTTAGGAATTGTATATCTACATCACGTGGTGAACCTAAAAGGAAAACTTCTTAAGAAAGATCAATTGTAAAATAAACCTCAATGAACATAAAAACGCTTTGGAATCTAACGCACAACATCTAGAAGTCTAGGCTAGAGACATATTCCGGCTTCATAAAGCCTAGTAACTATCGCTTTCATCGTAGGTTGGGTGATTCCTCCTCTTCGAGACGACAAGTGCAAGTACGGACTTGTGCTCCCATGTACCATCGAGTATATATTGGGAGACCACAATAGGCTACATCCTTTATCCTTAGGAAGTTATGTCTGCCACCCTATCAATCGCAATGCACTGAACATAGCATTCAGGAAGATTGACTGCCATACCATAAAAAGTATTCTACAGTTTTGCAATTGATTTGGTAATCTCTCATCTAGATTTCCAGAGTAGTCACTTTCATTCCTTTTCAGACTCCTTAAAAGAAAAGGTCCATCTAAGCACTTGTCACTTCAGGCTCATTAAAAATCGAAGGCGACTAGAGTCATCTTTAGCTTTTTCTACACTCTTAAAAATTGAAAAAGTAAGTTGTGTCAAAGCGTCATAAAATTTATTTTAATAGAAATAACGTCATTGTTCCCTTGTTGGTCTTTGGGTTGAGAAAATGGACTATACCAATCAAGGATTTCCCCTTGGGGGAAATCCTAGTCCCTTCTCCTCTTGGGGGGATGTTGGTGCTCCACACATGGTCACATTGTCCCTTCTAGGACTCACAATTGGCCTGCTAGGATGGCTTTCCTCGACCTCTGTCATTCAAAATACCATGATTCCTCAGCTATCAAATCAGCAACCAAATGATATTGAAGTTGCTCCCCTACCTTATACTTTGTTTGTTTATCCCTCTCCTTCTTCCTCTTCACTTGGTGAAGCTAGTAACACTAAAAACCAAGTAACTAAGAAGAAGAAGAAAGGGAAGGAGAATAAGAAGACAAATCCAATTGCAAAAGGAGGCAACCGTGCATCGTCTAGTGAAAATCCACACACTGCACCTTCCAAACCTAAATCTCCATGTGTCATTTGCAAGGGAGACCACTATCATCGAGATTGTCCCTGTATCCCACGGATCCTAAGGGACTGGTCTCTCTGCTTGCACAATCCAGTGTCTTCAACCTCTAATGATCATGTTGAGTGCACACCATCAACTAATGAAAAAAAGTCAATGGAAATAAAGGAAGATCTAAATTTCCTTGTAGACTGTGTGAAGGTGATCATGTCCTCCACCGTTGTCCTTTCCTAGATGAAGCTAAAAGAGTCTTGGATAAATGTCCTGCGTCATCGCAACGACATCCTCCTGGATACAAGAAAATATTGCCGAGTCCATTGCTAGTTGAAAATACGACTAACACACCATTTTTGTCGGTCGAAGCACCTATCATTGAAGATAAACCCTCTGAGTCCACACCAGACCAAAGTCAACAGGTCAAGATGGAAGTCAACCTAATCTTGTCTTTAGAGGGTCCACCTTCAGATGATACTGTCACCAAAGAGAATGAGAACGACACCATTCAAATTCTTTTCATAAACATCGAATCTAATGAACATGGGGAAATCTACCTATTCCTTCAACATAGGAAGGAAGTTCGTCGGAGATTTATTCGGCAATTTATTTGGTCCCTCCTCCAAGCAACCTAGTCATTTCCTTCAATTGGAATCTACTAGGTAGAACCGGCCTACCATATAATGTACCATTCCAAATCACAGTACAAGCTTACATAATGATCATGGTTGGTACTATTATATATGAAGGGGCTTCTATGAGTATCCTTTCCTCAACTGCTTGGAAAGTGCTTGGTTCGGCATCGCTTCTGCCTGAGATTTGAAATCTCACAGGCTTCAACAAAGGAACCAGTCGACCGTTAGGGATCCTTCTAAATTTGCCTATAACTTTTAGAAGGAAAATCGTTCATCTAAATGTGATGGTAGTCCAAGGGCCTCTATATTACAATCTACTCCTTGGACGTGACTACATTTATAGCATGAGAGCTATTGTTTCCTCACTCTTTTGAGTGATTTGTTTTCCACATGAAGGCAGAGTGGTCCAGCTCATAGACCAGCTTTCATTCCCTGGTTCAAACATAGCTATTAGTCAAATGCCATCCCTAACTGGTCTTTTTGCACAAGGAATGTCTCATCAATCTCCAATCTGTCCACCTGATGATCGCAAGTGATTTGGTGATTGTGACTGAAACCCAGGAGGCATGCGCCCTGGTCTGCTTCAGCAGGAAAACCCAAGATATAAGGTAGGTTTCTGCATAGGAATATGACTAGTCTGATACCCTTTTCTGTTTAGGAAAATGGATTCAGATTGGAAAAGGATTCCCCCGGAAAAGGTTATATGATTGGCATTGACAACAGTCACCTTTGTCCATTTCGATGGACATTGCCAAGGAAGTGTTTTGTCTGCAACGTGGATGGAACAATCTTGCTAATGCAAGAACTTCTGTATGGTAACCTGGAAACTCTACTTATACCTGGGGGAATGTAAACATTTTTGCATGTAAGTGAAAAGTAACCATTTATTTTCTTAGTTTATAGGCCCTTAACCCTTTAAACTCGTAGGTTGGTCGTTCCTAGCTTGCATAACGAAAGGCTCCAAAGCAAAGTTTTGAATGGGGCAAGCTCCCTAAAAAATGAACCTATCGATGTGAAATCCTTATTATACGACTGGAACGAGCAGTTTTACGCAAAGTTCAAGCTCGTTAAAAAATAAACCTAACCACGAGTAGTTTTATGCAAAGATCAAGCTCGTTAAAAAATAAACCTAGCAATGAGCACATGTTCCCCAGAGTTCAAGCTCATTAAAAGATGAACCCACCTTTGGTAAATAACCATTACGATCACATAATAATCAGCTGTTGAACCTTGGTCATGTTCTTACCATCAACTCCACTCTTTTTTAGTCGATCATATGCCTTCATTTGATTGTTTACCCTTTGAGTGATCCTATTGGCCACCTTCTTTACACTGCCGTGATTGAAAAGTTCCAAACCTTACCTAGAACTAGTTGCTATCCAAAAACATCACTCATTCCTCAAAACCTATTGGCCGCCTTCTTTACACTGCCGTGATTGAAAAGTTCCAAACCTTACCTGGAACTAGTTGCTATCCAAAAACATCACTCATTCCTCAAAAAACGAGTCTCCTTTAAGCTCTTTTCATCTGAATCATAAAATATGAAAATATTGCCAAGCAATTGGCCTCTCTAGCTTGTTAAAATGATTGGAAGTTCCATCCCTCCTCTAGATTTTAATCTTTTTGGACCTGAGGGATCATTACATAAAAAGATCGAGTGCTTGTCTTATTTGGCTCGTTAAAACTATCGAAAAGTCATCCCTTTCATATTATTTTACACTTTTTCGGACTTAAAGGATTACATTACGAAAAAGGACTATTAGAGTTGCATTTACGTCTCTTTTTAGACTCTCTAAAATTGAAAATGACCGAGTTATCTTTGTCGTTAAACTCGTTAAAACAATAGTGACAAACTTGTCCATGCAGACAAGAGTGAGTTTCA
>Ga0068629_1000087_pt1 | contig 18654 bp, 20 predicted proteins | sample InSIn3gowninarea_FD_77432 | JGI IMG/M metagenome (GOLD analysis project Ga0068629, IMG submission 77432) | Clean room microbial communities from NASA Spacecraft Assembly Facility at Jet Propulsion Laboratory, Pasadena, California, USA -... ...
ACTTCAACGATATCATTGTGTACGCCACTGTTACACAGTAATCATATATTTATTAGTAAAAAACAAAAACCAAGTCCGAAGACTTGGTTTTTGTTTTTTATACGGCTCACATTTTAAAAATCAATTACAACGCCTACAATAAAAACTTTGGCGAATGGAGCCTCAATTAATAATTTTAGAATCAGAACATGCTGTAATTACCATAACCAGCACTTTTACAAGGAAGAAAGGCAGTGTGGCAATCTAATATACAATGAATCGGTTTTAATCTTTCATGCATACTTTTTATGATACTTAAAGACAAAGTCGCAGTTATATATGGAGCAACAGGTTCTGTGGGAACGGCAGTTTCGATCAAATTTGCTTCTGAAGGTGCAACCGTAATTCTTGTCGCCAGGGATAAGACAAAATTGGAAAATTTGTCACAAAAAGTTTCTTCGGGCGGTGGCAATTGCTATTATTATACTGTTGATGCAATGGAAGGGAAAGAGGTTGAAGAGCACCTGAAGTTGGTGAAGGAAAGATTTTCTAAAATTGATATAAGCCTAAATCTCATAGGTGTCAATGACGTTCAGGGAAAACCACTTTCAGAAATTTCGCTTTCAGATTTTATGTCGCCGATAGAGGCAGCAATGCAAACTCAATTTGTGACAGCAATAGCTGCTGCTAAAATTATGTCTGGACAAAATAGCGGTGTTATCTTGATGCTGACTGCACAGGCTTCAAAGATACCTTATATCAATACAGGGGGTTTCGGTATTGCCTGTGCTGCAATGGAGGCGCTGGCCAGGCAGATTGCAAAAGAATTTGGAGCCACCGGTGTCAGGACGATATGTCTACGTTCCTCGGGTTCGCCAGATGCAGCAGGTGTTGATGAAGTTTTTACCATTCACGCAACAAATGAAGGAATATCGAGGCAAGAATTTGAAGAGAAATTTGCACAACGCACGATGCTTAAAAGACTACCGGTATTAAATGAAGTCGCTAATACAGCTGCTATCATGGCTTCCGACTACTCCAGCGCAATTACCGCAACAATTGTCAATTTAACTTGTGGTGAAATTGCCGACTAAAAAACAGGAATCAGGTACTACAAGAAATCGAACTAACTCTCACTTCTACAGTGCAGCAAATAAGCAAGATGAAAAACGCGCTATGAAATTAACGCCTCTTTATTGTATTTGCTTCGGTATTCCAATGGGGATATTCCTGTAATCTTTCTGAATACTTCGCGAAAGGCTTTCACATCAGAATAACCCACTTCATACATTACTTCATTAATCGTCTTCCTTGTAGTTTCAAATGCTTTTTTAGCCGATTCTATTTTTACTCGCTGTGAATATTCTACCGGTGTATTTCCGGTTGCTTTGATAAACCTTCTATCAAAATTTCTCCTGCCTACTGCAAATTTCGAAGACAAATCTTCGACTGATATTTTTTCATGAAGCATACTTTCAATGTATGATTGTGCCTCCTTCACCATTTCATCGCCATGTGTCTTCTGGCCGGTAAATATGGTAAACGCTGATTGGCTTTGCCTGTCCATCTCAATCTGAAACACTTTCGAACAAAAAATCGCCGTTTGCCTGTCGTAGTATTTTTCGACAAGATAAATGATCAGATTCAAAAAAGAATAAGCTCCTCCATTGGTGTAAATTCCATTCTCATCAGTAATTAACTTGTCGGGCTGTAAATTCACTTTTGGAAACATACTTCTGAATTTATTTGCTGCCAACCAATGTGTCGAGCAGCTCTTACCATCAAGCAAGCCTGATGATGCAAGCATAAATGCGCCAGTACAAATACTTGCTATTTCAGCACCATTTTTATATTGTTCCTCTATCCAGTCGATCAGTAACTGATTGCCCTTTACCGCCTTTTCATAGTTATGATTTAAGGAAGGAATAATAATAAGATTTGTTTTGGCTATAGCGGAAATGTTAGTGTGGGGCTTCACGCTAAATAATCCATTATAAAATTCCACTTCTTTTGAAATACCTGCCAATTGTATAGTAAATAATTCATTTCGCCTCGACTCTTTCCAATACTCGTTTGCTCTTGTAAAAATTTTATAAGCACCTACAATACTGCTAAGATTATTCTCTCCATCCGGAACTATTATGGTTAAATGTTTCATCGAACTTCTTTTAACAAAGATATACGATTGCGATGTCCAAATCAACCCACCATAAAGTCTATCTGACACCCCGTAAAAGTAAAATATGGACAATACTTTTGTTCATATAATTCTTAAAATTAAAATTTAGAAAAATGACCACAACTGATTTCACTACCACCCTGTTGGTTGACCAGACTACAAAAGAAGCATTCGATGCCATTAACGATGTCCGCGCATGGTGGTCTGAGGATTTTAAGGGGAGTTCACAGAAACTGAATGACGAATTCAAGGTTCGTTTCGGAGACGTTCATTATTCCAGGCAAAAGCTTGTAGAGGTAATACCTGAGAAAAAAGTCGTTTGGGCTGTTACTGACAGCCATTTAAGTTTTCTTAAAGACAAGACTGAGTGGACAGGGACAAAAATCAGCTTTGAGATATCCAAGCAAGATGACAAGACTCAGATCCACTTCTCACACCTCGGCCTGGTTCCAGAGATTGAATGTTTTCGCGATTGTTCCAATGGATGGAATCAATATTTACAAAACAGTCTATTGAACCTGATAACAACCGGCAAAGGGCAACCCAACGTACTAAATAAAGAAATAGAAGAGAAATCACGGAAGGTTAAAATCAGCACTAATGAAAGTTTTACCACCACATTTTTAGTAGACAAATCTCCGGCAGAAACTTTTGATGCCATTAATAATGTTCGCGGCTGGTGGTCAGAAGAAATTGAAGGTGCTACTGACAAACTAAACGATGAATTTAGGTACCATTACCAGGACGTTCATAGTTGCAAAATGAAACTAATAGAAGTCATTCCCGACGAAAAAGTCGTATGGCTTGTTACAGAAAACTACTTCAACTTTACTATAGACAAAACCGAATGGATAGATACAAAAATTAGTTTCGAAATCTCTGAAGAGGCTAACAAGACACAAGTTCGTTTCACACATGAGGGTTTAGTTCCCGAATATGAATGTTTCGATATCTGCAAGACTGCCTGGACCGACTATTTGCATAATAGTTTAGTGAATTTGATAACGACCGGCAAGGGACTACCTAACCCAAAAGAAAGCGCGACAAATTAAGCGACTGAGAGATTAAGAGAAAATAGTCAACCAGCTCGAAAAATATTTACTTCAGTGGCAGGACACTGGGTTGCTGTCAAAAGCAGAATCGTTAGCACGCAGAAAAATCGATATTTTTTTGTAAATTCGACTGCTTTTGCTTGAGACGAAAAAGAATAGTCCCTCCCATTAACCCAACGTAAATAGAATGGAAAAAAAGTATTATGCTTTGTATCTAATTCCCTCAAGAGCCGATTTTGCTCAAACAATGACGGAAGATGAACGGGCAATTATGATGAGACATGTTGCCTATTGGACCGAAATCATGGAGCAAGGAAAAGTGATTGCATTTGGACCCGTACTTGATCCTCAGGAAGTTTATGGACTCGGCATTATTTCAGCAGAAAATGAACAAGAAGTAAGAGATTTTATCGCAAAAGATCCTGCGGCGAAAATTAATAAATACGAATACTACCCTATGATGGCTACCACTCCTCGAATAAATAAATAGGTGATAATCCACGAATCAACAAACGGCTTTTAAAATTGACTAACATAGCACTTTTAACTAGTACCTTTAGTAAGCGGCTTGATTATGAAGCGAGTTAAGCATAATGTAACGACAGCAGTTTTGCAGTGCATAATTTCCCACTACTATCAATGCTTTTCGGAGTAAATTTTAAAAACATGTCGTTATGAAAAAAAATTTTACGGCAGTACTTGCTGTAATTGGGTGGTTTGCAATTATAACGCAATATGTTTTAATGCTTGAAAATAGAGGTGCTTCTATTCCAGAAACAACAATCAGGTTTTTTAGTTTCTTTACTATTCTAACTAACTTACTTGTTGCGGTTTACTTTACCTACTTATTTTTTATGAGCAAAGCTAATCCCGGATTCAGAGAAAATTCCGGGACGCTTACAGCCATAACAATCTATACCACAATGGTTGGTTTGGTGTACCAGGTTGCGTTAAGACACGTTTGGCAACCTCAGGGATTGCAGCTTGTAGTTGATGAACTGCTACACTCAGTGATGCCTGCTTTAGTTATCATTTTCTGGTGTTTTTATGGAACTACAAAGCCTATAAAATATTCGCAGATTACAAGTTGGAGTATTTATCCGTCGGCATACCTGACTTATATACTTGTCCGCGGTAGCTTTTCTAATTTTTATCCATATCCTTTTGTCGACGTATCAAATTTAGGCATCGCAAAGGCCTTATCAAACGCGGCGGTATTATTGTTCTTATTTGTAGTACTTTCTGCTACAACTATTGCCATAGTAAAGGCTAAGACAGGAATCATTGGAAGTAACGAGCCTCATGACTGAATGAAATAACTATGACAGGAATAATACATTTTGAAACATTTTTACTGACAGGCATTTTACTAAATCTGACTCCAGGAAACGACACTATTTTTATTTTAACTAAGAGCATTGGGCAGGGCCGAAAAGCAGGTATAATATCAGCACTTGGTATTGGCACCGGTAGTATTGTTCATACAATGTTGGCCGCATTCGGCCTTTCTTTAATTATCACTAAATCAATATTGGTATTCAATATTATCAAATTTGCTGGCGCGATATATCTGCTTTATTTGGGTTACAAAATGATCACAGAACAAACCAATATAAACACTGCCAACATTCCAACAAGTACATCTGTTAATTATTTAAAAATATACAGGGACGCCATCTTTACAAATATCCTAAACCCAAAAGTCGCTTTGTTTTTTATAGCGTTTCTACCTCAATTTATTGAACCAACAGTACAAAATGCCGTACTGCCCTTTTTCCTTTTAGGAACCACATTTATAACAACAGGTACTATATGGTGTGTGTCGTTGGCAATCTTTGCTTCTGAAATATTTAATAAATTTAAAAGTGACAAAAAGATATCAAATTACGTAAATAAAATCTGCGGTATAACAATTTTTGCCCTTGGAGTTAAATTAGCATTGATGCACCGAAAGTAAAAGCTCCATTACGGCAAAAAAAGAATTTGTTTTTCTATAAAATGAAAATTATTTAAACTGTAACAAACAGTAATACCTATGAATAATACAATAAACGCGATTTTATGGCGGCAATTTGGCGCAAGTATAGACATGCTGGAAAACGCGATAGCAATGTGTCCACCTGAAGTATGGAACACGTCATCAAAGTTTTGGTACAACGCATATCACTGTTTATTCTTCCTGGATTACTACCTCACGCTAAAACCTGTTGGCTTTTCGCCCCCCTCACCCTTTACACTTTCTGAATTTGATCCCTCTGGCGCTATGCCTGATAGAGTTTATAGGAAAGAAGAATTATTAACGTATTTACATACAAATAGAAACAAGTGTCGCGAATTACTTGCCGGGTTGACAGACGAAGTAGCCGCCAGTCTTTGGACAAATGAATCAGGCACGATGAGCTATCCTGTACTTGAGATATTACTCTAAAATATGCGGCATGTTCAACATCATGCCGCACAGCTAAATTTACTATTACGACAAAAAATAAATAACGCTCCCGACTGGGTTTCCAGAACAGTAATTCCGTTATAATCAATTTCAACTTTTATAGCATAGATTTTGGTTTATCACTTTTTCTGCAAGTGTTTTTGTCTATTTCGTCGACGTGCCTATTGTCAACTCCTTGTAAAGATCACAGGCAACAAGGAGTGGTTGACAAACTTTTAAATCGAACTAAAAAGCTCTGTTTAAAAGTTTGCATTTCTGCCAAATTTTAAATATATTTCTGAAGTGTTTTCAAAGGTTAGCCATGTAAAATGGCTGGAAGCCGGATTTCTATCCGGCTTTTTTCAATTGCTGCTCTTGATTGCAATATAGTTGTCAGCCTCCTTTTTTCCAATGGCTAAATCCTACAGGACTGAAGCGACCGACCAAACTGTATAAATATTTCAGTTAAAGGAAATTGGCGCTATAATCAAAGAAACTTCGAACACAAAGTCTGTATTGTTTAGCCCAATACCAGCTCATTTTGTACTAATAGTACCTACTTTCGCAAAAAATCTAACATGGAACACAGTGAATTCTTGCAAAAGATAAAAGAGCAATTCATTGACGAGGAGGATATTCATTTGGACTATGACGTGGAGTTCCGAAATATTAAGTCCTACGACTCTTTGACCGGAATGGCTATTATAGCAACAATTGAAGACAACTATAAAATAAAACTGCCGGTGGACGATTATAAAAAGTTGAAGACAGTCAACGAGTTGTATGATTATGTAGCGCAAAAAAAATCAAATTAGTTGTGAAATCCTACATCAAAGCAATTTCCTATTATTTGCCTGAGTACGTTCTAAGTAATGAGGAGATATCAGCAGCTCATCCGGAATGGGACGCGAACAAAATTTCTGTGAAGACGGGAATATTTGAACGTCATATTGCTTCTGCTCATGAATTTGCAAGCGATATGGCAATTAAGGCTGCAGAGCAATTGTTTGAAGAACATGAGATAAGTAAAACTGATATTGATTTCCTTTTATATTGTACTCAATCGCCTGATTACTTCTTACCTACAACCGCTTGTATATTACAGGATAGATTAGGACTGCAAAAATCTACGGGGGCGATGGATTTTAATTTGGGTTGTTCAGGCTATGTGTACGGCTTGGCTATCGCAAAAGGTTTAGTTAGTGCAAATATTGCTAAAAACGTCTTGCTTATCACTTCAGATACTTATTCGAAGTTCATTCATGAAAATGATAAATCAAATAAAACCATTTTTGGTGATGGTGCTGCCGCCACAGTAATTTCCTCAAATAACGGCCTTTTTGAAATCTGTGATTTTTCCCTTGGCACAGATGGAAGTGGTTACGAAAATTTAATTGTGAAAAACGGAGGAGTGAGATATAAAAATGCAGTAGGAACGGACCAATTTGACGATGCCGGAGGTTACTTAAGAAATGATGATTATTTGTACATGAATGGTGGATCTATATTTTCTTTTACCAATAATGCTGTACCAGAACTGGTTAGGGAGGTCCTGTCAAAAAATGAAACGTCACTAGATGAGGTAAACTACTTTTTATTTCATCAGGCCAATAAATATATGTTGGATTTTATAAGGAAGAAAATGAACATTCCTCAGGAAAAATTTATTTATTATCTTGAAAAAGTAGGAAATACAGTATCAAGTACAATACCTATTGCTCTTAAAGAAAAATGCGTAGATAAAAAACATTCGAACATTTTGTTGGCAGGCTTCGGTGTGGGGTATTCTTGGGGCGGATGCCTGATCAAATCATAGCAACAGTATGGACATATCAACGCAAGTTTATAATAAAATAGTCGAGTTAAATAAAGGTACTGTTTTAATGCACAGTGATTTAATGAATGGCTTTAGTTTCCCGTTTCGAGACAGGTCACACCTCTTGTCTCAGCACATGAATAAACTCCTTTCCATTTGCTCAGGGGTTGATTTGTGGATGCCTACATTTAATTATGACTTCTGCAAAGGGATAGCCTATGATATTTACAAAACTCCTTCTGCTGTCGGCGCATTGACGGAATATTTTAGAAAGCACCATGCTGCCTGGAGAACTTGTGTCCCAGTATTTTCATTTGCTGGCGTTGGGCTTGAGCCCGTTTTTGATTTGCACTCGGTATTAAATCCTTTTGGAAAGGGCTCAGCGTTTGATAAGCTGTATAAAAGTGACAGCCTTTTGATGCACTATGGATCAGGTATCTATTCTTCAACAATACTCCATTACGCTGAATATACTTCAGGTACACTGGTTTATAGATATGATAAACTATTCAGTGGAAGTGTAATATGTGCAAATGGTGCAAGTTTACCTGTAGATGTAAAATTCCATGTGAGGCCACTAAACCGGCACTTAGAATATGATTGGGATAAGATTGAAAAGGATCTCGTATCAAACGGGATTACTACATTATTGCACTATGAAAGCACAAGGATCATTATATGCGAGATTAAAAAACTTATCGATTTTTGGAAAGAAAGATTACAAGCCGACCAACTTTACTTTTTAGATATAAAAAGTAAGGGGTGGGTAGAACCACTTTTACAAAAGCTTGGAAGACCATTTATCATTAATGATTTTGAAACACTATGAAAAAAAGCTTGATCCAGTTTTGTAAGGATCTCTACCCTGTTTACAGAAGCCTTACCGGCAAGGGGGTTAGACAAACTTTAGAATATATAAGTAATATTGTTCCCTTTGAGATAAAAACAGTAAAATCGGGAACGCGATGTTTCGACTGGATAGTTCCACCAGAGTGGAATATTGAAGAAGCATATATAGTAGATCTTTCTACCAATGAAAAGATTGTCGACTTCAGGGATCATAATTTGCACATTGTTGGATATAGTGTTCCTGTAGACATTGTCCTTACTTTCGAAGAACTTGACAAACATCTATTTCATCTTGAAAACCTCCCGGACGCAATACCCTATATCACCTCTTACTATTCCAAGTTTTGGGGCTTCTGTTTGACTTATAACAATTACAAAAGATTAGATCGGGAAGGGAAGTACCACGTAGTTATCAAATCAGCTTTTAAAGAAAATGGAGAACTTACTTACGGCGAGTTATTCATTCCCGGAAAGTCGGACAAGGAGATATTTATTTCCTCTTACATCTGCCATCCTCAGATGGTAAATAATGAGCTGAGCGGTCCTGCTGTTTTAACGGCATTAGCTGACTATGTTTACAATTTGAAAAATCGAAACTTGTCGTATCGATTTGTACTTATCCCTGAAACAATTGGCTCAATTGCTTATTTAAGCTTGAATCATACCAGGCTAAAATCTGCCGTTGCAGGCGGATTTAATATTACTTGCGTGGGGGATGAAAGGGCGTGGGGTCATATACCTTCGCGCTTTGGAAATAATATTTCTGATAAAATAGCGAAGCACGTACTTCATCACACCGCTGGACATTTTGAGCAATTTTCGTGGCTTGACAGGGGCTCAGATGAAAGGCAATATTGTGCACCCGGTATTGATCTGCCAATTTCTTCTATTACCCGCTCTAAATATGGTACTTATGCTGAATACCACACGTCACTTGATGATTTCAACCTGGTAACACAAAAAGGTTTAGAAGAAAGTCTGGATGTTCACAAGAAGTGTTTATTTGTTTTTGAAAATAATTTCAAACCCAAACTTAAGGTTCTGTGTGAACCTCAACTAGGAAAGAGAGGCTTATATCCTAACATTTCAACCAAAAGTTCTGGAAAAATAGTGAGAAATATGATGAATTTCCTTTCTTATTGCGATGGAGAGACTTCAATTTTAGAGATAGCAGAATTGTGTAATTTAAGTTTTTTTGAAGCATATGAGATTTATGAAAAAATATCACAAACCGATCTTTTTTAACTTATTGCAAATGCTGATATCTAATTAGGAAATGTATATAATCAGAGTGCCTAGCGAATGAACTAAAAAGGATAAAGCACCTGAACGAAAAAAGAAATATGTAAAATTGTATTAAGTTGACGCGAATGGGGATAATAGTCATCCATCTAAACTTTCAGGTATAGAACCTTCTTTATTTTAAATGGAAAAATGAACAGTGGCCTTGACAGGAATCGAACCTGTATCTGGAGCTTCGGAAACTCTTATACTATCCATTGTACTACAAGGCCTGAAGGGGCTGCAAAAGTAATCGTTACTTGCCAAATTCGGCCATATTACTACTAAATATTCTTACTGCAATTGCTAACAATATTACCCCAAAAAATTTCCTGACCGCTATCAGCCCGGCTTCGCCCAGGGCCTTTTCTATAAATCTCAAAGATTTTAGTACAATATATACCAAAACTAGGTTTACCAAAATGCCTAGTAAAATGTTTATTTCGTCAAAATTTGCTTTTAACGACATTAGAGTAGTTAGTGTACCTGCACCTGCAATAATCGGAAATGCTATCGGAACAACTGTGCCTGACCTTGCGTCTTTTTCACTTTTAAAGATTTCGTGACCTAATACCATTTCGAGGCCCAATAAGAAAATTACGATTGACCCTCCTACAGCAAAAGATTGTATAGTCACCCCTAGCAACTTTAAAAAAGGCTCGCCGGCAAATAAAAATCCGACCATAAAAAGTCCTGATATTACGGTAGCGCGAAACTCGCGGATACCACCTAATTTGTTATTCAGTGAGATAAGCAATGGTATGGAACCTATTGCATCTATCACCGCAAAAAGAGTAAAGCTAACGGTAAGAAATTGCTGTAAGTTGAACTGCATAAGATCCTTTTATCACAAAATTAGTAATCATCAATTAAAGGGAAGTTTCCCGGCCAAAATTATTAAAGGGTATTTCTTCCTGCTCTATTTGTTTCAAACATTGTGGGCAAAGGCAATTGTCATATTGCTGTTGCAAACGCCATCTAGTTGGTGGAGACAAGCAAGCCTCGACGCAGTGGCACTCTTTGATGCTTCCGGCCCTGCAATCAAAAGACTCGTGGCAGCGAGGACAGCTTTTATGTTCATGTCGTTGCAATATCCTGTATTAAAAAAATCTTCCTGTAACGCTTAAAGATGTTTTTTCACCTTGTCGCGTGGTAGAGACAATATTCTTAAAACGGTCAAAAAAAGTTGCATACTATTGTTTCACCGTCAACCGCGCCAGGTATTGATCAAATTCATCTTCGTATAAAATCTCGGTTTTCCAACCTTCATTGTAAGCAACGGCAGTTAATTTCTTCTGGTCGATATATAACCACGTAAACCACTCAGACGTGTGTTTTTTGTATTCGTATTGATAACTTATCTCACCGTAATAATTATCTGTTTAAGGCAGATTGCCTTCGTAAAGATAGGCGACGTCAGAGGAATCGAAGAGCAGTTGGCCGCCAGGGTTCAGAAGTTCTTTGGCATGTTGCAAAAATGCTTTTAGCCCGGCTATATTTCCCACGAGGCCAATTCCATTCATTAGTAATAGCACCGTATCAAATCCTTTTTCCTTAAATGAAAAAATGTCTTTTTCTATGACTGACGCCACTCCCCGCAGTCGCATTACGGCTACAGCTTTTGGCGACACTTCAAGTGCTGTTACATCAACTCCTTTTTTTTGCAGCAGTAGCGCATGGCTGCCAGCGCCTGCACCTATATCCAGCACTTTTCCCGTGCAGTTATCCAATGCAATGCGCTCGAGTTCAAGAAGTTTTGGACCTGATCTAAAGTAGATTGCGACAGGCATCTCCTCTTTCGGTCCATATTTGTTATGTATCCACAATTTTGCTCTTCGAGATTTTGAGTAGTAATCGTACAAGGCCTCACCTAACACGTCGATCATACAGACTGTTTTACTTTTAATACTTTCAGCATCTTTTTGGCGTTTTTGATTTTTTTATTTCCTAACATGCTCGTTCCAGGAAAAGCTTTTGGTGATGCACACTTATATTGGTTGCGATAAAAGCCGAATTAGTTCCAAACGTACAAGAGGGCGACGCAACAAAAGTTCAAGGAACATTTACAGTTGGAAACAAAAAAATATAAAACTAAAAAGAGCTTCAAAAATCATTGAAACTCTTTTGTAGAAATGATTTTCCGTCTTTATAGTATTAACATGGCGTCGCCGTAACTGAAAAAACGATATTTGTCTTTTATAGCTTTTTTATACGCTTCCATTGTGAGGTCGTATCCGGCAAAAGCGGCGGTCATAATTAAAAGGCTTGTCTTGGGCAGATGAAAGTTGGTGACCATGGAGTCGGCAACATTGAAATCATACGGCGGATGAATAAAAATGTTTGTCCATCCTTCGCTGGGTTTTAGTAGTCGTTGGGCGGTAAAACTAGTTTCCATCGCACGCATGGTAGTTGTACCGATGGCACAGACGCGATGCCCGGTTTCTTTGGCTTTGTTTACAATTTTACTGGCCGTTTCATCAATCTGGTAATACTCTGCGTCCATTTTATGCTTGCTAAGGTCCTCTACCTCTATCGGGCGAAAAGTGCCGAGACCTGTATGGAGCGTGATTTCAGCAAAGCGTATTCCTTTTATTTCGCAACGTTTTATTAGCTCTTTGCTAAAGTGCAAACCTGCTGTTGGCGCCGCTACAGCCCCTTCATGCTTTGCATATACTGTCTGGTACCTTTCGCGATCTTCTTCGTCGGGTTTGCGTTTTATGTATTTAGGTAATGGTGTCTCGCCGAGTGCTTCAAGTTGTTCTTTAAAGGATTCTTCACTTCCCTCCCACAAAAAACGAATGGTGCGTCCTCGGCTGGTAGTGTTATCGATGACCTCGGCCACGAGCTCGTCTGCGTCACCAAAATACAATTTATTACCTACACGTATTTTTCTTGCAGGCTCGACAATTACATCCCAAAGTCGGTTCGGTTTATTGAGCTCGCGTAGCAGGAAAACTTCAATTTTTGCTCCTGTTTTTTCTTTTCGCCCATACATACGGGCAGGAAAAACTTTTGTATTATTAACTACAAAAGCATCTTTATCATCGAAATAGTCAAGAATATCGCGAAAGTGTTTGTCCTCCATCTGCCCCGTTTTACGATGCACAACCATCAAACGGCTGTCTTCTCTTTTTTTTGCCGGGTTTTGTGCAATAAGGTTTAGGGGGAGATCAAAGGTAAATTGGGTTAATTTCATGTACTATTGATTCGTTTTTGTCGATGATCACTTGCAACTTTCCCGTTTTTGCCGCAACCTGGTCAATGTTGCGGCATGGAGTTTTAAGTCGTCGAAAGTAAGCATAAAATATTCAAACTTTCGATTCCATAGATAAAAATCATATTTTTTTTGAAGCGCTTAAAAAATCGGAAAATTCTATATGTATAGTAAAAAGTTCCACATCTTTTCTTCGCCTTTTTCTCTCTTTTGTTACAAGCTTTTGTACTGTTGCATGGGTGTTGTGTCACTCACTTGTACTTAAAAATTTTTATGGCATCTTTTTTTAAAAATTTGATTTTTGGCGACGATGCATTGCACATTTGCATGTGACAACTGGGTAAATAGCTACAAAAAATTCTTTTGCAATAAATTCATATCTTTCAGTTTATATCGTGATCGTTCCTCATCTAAAGATAACTTTCCTGGGTACAGGCACCAGCACAGGTGTTCCTATGGTTGCCTGCGAGTGCGAGGTGTGTACATCGCCAGATCGCCACGATACCCGACTTCGCAGCAGCATTATGGTACAATCATCGACGACAACTATAGTTGTTGATGCAACTCCTGATTTTCGCTACCAGATGTTAAGAGAACACGTAAAGCACGTAGATGGCATATTGATCACGCACGCACATAAAGATCATGTCGCAGGTGTAGATGATACGCGTCCATTCCAATTTTTGTATAAAAAGCCAACCGAAATTTATGGAAACAGGATGTCCCTAGAGGGCGTCAAAGCTGAAATTCCGTATGCGTTTGAACAACATCAGTATCCTGGCATTCCTAAGATAAATCTACATGAAATTTCTTTAGAACCTTTTGCCATTGGCGATATCACGGTCATACCTATTTTGGTGTGGCACTACAAAATGCCGGTATTCGGTTTCAGGTTTGGTGACTTCACCTATATAACCGATGCCAATCGCATAGATGACGAAGAAAAAAGAAAAATTTTAGGTAGCCAGGTGATTGTATTAAATGCTTTGAGAAATGAACCACATATGTCTCATTTTACCTTAGAGCAGGCTATAGCTATGGCCAACGAATTACAAATACCAAAAGCATATTTTACGCACATAAGCCATCAGCTAGGCAGGCACAAAAAAGTGAGTGCGACACTACCAGCAGGTAGGCAACTGGCATATGACGGATTGAAAATTGACGTCTGATTTCTTATAAATATTTTTTGTATAAAAATCGATAAATGAAATATTGGTGGCGAAATGTTGTAAAAGATTACCTCACCTTTTCTGCAAAAGAAAAAAATGGCCTACTAATTATGGGTTTAGTGATAGCTGCCATTATTCTTTTTTCAACTTTTTATAAAAAACCAAATCAGGTAATTACTAAAGATGCTTTTCAGCACGAATTGGCGCAGTTGAAAATTACCGTTGACAGCCCCGGCAGCGGCAAAACATTTGATCGGGACGAAGATTATATTGACTATTCGCGGCCAAAGGCAAACGAAACCGAAAGATATTTTAAAGGAGAACTTTTTGCCTTTGATCCAAATACCATTGACGCTGCGGGCTGGAAAAGATTGGGTATCAGGGACAAAACTATAGCCACCATTCAAAAATTCTTGGCTAGTGGTTACAGGTTCAAACGCCCTGAGGACATCAAAAAAGTTTATGGGCTTAGCAGAGAAAGTGCAGAAAGATTAATTCCTTATATCCATATTCATGAAAACGAAACCACTGCAAAAAATACCTCTAACCGTCCTGAAAATGTGTCTGTACCTATTGACGTAAATCGGGAGGTAAGAAATACAAAGGTTATAGATATTAATACAGCAGATACAACAGCATTTATTTCATTACCAGGTATTGGAAGTAAGCTTGCGACACGCATCGTCAACTTCCGTCAAAAGCTTGGCGGGTTTCACTCAGTTGCGCAACTGGGAGAAACGTATGGAATACCAGACAGCACTTTTCAAAAAATAAAACCTCGCCTCGCTTGCACTAACCCGGCACTGAAAACTATTGATATTAATACCGCTGATGTAAATCAGCTTAGGTCGCATCCTTACCTTAAATGGAACATTGCTAATGCAATTGTCGCTTTTCGACAACAGCATGGTAATTATACATCAGTCGAAGACATTAAAAAGATTGATATTATAACGGAAGAATTGTTTGCCAAAATAGCTCCCTATCTTGTTGTAAACAAGTAGAAGTTGAAGCCACAAAGTTTCATTTCAATGAATTAAATTCTTGCGTTAGCGCCTAAATATGCCATCATTTGAATTCCATTTGTTATTGCATCTTCATCGATATTAAACTTAGGCGTATGCACGTTATGCACGATACCTTTTTTTTCATTTCTTACACCTAGCCTGTAAAAGCAACCCGGGACGACATGCGTGTAGTACCCAAAGTCCTCGGCACCCATTCTCAACTCAGTCTCTTCTACGTTTTCCTGCCCCCAGTAGTCATTTGCCAATTGCCAACCGACCTCAGTCAATTCAGGATCATTGTCTACAAAAGGGTAACCAACATCGATGTGAACATCAGCTTCGGCACCCATAGCTTGTACAAGTCCCTCTGTCTGTTTTTTTATCAGACCGTGAGCTTTGCGCCTCCATTCTTCATCCATGGCTCTAAAGGTTCCCTTTAACTTTACCTCGCTTGGAATAACATTTGTCGTATGCCCCCCTTGTATCGAACAAATCGACAACACGGATGGCGTTGTAGGATTATTATTACGACTTATAATTTGCTGAAGACTTACTATTAAATTAGAAGCGATTAAAATTGTATCACCAGTAAGATGAGGCGCGGCCGCATGGCCTCCTTTGCTTTTGATGGTTATATATATTTCATCTGCGCTGGCCATTACCCGGCCTTTGCGAAAGCTTAATTTTCCAACTGGTAAACCGGGATGTACATGCATTCCGAAAATACCTTGAGGTGTAGGATTTTTTAACGCACCATCACTTATCATAAGACTTGCTCCGCCGGGATTTCTTTCTTCACCAGGTTGAAAAAGTAACTTTATTGTTCCCTCCCATTCAGCCTTTAACTCATTTAAAATTTTAGCAGCACCGAGTAGACAAGTAGTATGTACATCATGGCCGCAGGCATGCATGATACCTTCGTTTACTGACTTATATTCCACCTCATTTTCTTCCACTATAGGCAATGCATCCATATCTGCGCGAAGCGCAATCACCCTGCTTTCAGGATTTTTTCCATAGATGAGGCCAACTACGCCGGTAGTAGCTTTAACTTCAAGTGGAATTCCAAAAGCAGTCAATTTATCCTGAACATATTTGGAAGTTTTAAACTCCTCGTAGCTTAGTTCAGGATGGCTGTGAAGGTAATGTCTCACTTGCCGGAATTCATCTTGATATTTAAGCGCCAGCGCCTGTATTTTATCCTTTAACATCGGGCAAAGGTACTTTACAATATTCTATTGTGTCTCGACCTCCTGTTCGTAGGCATCGTCTTCATTCGGCTTATACTCAATAATATCAGGAACAATGTAAATTCCCTTACCGGGATAAAGAGCGGCTATGGCTTTGCGAAGTTGAAAAGCGTCTTTTTGTGTCAAAAAGTTCCCTATCCTAACCCGAAAGTTAGGAGACTGGTAAAGAAGATAAGATTTTTGATCGGGGAAGCGTCGCAGCAATTCTGCCTTTATTGCGTTTGCTTCATCCCTGTTTTGGGTATTTGCCGCTTGTATGCGAAACCCGCGGACAAAGTGAAAATTAGATAAGTACGATTTCCTGTTTATTTCTGCCTGCATTGCTGCAAGCGTATCAAAGCGCGGGTCTTTGTGAACGACAACAGTCGAAATCGAATCTTTTGTATACCCCTGAGCAAGAACATTGATGGGACGAAAAACAAAAAAACCGATAATTATGACAAAAAGTTTCTTCATGTTAATAATCAGTTTTAGAAGCCGGTTGACCGTTAACGATAGCGACGCTGGCGCTGCAGCCGAGACGTGTTGCACCCGCTTCAATTAATTGCCTGGCAAAATCATAAGTCCTTATTCCACCCGATGCTTTAATCTGCACCTGTTGAGGCAAATTGTTTCGCATTGTTCTTAACGTCTCTACAGTTGCGCCTTTTTCAGCATAGCCGGTTGATGTTTTTAAATAATCAATTCCAGCAGCTCCGTATAATTCGCAACATTTTAAAAGTTCATCCTCGGTTAGTACTCCACTTTCAATAATGATTTTAATTACTTTACCCTTGTTTTTTACAACTGGCATTATGTGATTAATTTCATTTGAAAGGTACAACCAGTCATTGTTTTTAAGTGCTAAAACATTTATTACAACATCAAGCTCATCTGCTCCATCAACGATTGCTAACAATATTTCTGCCAGCTTTGCCTCTACCGCCGAGTACCCAAATGGAAACCCAATTACTGTTGCTACTTTCACATTTGTTCCTGCTAATGACTCTTTACTTCTTTTTACAAAGGGCGGAGGAACGCAAACCGCAGCAAACCCATATTCCCTGGCTTCATTACAAAGATTTTGTATATCGGAGATTAACGTAGTAGGCTTGAGGATAGTATGATCGATGTACTGGTTTAATTTCATCTTAGGAAGGCTTTACTTTAGTTATTTAATAAAAAAGCATCTACACAATGGTAAATGCTTTTTATTATAAATTATCAACTGCTACTAATCATTTACTTACACTTCTCTGCCGTGGCAGTTTTTAAATTTCTTACCGCTTCCACAAGGACAAGGATCATTTCTACCAACTTTTGGCCCTACAACTATTGGCTGCTGCTTGACTGCAGTTGGTGTGGGGTCAAAATAATCATTCTCATTCGCCGCATAATCCTGGCCTGCAGCATCAATAGCTTCTTTATTTACCCGCATCTTGCTCATGTCGGTTCTTTCATCTCTTCCTTCATGAATGACTCTTTGGGGTGCCTGCTCCTGCTCTACAGGAATATTTGCGTGACATAGGAAAGAAATAATATCGCGATTGATCTGCTCGTCCAATTTTTTGAATAATCCAAACGCTTCCATTTTATAGATTACCAAAGGATCCTTTTGTTCGTAAGACGCTGTCTGAACACTTTGCTTCAAATCGTCCATTGCCCGAAGGTGCTCTTTCCATGCGTCGTCAATAAGGCTCAACGCAACATTTCGCTCCAGCGCCTGTGTCAATTCGTAACCATGACTTTCTAGTGTTTTATCCAGATTAGCTACTACCTGCATACCACGACGACCATCTGTAAAAGGAACTACAACATTTTCAATATGTTTTCCCTGCTGTTGCCGTATATTCTGAAATATTGGTAGCGCATTGGCCGCCACTTCTGCTTTCTTAGCCTGGTAATTTGAAAGTGCTTCCTGGTATAATCTTTCGCTCAGTTCCCGTTCGTTTACTTTGTTCAGTTCATCCTGGGTGATAGTCGTATCAATACCAAAGTTTACTATTACCGACATACGGAAACCTTCGAAATCTTCCTGCTCTTTAAAACTGTTGATCAATCCTTCTGCAACGGAATAAAATGCATTGTCAAGATCGAGCGCAAGTCTTTCTCCAAATAAGGCGTGGTTACGCTTAGAATAAATAACCGTGCGCTGCTTATTCATTACATCATCATATTCAAGGAGCCTTTTACGTATACCGAAATTATTTTCTTCTACTTTGCGTTGTGCCCTCTCTATACTCTTGGTGATCATGCTATGCTGGATGACCTCACCTTCTTTGTAACCAGCAAAGTCCATAACTTTCGCTATACGTTCGCTTCCAAACATACGCATCAAATCATCTTCAAGTGAAACAAAGAAAATACTTGAACCTGGATCTCCCTGGCGACCGGCACGACCGCGCAACTGCCTGTCCACACGACGGCTTTCATGTCTTTCCGTACCGA
>Ga0068629_1000088_pt1 | contig 18616 bp, 21 predicted proteins | sample InSIn3gowninarea_FD_77432 | JGI IMG/M metagenome (GOLD analysis project Ga0068629, IMG submission 77432) | Clean room microbial communities from NASA Spacecraft Assembly Facility at Jet Propulsion Laboratory, Pasadena, California, USA -... ...
GAAGAAGAAGGAGAAGAAGATTGAGAAGTTGAGGGAGGAGAGCGTGGTGGATGATTGGGAGGCCGCGGAGAGTGCGGAGGAGGAGAAGGAGAAGGTTGCGGGGAGTGTGGAGAGTGGGGATGAAATGGGTGGGGGAAGGGCGGGGAGCGTTGGTAGTGCTGCCGCTAGTGGAGAGGAGAAGGAGAATGAGAAAAAGAACGTGGAGGCTCAAGTGGAGGCAGAGGAAGCGGCTTGATTTCAATAGAAAAGCTGGTGCGTTTTGCATGGCAATCACGTGCCACATAGCTAGACGGCTAGATTATGCTAAAGCGCTAGTCCGCTGACTTGCTCAAACTTCATATAGTCTTATTGGTGTTTTGACCTGATCATTTCAACCGAAAGTCGACTCGTTCCAAGGTCCTTCACAGTATGCTGGATATCTACAGTTCCATCCCGCCACTTGCATACCACATCATGTCATGCACAGATTTCACCCATACCCCAATCTTTTTATAGTCTCGCCCTGCCTAGCTCCCCTTATTAACCTGCACCCTCTTATCCTCTCCCGCGCTCAGTATCCCGACTTGTTTGTCCCAACAGACCCCAAACACCCTAACCCCCTCGCCCCCGCTCGGCTCCCTCTTGCCCCCCAAGCTCTCCCTCCCAATCCGATAAACACTCTCCCCGACCTGACCTCCCCCGATGTCCGCGCCTCCAGGCCTCACGGACCTCACATCCCACACCCGACAACTCCCATCATAGCTCCCACTCACCAGCCCGTACCAGCTCCCCGGCTCCTGCGCCAGCGCCACAACCGCGTTGCTGTGTCCGCGCAGCGTCAGGGCCGCGATACTGCGCGCACTGGTCCGTGGGTCGATGAGCGTGATGTGGCGCGCGGAGGTGCCGGCGGCCAAGAGGGTGATGCCGGAGAGCGCGAGGAGGCTGTAGAGCGGGTGCGCGGTCGTGCGCGTGTCGACGCAGGTGCCGGTCGGTAGATCCCAGGTCTTGAGGCTGTGGTCCCAGGAGGCGGAGTAGGCGACGCTGGCGTCGTTGGGGGCGAAGACGGCGGAGGAGACTTGTTGCGTGTGCCCAGTGAGTAGGGAGAGGGGGCCCCGACGGGGTGGGACGGAAGAGGTCTGGGAGATTTTACGACGTTTGTTGGAGGAGGTTAGGGAGGGGGCGTTTTCGGGGAAGAGATCCGAGGGTGCGGCGGGCGCGGAGGATTTTTGAGTGCTCCAGAGGCCGAGGGTGTGGTCGCTGGAGGCGGAGAGGATGCGGGAGGTCGGCGCGTGCACGGATATGGCATTTATGGCGCCGTGGTGGCCGTAGAGCTCGAGAGAGGGGGTTATGGAGGCGGTGGCGGAGGGGTTGTCCGTGCTAGTGGGGTTGCTGTAGTTCCATATTCGCACGCAGCAGTCGTCGCCCGCGGATACGAGCTTTGTAGGCGACAGGAATTTGGTGGATTGAATAGGATGCTGGCCATGAGACGTAGGACTCGAGGTGGCTACTAGTTGTCCTGAGGTATCCCACATGCGCAGGTAGCCGTCGAAGCTCCCTGACAATATTTTCTCCTGCCCCGCAGCTATATCTGCGCCTGCCCATCCTGCCGCCGGTGAAGAAGCACCCAAGACGTCTACTGAACTGACCCAGTCATCGTGCTCGAAGGATGCTACGTATGTTGGCGGTATGAGAGCGCGCACATACTCCACTGTAAGCGTGGTTTCCGCGGATATACCATTCTTGGTGAGGAAGTCGTCTATGCTCGTACGCAAGAACTGGCCGTTGATGAGGAACTCGAACGGCACAGGCCGTGGAGTGGAGAGTATATTGTTCACAAGGCTGGAGAGCTGTATTCGGCGGAGGCCTGATCAAGCGGACGGTGTTAGCTATGCGCTATTTAACTTATGTGTTCCGTCCCAAGATCCTCCGAATGTGTGGACTGTTTTTTCTAAGCCTCGGAACTTCTCCCCATCCTGTTGGTGACGCTCTTGCCAAAGAGGCTTAAATAGAAAAAAGAGCCATAATCCAAACTCCAGCCGAGAAGCAGGAGAGCTTACTGGTAGAAACAAGTAGAGGCCTGGTATCTTGCGGTAGGCCGAAATCTGCGTGCCTGGTGGTGAGCTGTATCCGGACCTTGGCTTGGTCGCCGGCGGGAGTGGGATTGGACATGGCGGAGGAGTGCGGAGAACTTTGGGGTATCAAAGAGACGGGCTGTAAGGAAAGTGGCCGCTGCGTAGCTCGAACAGTGTATTTCGACAGTGGTTACAAAATTTCTGAAGCTTCAGTCGCAAATGGATCAAAATGGAATAGCTTGGTAAGCGTCGGCGCTTGCAACCGCCGATAGGGCTGACCTTCAAATGCGCCGCATCTCATCTTCAAACACCTCCAACTCTAGCTCATACTCTCATACAACACACTACGCAAAGATGAACGGACACGTCCTGAGCGATATTCCGCCGCCTCCTCCCACAGACCCAATCGAGAGGCCGCCTTCGCCCCCAGCCGCTCCCTTACCACCGCCGCCTCCAGACGCTCCCCTACCCCCTCCGCCGTCAGACCTTCCTCCCCCGCCTTCAGACCTTCCTCCCCCCCCCACCAGATCCATCACCGGCCGAGCCGACCCCAGACCTCAAGAGAAAGAAAGGATGGGCCACAGCTGCGACAAAGAAAACTCCGCTCAGCATCGAGGAGATTCTGCGGAAGAAGAAAGAGGCCGATGAGGCCGCTGCTAAAGTAAGCTTCCCCAAGCCCTCCCGTCGCGCTTTCGGGCACCATGTTTACGAAGATTCTGTAGAGCACCCCTTGAACCCTACTAACGTCTCAACCTTCTTACAGCCAAAATTCTTGTCGAAAGCTCAGCGCGAGAAGCTTGCTCTGGAAAAGCGCCAGAAGGAAGTCGAGGACCAGAAACAAAAGACCGAAGCCGAACGTGCTGGTCCCAATGGAGCAACCCAAAATAGCAATATTCCCAACGGCTCGTCGCATCATGGCGCGAACGGGGTCAATGGTGATGCGAGGCGGCCCGTACCTACAGGACCCCGAAGCCATCGCCCGGGCGAAGTGCCTACCGGGCCGGCAGCGATGCGATCATCCGGACCTAACAGAGGCTACGACATGCAGCCACCTCCTCCGCCCAAACCAGTTGCCACCCTCGCTCCCACAGGCTCGAAAGCTGAGAAGAGACAAAACCCAGAGGACGCAGAGGCAGCCTTGATCAGGCAACGATATATGGGAGCCGAGCAGAACCAGTCCACATTCTCAGCAAAGAAGAAGCGCAGGCGGACTACAGAAAAGAAGTTCAATTTCGAGTGGAACGCCGAGGAAGACACCAGCCCCGACTACAATCCGTTGTACCAAGCTCGAGCGGAGGCAAACTTCTACGGTCGCGGCCGACTCGGCGGCTTCGCGGAGGATGTGTCAGATAAAGCAGCCAGCAAGTACGCCGACGCGATAAGGAATGCAGATTCTGTCGCAGGCGCCGAGCGCGCTGCCCGCTTCCTTGAGGCCGAGCGGCAACGCAAAGAAGGCGGCTGGCGCAATGCTCTTGACAAGCACTGGAGCGAGAAGGACCTCAGCCAAATGCGTGAGCGAGACTGGCGTATCTTCAAAGAGGACTTCAACATCGCGACCAAGGGTGGCAGTCTCCCGAACCCGATGCGCTCATGGGACGAATCTGGGCTCCCGAAGCGCCTTCTCGACATCGTCGCGCAAGTCGGGTATACCGAGCCCTCGGCCGTCCAGCGCGCTTGCATCCCCATCGCACTCCAATCTCGCGACCTCATCGGCGTTGCCGTGACCGGTTCCGGCAAGACTGCCGCCTTCCTCCTCCCCCTCCTCGTCTACATCTCCGAGCTGCCGCCCCTCAATGAGGCTACGAAGAACGACGGCCCCTATGCCATCATCCTCGCACCGACCCGCGAACTGGCGCAACAGATCGAGCTCGAAGCCAAGAAATTCGCCACCCCCCTCGGCTTCACCTGCGTATCCATCGTCGGCGGCCACAGCATCGAAGAGCAAGCCTACGCGCTACGCGAAGGCGCCGAGATAATCATCGCAACGCCCGGCCGCCTCGTCGACTGCATCGAGCGGCGCGTGCTCGTCCTCTCCCAGTGCTGCTACATCATCATGGACGAAGCAGACCGCATGATCGACCTCGGCTTCGAGGAGCCCGTCAACAAGATCCTCGACGCGCTGCCCGTCTCCAATGAGAAGCCCGACACCGAAGACGCCGAGGACGCGGCGGCAATGAGCCGGCACCTAGGCGGCAAAGACCGCTACCGCCAGACGATGATGTACACAGCCACCATGCCCGTAGCCGTCGAGCGCATCGCGCGCAAATACCTGCGTCGCCCGGCCATGGTGAGTATCGGCAACATCGGCGAGGCGGTTGAGACGGTTGAGCAGCGCGTTGAGTTCATCTCGGGCGAGGACAAGCGCAAGAAGCGTCTGCAGGAGATATTGAACTCCGGCGAGTTCGCGCCTCCGATTATTGTGTTTGTGAATATTAAGCGCAACTGCGACGCCATTGCGCGTGAGATCAAGCACATGGGCTTCAGCTCTGTCACGCTGCACGGCAGCAAGACGCAGGAGCAGCGCGAGGCGGCGCTGGCCTCTCTCCGCAACGGAACCACGGACGTGCTTGTCGCGACGGACCTCGCGGGCCGTGGTATCGATGTTCCGGATGTGTCGCTGGTTGTCAACTTCAACATGGCGGGCAATATCGAGTCGTACACGCACAGAGTGGGTAGGACGGGTCGTGCGGGCAAGAGCGGTGTCGCGATCACGTTTCTGGGCAATGAGGATGTTGATGTTATGTATGATCTCAAGCAGATGCTGCAGAAGAGCAGTATTAGTAGGGTGCCTGAGGAGCTGCGGAAGCATGAGGCGGCGCAGCAGAAGAGGGTGAGGGGGCAGCCCAAGCCGATGGAGGATAGTGGGGCGTTTGGTGGGAAGGGGGGTGGAGGGTGGTAGTTCACAATGCTGGTGGTTTGAGGGAGCAGCCTTGATATCTCATTTGAGTGGGTGGGAATCTTGGAGAAGATACACGGCTCCTGCATTGCTAGTATTGGGCAATTCGAGCCTCTACATCTTGGAGCTCTTGAACGTCAATGGCAGAAATCAGTTTATCATGCTCATTTGATATGCAGCTAACATTATTTGCACTTCGGCCTCGAGACAGCTCGAATTGAAGTCGTGGGTCATTCGGCCCCTGCTTCATCACCAATTTTGGAAGAGCATGCGCAAACCAAGGACATGTTTGCTTGATGGTTGCGGCGGCCGTGTAATGTTGGAAAGCTCCAGTCGTAGCTCTGCTTCATCGAGGAACCGCATATTGTGACCACGAAACCGTGGACTGCAGAGCCACGAAAGCCATGATTCTTTCAAGCCCACCACCCCTCTCCCACTGGCAAAAGCTTCACTAGATACAGTAAGATGCAGTGCTTTCAGAGCTAGTCATATTCCCCTCTCCATTGGGACGCTGATAGTGACGGCAATGGTAGACAAGCGGTGCTGTGAGGGCATTGTGTCTTTGCAGTCCGGCTCTTTACGGGTACAACGTCAAACCGTTAAGATGGAGACTTGAAGTGCTTCCTGCCTCCATCGAAACGGTTCCCCGCTTATCGCGCTTATGGTGGCCAATTGGAACGGCGATTGCTAGACCCAAGTGGGGCAAGCGCTCTCGCCTGAGCTCGGTACGCGGCTTCAGGCTGGGCTGGCATCCGATCAGGATTAGCTCGCTGCTCTATGCGAGGTTGGAATTTCTTTGACTTTGCCGGAGAAGTCTTGTAGAAGACGAGAGTTCTCCTTGGTCTGCTCGTTTCCCACAGGAGAGTAACAGTCCCGCACTGGAGTAACAGTCTGCGCTTAAAAGTAACAGGTCGCGCCTAAAGTAACAGGCCAGCGCTTGGGCTGTTACCCCGAAGATCCGCCGGCTGCTCCACCAAAAAGTTTCCATGACTGCAACCTGGTCGTAACTGTGCGGAAAAGAGGAGGAATCAGATGTCGACCCTGAATCGCTCAGCCGTACCAGTCACATAATAATCCCGTCGAAGCACTGAACTATACCAACGCGATCTCCGCGGCACTCCATCCACAGCGCCCGCTCAAAACCCTGCACAAACTCCTTTCATAATACGCTCGCGCTTTCTATCACACTAAGCCATCTCAAATCCCGACTCTGCGACTTCACACCCGCCTCAGGATGAAACTCCTCACCCTAAATTTCCTCACCTGCGCCCGCCGCGCCTGCAAATCCTCCGCCGACGCCTTCCCGCTGCACCCCCGCGATGTCGAGCTCGAGATCGTGGAAGCCGAGCCCAACCCCTCGTTCCTCAGCAACATCCTCCCGCGGCTCGAATGGCCCGCGCTCGTGACGCTGTGCGCGGAGTTGGGGCTGCCAGGGTTGCCCGGGGAGGCGCCGGAGGTAGCGGAGTTGACTGCTGGGGAGGACGGGAAAGGAGGAAAGCTGGCAGAGGACTTGCATAGGTTGTTGCTGGAGACGACGGTTAAGGAGGGAGCGCTGGTGTGTGGGAGCTGTGGGCATGAGTATAGGGTTAAGGAGGGGATCGCGAATTTTTTGCTGCCGAGTCATTTGGTGTGAAGAGGGGGGTAGTATCCTGCTGGAAAATGTTCTGTGTGGAGGCTGGCTTTGGCTCCCTGAGAACGGTGCCCGGATAACACGCGAGGAGAGCCGGACCGGGGCGTTGGAGGTTACGGTGATGGTGTTGCTTCGCTTTGCTACCTAAATGCAGTGGCGCTGTTTGCTCGAGGCGCATCGCATCTCCCCACCGTACAGCGGTGAGGACAGCCGCAAGAAGCCGCGCCAGAAGATGGACTGAGTGGCACCGGAGCGCACTGGTCGGTGGACAATGGTATTGCTGTGCGTGGGATCAAGAAGCAAAATGGCAGATGGTCCATTGCATAGCACATCCAACATCCTGTCTGTTGTATCTGTGGGCGTGGAGGCAGCTGTCTGGGAGTGAGATTAATAGCACATAAACTGCCGCGCTGCTGAGCTGCGGCGACCCGCCAGCTTAATCATTCTTCTTCTCGCTCATCTCGGTCTCGCCCCGCATTCTAAGTCGTATCAGTTTCCTCGAGCGGCAAACACGTGCAATCTCGTGTCCCGTCAAGCTTCGTGAAGTCTATGCGTAGGATCTGACCCGAATGGCAACCGGCCTGTGACTATTCACTCATTGATCCTCGGCTTGTTCCGGCAACAATAGCTTCTGTCTCAGCAAGGCAGCTGGCGTTGTATTGTCGCAATTTGTTAAAGTTCGCCTCGCTTGATAACTCACTTCTTCTTCCCTCGGTCATCCGCCTCACAGCTCTTTTTTCATCCACGCATCACGCTCACAACTCATCCACTGCATTTGCAGCCCAGACCAGACAATACGCTGTCCAGAGTCGTTATGCCCTCCAACAGGAAGCCGGGCTCTGGTGCTCGGGCACCAAAACCAAGGGGAAGCCGCACCATCACAGTCTCCACCGCTGCAAAGCCGCTGAAACTAAATGCGAACCAAACTGTAACAGCCACTAGTGTTGCACAGCCGACGAAGCTAAGGGGCAATCGTATCATAGCAACACCTGCTAATACACAGCCGGAAAAGCCGAAAGACAGCCGCCCTGCCGCGACGCCTACAGCTATTCCACCAGCTAAGAAGTCTCATGACCAAGTCTTCACCGCCACCGCGCGTCAAACACTTCCTCAAAGCACCCGCTGCCGCTTCCTGGAAGTCGCTGGCGAGATCCGCAACCAGATCTACGGCTACATTTTCGACAGCACCACCGTCATCGAGATGATGCCCGCCGGCGCCCCCTACCGCATCCTCGCCGTCCACGTCCCAGCTCGCAAGAATTCGATTTTCTACGCTCAAGCGAAGGATACGGCCGCCAAACGCAAACCTTGCCGGTCCCGGAACGCGACGGATAAAGCCCAGAAGTCCCCAGCGCGGATCTGCTGCTCGAGGGTACTAGGAAAACACGAGCTCGTCAACGCCGCCAGCACCAATTGGAAGACCTCCGTCCCGGGCGCCGCGCTCTGCCTCACAAGCAAGCAATTCCATGCCGAATGCACTGCCTTCCTCTATGCCTCGGCATCCTTCTTTTTCCAGTCGCCCAACCGCGTCGCAAACTTCCTCACCAAGACCCCGCAAGTCTACTTGGACAACGTGACGCGCCTTCAGCTCGAGCACGTCACATACGGCGAACCTATCAACCCCGACAACATCGTCTGGAAGACCAAACACGATGCCAAATGGGCCGCCGTATGCGCACAAGCCGCGGCCGCGCTGCCACGCCTACAAGAGCTGTCCATTGTTCTCGACGTGCGCGAAGTCCCCCTCCGTTTCTGGCCTCGAGAGTCCTGGATCAAGCCCCTGCTCTCCTTCACCACTCTGCTCTCGCACACCCACCCAAACCCTAAGTCCGGCGACCCGGAGCCCCACCTACAACACGTATCGGTCAGGATCCGCAGCGTGTATCTCAAACCGGACGTGTTTGAAGACAAGAAGCTGACGCAGGCATGTCACGTGCTGCACTGGGAGTTTGGGAAGGTTGTGCAGCGGATGGTCTTGGGTTGGGATGCCGAGAGCGCTATGCTGGAGTATGTGGAGTTGGCGCTGAAGCCAGAGTCGAAATACCGGAGGTTTCGGGATTATCTTAACTTCAATCCACCGTGGTGAGCAGCGGACGTGGAGTTTTCAAGGTTGTCAAGACATCGGCTTGTTAGCCAATATGGGGAAATAGCGGGCGTTCTGCGGAAGATGTAGCTGCAGGGCGCGGGCAAGTGTTTCGGTCATGTAGTTAGGAATATAAGCCCTAGAGCTACTCAGGAGTAATTCGGATACTTTATGCTTTCATAGCTGGTACTGGTAGTGGGCTCTAATCTAGTTATGGAAACCCTTGATAGACCATGGAAGGTCCAGAAAGAGGGAGACGATGCTGCTCTCCGTGACCGATGGATACCCCTCGCACTCTTTCTGTGCAGTACCTTACAAGCATATCTCATCTAGCAAAAAGCATGCTCAACTAGGATCTATCTGGTCTTACTTCTATGTTCCCGACAGCACAACGACACGCCCCCGTAGCTCAACAGCTCGTATGCTGCCGCGTCTCGGCATGGCCAGCGAGCCGTGTGCTGAGAATAGCCGGCGTCGAAACGCGCCGACAACGCCGGGCAACAACGCCGGTACGCGTCACGTGCAGCTACTGCTTCGGTCGTCCCGACTCAAATGCTCAGAGTCGCGAGGAAACTTCACCGTCGCCGGTCCGTCAGTGTCCCGTTGAGAAAGGCGGTTGAGTGTGCAAAGCGTACCTTTCGATTCCGAGCACCCCTGCAATCCCAGCACCCTGGCCTCAGCTGCAGCGCGCCCGCGAGACAAGCAACAATAGCCCGCTCGCTACCCAGACTAGCGCTCGCCAGACCTATCAGAGAGTCTCGCCAAGGACCACCACGCCTGTCGCAGCTAGCGCCATGTCGCTCAAAGAAAACGCGGGGAAAGCCAGCAGCCATCTCTGGCCTTATCGCTGCTATCCAGCCAATCACGTAGTTTCCCTTGACCAACCCCATACCACACGCTTCTTTCCCTTTCTTGCTTTCTCACCATTCCGAGCATTCCTCCTCACTTTCTGTCGTCTATCTTCTCTTTTGCACTCTGCGTTTGAAGCTGTTGTTGTGCTACTGCTTGGAGCGCCTGCCTCGTACCACGTCGCATCATTGCTTGTGGCCCCTGACGTAACCGACGCGCCTAGGCTTGCTGCAGACGCGGCAGCTCCTCCAACCGTCCCTTCCAGCCGCTCCCTCTACCACTCGGTCCAAACTCTCAAATACACGACGTCCGACCCTCTCACTTACCGTTCTCCACTCGTCGAGCTTCTGCTACCAATACCCCATCTGATCCGCCAGTGTCCACCATGTCCGACCGTAACTCCCCTCCCTTGCCCTCTCCCGGTGCGTCTGAGAGACGCCGCGCCTCGTTCAGTGCTACGGCCTTCTCAGACCTCTTCGGTCGCTCTCCCTCGAACGCAACAGCTCAGAACCCTCAGAACCCACCCACTGCCTATCCCGGCCCCATAACCAGCGCGGCCGCTCAAGCCAACCGCCGACGCCTTTCCCTCACCACTCTGGGCCTCTCCGGCTCACCCACCCAAAGCTCTTCCTTTGGGATGCCCCGTTCTCGAGGCGACAGCGTCTCGAGCGCCAACACCGGCTCCGTCGACGAAAGCCCGTTCGAGGAGGAGGACCACGGTCCCACCTCCGCCTCCACCGCCCCAAACACGCCCTTTGCACGGCGGCTCAGCTTCGGAGCGCGAGCCCTACGAGACGTGAAGCAGAGCAACGGAAATGGACATACCAATGGTAGACGTTCACCTTCCACCATCAAAGCCACCACCTCTCCCCCGACTGCTGCAAAGAGTCGAGGTTTGTCCTCATCACACCGTGTTACATTTGCTTCGTCCGAGAACGAGGAGCTGCCGCACGCCGCATCGCCCCGTGGCGGCGCGGGGCAATCCTCACAGCCCGTGCATGCGCTGACAGGTTTGCTTGATCGCACAGGCGACGGCTACAATTTCGCCGAGAACCTCCGCACCCGCGCGGAGCGTATGTCCATCTCGGGCTCGTCCGGTGCCCAGGTCCCGACCCGCATCCCGCACCAGAGAGCCAAGAGCGTCGCTGTCATGGAGCCGCCCAAGCAGATGCCCAAGTCACCGGTGGTGCCTGATGCATTCGGCGAGCGGATGCTCAAGGGAGACTTCTACATGGACTAGCGGAGTCACGTGGACGGGCTTCCAATGACCGCCCTCGATCGCCCAGCGGGGTGCTTTACTACCCAACCACCTGCCTCTACCGCATCCCTTATACGAGCTCAGCGAACTCACATCGGCGACTACGCGGATTCAACACTGTAGCGGGAGATGACGTGTCTCAGACACGAACACTGGACCCGAGTCTTTCGAGTGCATGCTTTTTGCGTGGGCAGCGTCTGCTCTTTGCATCATTCAGGAACTCTCAAAAAGGACAAAAATCGGGCGCTGGCCGTTGCTTATGACGGTATACTTCTTCTGACGGCCTACTACTTCTGACGATGGCGTTTTTACTTCATGGGTGGCTTTTGCCAAACAATTTGTGGGGAGAGGCTTGGCGTGTTGTTCGGACTTATAGTGGTATAATTCACTTTCAAGACTGTACTTGGTAGTACGATGGTTATGAGATGTGGATGCTGGTCAGACTTTTACCTGAGCATCATAATTTAGGATCAGATAGCGATACCGATCGATGTGCTTTCGAGAGCCACTTTTCAAGAGCATGCAATCTTGCTAGGTAGCTGATTCGTTTACACCCTTGTCCTAGCCAACAAAAAGGTTCTTTACTGCCCAAAAGCTCTTCACGTCGGAGCTGTACAAAGACTGAGTTTCCACACGGCGTCAAATGAGGCAGAAGTCTGATAGTGTACATATCCTCAATCTGCGAGGATGCACTTATGTTTATCAAGATGGGGCCTTGAGCTGCTCGCCAACAATGTGGCTGAACCTTGCAGATCTCAGACTAGGACAGCAAACCCTTCGCCAGCTCCTGCCAACTTCTCCAGCTATGCATTGCACATATATACTCCTGTAAAGAGCTACGATGAGTTCGAGGAAAAAGTTCAATACTCAGAAATCCTGAAAACAATACCCGTAGGTTGACGAGAGCTCGAAAGGAATTGAGTGAAGCCGCTTAGAAGCTTAACGGCTAGCCTCGCTTTCGCTAATAACGAGCAGTAGTCGCCGACAATTTCAGAACTTGATGCAGGATGCCGCGAGCCGAGGAGAGTATGCGTATCTTCTTCCGCTAGGCCATTTTGCCGCCGGATCCAGGATATCTGCTGCGAAAACGTATTGTTATCCTTGGGACAGGCTGTATGCCGTGAGGCGGAGACGGCTTACAGATCCGCATCCGAAGTACCCTCAGAACACGTTGCCGCGGTGGCTGGTTGTTCTTCGTGTGCTGCGAAGCGGTAGCGCGGACCTGTCGATGGTACGGAGGCCATAACCGCTCCGAAACCAGGAACGGGAACTCAGCGAGAGGGACGTGATCTAGAAAGGCTTGCCTAGCGGGCCGCGAAGCCGCATCTGGGGTAAACCCCAGACTTGATTCTACCAATTTCTGGTTCCGGATAGATATACCCCTTGCCAGACTGGCAGGACGACGAGCCAGAAGACTGGTAGAAGGAGTTGTACTTCGTCAGTGCTACCGCACGCCATTGCTCGATGTGACCGTAGAACGGGAAGACAACTGCGAGTTCGGCCAGAGGCGCATGGATTTGATATTGCGATTTGAGCGACCCCGTTGTTTTCCAGCTTGAGCCATCGCCTTTTTGCACTTGCTCTCAGGAATATGTACAGCACTGTCGACAACGGCCTTGGGCAAACAATTGAGGGTTGTTGCTTTGTAGCCGATAATGGCGACCTTGACTACTGTATCGACGCCTCGTCTCTCCAGCTCATCAAAGAGCTTTTGGAACGCACTTGCCCAGGTGATGCGACCATCGATGCTGCTGTTCAGCATTTCGGCGTCCACTATGATGTAGATCTGAGCAAGGCCGACAAGCACGGAACCCAAAAGACTGAACCATTCGTCTTCAGTAGTTGCGCTCTGGTACCGGGCAGCGTTGAGCGAGGCGGAGCTTTCATTCAGAAGAGTATGGTTCTGCTGCAGGACCTGTAGAACCAACTGCTTCAGAATATCAACAGAGGAGTATTGGCCGTCGTTCCTGGTTTGGAGCACCCAGACGGCAGGGATGTTTGCATCCACAATCAGATCAATTGTATCAGCAACAAAGTTGTTCAGAACGTTACGCGCTCTAAAAGAGCCTCTGAAAACAATGAGAGAAGATTGTCTGTCCACCGCCCAAGCTTGTAGAGATTGCGGAGTGCTCCGGAATGGCGCTGGCCCCATGCCTTTTAGGCGTCTTCGGCGGTTTCGCATGGAGACGTATATCCCTCGGGTGGTTTCCGGGCTAACTAAGGGCGTGGTAGCTGCAAATGTCAAGATCTGCGAGAATTGGATCTCGCAAACCCGCCGGCTAGTGTCGAGTTGAACGGAGTGTTGCAGTTTGTGTTGTTCTACAAACCAGGCAAGAGTCAGTCAAGCTCATAAAGCGTCAGGTCACCACACACCTTTCAAGAAGCGCCTCATCTCAGTCACAATTGTATGCGTGTCATGCTGTTTCAGATGCATTTCCCTTTGTTCGGCCATACTCAGACTCGCAGCCATTCGATCAACCCTCCTAGCAGCCTCGGATATGTCGTCAACGATGTCTTTGAAGCGAAGCTTGTACGGCCGTGCGATAGCGCTGAGCATATGCTTCATCTTTCCCTCCTTGTACCAATTCGCTGCCCGTTGAACGAATTTGATGATGTGTGCGTAGAGAGTTGCCACGAGACTCTTCATTGCGTCTGTCGGATACAGGATCATCTTAAGCTCGACATGTGGCAGAGCGTCGGCGATGTTACACAGTGCTTTGGCTAATTGTTTGATGAGTTCTTCCTGGTTAAGAATACCCTAAGCATGCGACTAGTATCTGTAAGCGATTTCTGGTAAATGGTTGACTTAAGAAATGACTCGAGAGCGACCTGACCGAAATAGTCTTTGACCGAGTTGGTCGTAAAGCTCTCGACAGCGGCCGCCCACTGGAGTGGCTTGGATAGCGGTTACTCACCACAAGCACAAACTTGATAGCCCCCCAAACCAATGAAACGTATTCGGCATGATGCTGTGAAAGTGTATCTAGAACAGTTCCGTACAACATTATGCGCGAGGAGAGCTTGTCCAGCCATATTCTCGCCTCCGAGGTTTTCGACCTCTCGTACATCGCTTTGGCCTCGGATACAGCCTTTTGGACATCTTTCATGTCATGCTTGCCTTGTAGCCATATACGTTTGCGCTCGTCATGCGTAAGCTCGGCGCTGAAAAGCTTGACGGCCTCTTGATATGCTTCCGTAGCTGGGTTTAATAGCCTTCATGTGTCAGCAACGCTGTGTATGCCCGCGATGGAATGCCTACCTGGAAGCCTGGGCGTAACTCCAGCCCGCACCAGAAGGTAGGCGTATGGGTGATTGTTGATCAATCCTGACAACGGTCGCCATGATGGCTGCTCGTGCTTGTCTCGTCCTCGATAGGGAGGATATCAATACTTATACCTGCATGCCCATTCGGAGATTCAGTACAGACGCTTAGACTCAGCCGCATTCTGTACTTTTACATCTGACCACATCCGCGGTCGGTCTGCATGTGGCTTGTATGTAAAAAACTGGGCAGTTCTTGTCCTAGAGTAATCATTCGCTGAGACATCAACAGACCTGTATTTCCACCAATTGCGATTACTCTCCTACTGGTTTGTATAATTGTATAAGCCACACGCGGAGGTGCTGACATCCTGTCCGAGGGGAGCCTTGTTGCTCTGCCTTGCGAGCACTGCTGACGAGCCTTCCCGCTCCGCTTTGCGAGTAGTCTCACATGCAACCTTCCTGCCTCTGCTCTTTAGTCGTCACTTAGCCCGCTGCGAGTGCAAGCTGTCCTGGTCGCGTGTGCGATTGCTTGCTGAGCTTGTAGGAGCGACAATGACTGTTAATCACTGGAAAACGTATCCTTCAAGTCACCCAAGTCCTCATCCGTGCAGTGGGAGCTTTTGGCGCAAGATCCATCGTCCACCGTAGCTGAGAGGTTTCGGAATCTCCAGTATATATAGCAAAAGCGGTCTCCTACGTTGGTTACGTCAAGCTTCGAATGTCTGTATCATGGAGGGTCGAGAGAAGCGTAGAGCGCAGACAGGGGTGCGAAGCCGGCCGCGCCAGCAGCCCCATGGTTTAGGCAATGCTGTTACGCCGGGTGTAAAGGTACCCAAAGAGGTATGAGATCATACTCCAGCTGTGAGACAGCATCAAGCCTTTGACTTGTTGAAGGGACTTCGTACAGGAACTAGCTACAATCCCGCTGGAATCATCGCACCCGATGGCCCGAATTATCTACCGGATATGGCCACCCATCATGGGTGGCCAGATCCATCGCGAAACCCTCTCGACAAGCTTTGGCTGCCTGAGCGGGAGGCACTTAAGTGGCCACATCGACCCCAAATACCTACCGACATACCTATCGACACACCTCCCGACTTTTTGTTATTCCCTGAGTCGAAGGAATCTGAGCCGTTTAGGGGCTCCAAATTTGAAGACACCCCCCATGAAAGAGGTCAGGAGCGTGACATAACGGACGAGCATCCTTTGGAGAATGAGCGGAATCAACAGGGAACGACCGACCATACCATATCACAAGATCGTACTGCAGACACCGAAGAACTTGTCAGACGAGCACTATCATTAATACTCCAATCAAATGCTGAGGCACCACCGAAAGTATCCGAGTTCATACCTGGACCGTATATACCTGGACCGTATATACATCAACCGTATTTTGTCCCACGGCCTGCACGCAGAGGTTCATCTCCACCACCACCATCCATGCCTGTGGAACGACCAGCCCCCTCGGGCAAGACACCACCAAGACCAAGGTCTGATATACAGAAATTCCAGCCCAGGGGCAAGACAGTCACTTTCCTTGGGGTCTCCTCTACCCAGAGTCGTACTTTGCAACACCTACAACCACCTCCACTTGTACGTGTCGCTCATGCAAGCGTGGCAAGTTCCGCGAAAGGACTGGTGAATGAGCACAGCGAATCTGGCGCTTCGGCAGGCTACGTGATTCGCAAGAACCTCAACAAGCACCTGGCTCATGAACCTCTGGAGCGGGCGGCTAGCCCACCGAATGACGAAGCATGGTCTACATCTTCGGATCGCGAGGAGCCAGACGAGCATCCGGGGATCCCTGAGCAAGACGCAACGCACTCATCAACAACAAACCATTCGATTGGATGGCGAGACGTAGTCTGCTTGCTGATCAGGAAGAACCCTGAGCTCTCTGATCTGGCCCTGCTAGAAGCAGTCACAGCGGCTCAGTGTAACTTAAGTACCTCCCGTGATGATCAGGTTCCACCTCAGCCGGCACAACATAATGCACAGTATTGCATTCTTCACAGAATCAATTGCGCAGACGCCGAGGGACCTTCAAGGATCAGTCAAGGCCGACCTTATTTTGTCTCTGACGACGAAGATATAGATCACCTACGCTACCATACTCATGATTTCGTTCCAAATATTGAAGTTTATGTGGCTCAGAATCCTCGTTTATCTTTCATTGTCTTCAAGGACTACTACTGTTGCGACACCGAGGCGCCGGGTAGTAATCGCAGTGGCGGTAACGAGCCGGAGCCCTCCAGCGAATCTGTGCAGATTATTTCGGTAGATCTACATCATGCGCTGCTCGTCGTGACTGGATTTGCAATACGCCGCGAGCTCTATCCAAAGCTCGACGAGGATAGGGAGATACCCGGACCTTACTTGTGGATGTTTCATGAGGAGGAACACATTCGAACAAATCTCAGCCACATGCCTAGCGATGACCGGAAGCAGATAACCCTTTTTTTTGGAATACATCTGTAAGCATATGCATTCCGAGTATGCCGCAGTTCGGGAGATGTTGGCCAATGGGCTGATATGCAATCGTTACCTGGAGTACATCTTCGTTAGTACACCCTGACTCTCTCTCTGGTGACGTCGCTTGTTCGAGCCGCACGATCTAACGTTGAGCGTCTAGATGCCGGGCGAGACTATCGTAGAGAAGAATGGGGAGGGCGACGAAGCGTACGACAACACATACTTGCAGATTTCTTGGCCGGTGAAGAAGGAGACGTCGCAGCCTATCTCCGGGAACGAGGACGAGTCCACATTGGCCACAGAAATCAGCTTCTACGCTCATACCTGGAAGTTCGATGGTCATTTCAGCAAGGCGACAGAAGAAAAGGGCATTGGTCAGTCCCTAGTATCGGATGATACTTACCTAATCCGTAGTATGGCTGCTTATCCGACTCGGTACGCTGGAGAGAGAACAAAGGAGAGGCTTCTGCGTAGGGGACAGATGTTCTGGGATTGTCGGTTCAGACGATATGTCTCATACTGTGGTTGGGACTACAATCACAGCGAGTACACAGTAAGTTCAATGAATTGCTGGGTGCTGGTTAGGACTAATCGTTTCCGCTCTGTAGAAGAACGTCCGGTTCATGATTGATATCAACACCTTTAGACTGACCCATCCGGAGGCAGATTTTTTTAAAGAGAGTGGTCGACTGAGAAACGATCTTGAATCGGGAGCCATGGAGAAAGACGAACCACCAAACGAGGAGTTCTTGATGTTGCTTCCGAATAGTGCGTTTGGTTTTAACATGCAAGAGAAGCAATGGAGTTAGTGATCTCCGATGAGCAGTAGTAAATCACACTAACGCATGATCGCAGTAAAGCTTCTAGTCGACTACATGTTACCTGTCGAGTGGAACAAGGCGGCCTTCAGGAATTTGGCACTCGACGACGAAACTAAAGAGCTCATCACCGCTCTTATCACGAACAAGATCGAGTCTGAGAAATCCACGGATCTCATGGCGGGAAAAGGGAACGGCCTGATCATGCTACTTCATGGGGGCCCGGGGACTGGAAAGACTTATACCGCCGAAGGCGTGGCGGAACTGGCAGAGAAACCACTGTACCGGGTCACATGTGGCGATATCGGAACGAACCCAATCGATGTGGAGAAGTACCTCACGAAGGTACTGCTGCTTGGCAAGATCTGGAGCTGCGTCGTGCTTCTTGATGAAGCAGAAGTCTTCCTTCAGGAACGAAACCTTGAGGACCTGCAAAGGAACGCACTTGTATCTGTTTTCCTGCGAGTACTAGAGTACTACGATGGCACTCTTATTCTTACTAGCAACCGCGTAGCCACTTTTGACGAGGACTTCAACTCCCGCATTTAGCTTGCCCTGCGCTACGAGTCGCTTCAAAAAGGGCAGCGGAAACAGATCTGGACGAACTTCATCGAGCGGCTTGAGTCCTTCGAAGCGGAGAAGATCGATATTGAAGACCTCCATGCGCATCTCGATGACCTTTCGAAGTATGAGATGAACGGTAGGCAAATACGGAATGCTGTCACCACTGCCCGCCAGCTCGCCAAGTACAAGAAGAGGCCAGTGGACTTCGAGGCCCTCAGGCACGTTATCAATGTATCCAGCAAGTTCGACAAATACATGAAGAACGTGAACGAAGGTCTTTCAGACGAGGATATCGCCCGGGAGGATCGGATCAGATAGCCGCAGCCGTCAGAAATTCAGAATACATGGAGGCCATGCTACCTAGTTTGCGTGGAGCTTCAACTTGCAGCCTTGCAGCGCTATACACGAGACGTGCTCCGGCGTGGGCGTCTTCGCCTGCTTCACCACCGGCAACCCGAAAGACCTTCGCCGTCACCATCCTGACTGCCCTGCTTCATGGCAGCCGGGACCCGGACCTAGAGACCTCCGATACACTGATAGAGGGTGCAGCGTAGCCACTCTCTCGGTGAGTCACTCCAGCCCAGCTCGATTGCCGCACCCATGAAACGAGGCCGAGTGTGAAAGATCATGCTCGATCCTTGCGCCCAAACCAGTGCAGAGGCCGAGCATGACTTTTTGGTGGCCGGCGTTGGAAAGCAGCCACGCAGCGTGTCGAATCTCCTCTC
>Ga0068629_1000093_pt1 | contig 18251 bp, 19 predicted proteins | sample InSIn3gowninarea_FD_77432 | JGI IMG/M metagenome (GOLD analysis project Ga0068629, IMG submission 77432) | Clean room microbial communities from NASA Spacecraft Assembly Facility at Jet Propulsion Laboratory, Pasadena, California, USA -... ...
AATCAGAACCAAGAATCTCCAGGCAAGTATCTATCTTTCTTTAATCAAGTTAATGCATCCGTTATATTTGGTTAGAATTGCTTAGGGTTAGTTTTGTTGAAAGAAACTATGGATTTGAGACTAGAATTCACATGTGTAGTGATAAAAATCATATTCTGGGAATTTAATTCATATGTAGAGGTTGAACCACGAATTAACATCCAATTAGAAGTGAGAAATCTGGAAAAATTAATGGGAAGAATTATGTTTAAAGGAATTGTTAGGGTTCTTGAATAAAAATGGATTTTGGCCTTTTAATTCATTATACTTGATGAAATCTTGCATGCCTTACGTAGGATAGTAATCATTTAGGTATATAACCCAGGTGATATAAATTGTTGGGAGTTTGGGAGTCAAAATTGACGATTTGGATGAAGTTGGAGGATGATTTCCGTAACTGAAAATTCTGCAGTTTCGCCATAACTGCTTGATCGATCGATCGATCCAAGAACATCGATCGATCGACCCCCTTTCATCGATCGATCGACCCCTCCTGGAAAGCTGCATATTTCCCTTATGTTAGCTTAATCCGATTAAATGCGTAGTAAATCTTGATTAGTGTTGCTAGAGCATAATGAATTATGATTAGGACCAGTAGGGTCAAGATAAACTCCGTAAAGTGAGACTTTTAATGTGAAGGAAAATGAAAGGGTAAACGGGAAGTTATTCCTACTTATGGAAACATGCATATGTTGATTTAATAATCGAAACCTTTAGAAGGTTAGATTAAAAGATAAGTGAGGGTCTACTGAAACATACATAAAATACTTCGAGAAGGGAGAAGTGAATTACAAATGAGAAAATAAATGACAAGTCGGTTATGCGAAATAATTGAGTAAATTGTGTTAAGAATGGATAATTATAATTATGGGCCGTGAGCGCACCTAATTTGGAAATGTGGATATTTATATATACATATATGACTGGGTGATTGTGCATATATATTATATATCTGTTTAAAAATCGTACCCGAGCTACTTGCTATAAGGGGGTTTCCGCGCCAGGACGATCTTATCTCGATTGGACCTTTATGGGGGATAACGACTCGTACCCTAGAAGATAGTATCCTTGATTACAGGCTATCTGTGTTATAGTCATATGGTCCTAAGAGACGCGAGGATATGTGCTGACCTCTTAGGACTGGGAACTATGCTTCGCCTCTATTTGTATGTGCTTTGTGTAAATACGGTTCGAGAATGATTCCGAACTTGTATTCGCTCAGTATGAGCGATACGGGGACTTGATAGCAGAGTATGCTAGCACCATGGATTGTATGTGGGGCGCCGATAGTATATATATATTATATGAGTGACTAATGTATGTATACACTGTTATGTATGGGACTTTCTATTGTGCGTATAAGTAGTTAAGTAATGTATAAATGTTTCAGCTTAATAACGAGTGCTCGTGAATTTAGTAAAAGTACTAAGTGATTCTGGGTAATGTAAGAAGATGAAAGAGATTAAATCTTCTAAAACTAATTATCCTTGGCCTTTGTAATTTCTGAGATAAAGACTTTGTAGGGATAAGTTAGGTAGACATCTAAAACCAATAGTGCGGTAGGTGTGCACATTTAGAGGAGAGGTGAGAATTTCCCAAGCGAGTGTCACACACTAAAATAAATTGTTGCATTAGCCGGTAGCATTTTAAATACTTGCTAAATTATTTTAAACTGTTTTAAAATCGGGCTCTGACCCGTTTCCTGTTATCTCTTCTCTCTTGTATATATATATATATGTATTACAGCTACCCAGCCACAGGGGCGTCAAGCTTAGGATTCTTTGAGAGGAACGTGCTGCAGCTTAGGTGGGAGTTGCAGGCCATTTGCTTAGACGATCTCATTATTGACTCCACTCTTAGTTCTGTTTTATCTAGTTGGGCATGTGTCGCCCTCCTTCCTTGTTCAGTTGGTTTTATGAGAGATTGTAATTCATTTACTTTCAGCACTTTTACTTTGGGATTTATTACTGTCAGGATGTTTCCCTTTAGTGTTTTGAAGTTGGGATTGTTATTTGATGGTTACATTCTTGAATGTTCATTTAAAATTTTAAATCATTATTGTGTGATTCTTAATCCGTTAAATGTCAAAGGTTTTATAATTGGAATTAATAAAATGGAAATAAGGTTTTAAATGGTTTTGTCACTTAGCTTAACTATTTAGGATGGTTGATGTGGAAAATTTATTTTTCGACAGTGATGCTAAGAATGAACCAACCGTTCACCTTGATTATAATTTAATAAAGGACTGATCACCCGGTATTTAATTAGGCGGGGTGCCACAGGTGGTATCAGAGCATCAGGTTCTAGTGTCCTTTAGGATCTGTACGGCTTATTTCGCTTCCAGCTTAGCGTCCTTGATATAGAGCCCTATTTTTAGGACTGTTGTATTCTTATATTACGCTTACATCTTCAGCTATTCGAGATTTGGTAATAACATAATAAACTTTCTTCTCGTTTCAGAGGCCTCCCAGACGCGCACCCAAGGACAGACGTGCCCAGGCCGAGCAGTCAGCAGCTCCGACCCAGGGGATGATGAACGCAACTGAGGTAGCTGTTATTGTTGCGCAGGCAGTGAATGTCGCGTTAGATGTAGTGCAGCAGGCTCCACCCCAGATTCAGGCAGTGGCGCCAGCACCGGCACAGCTTCCATCTGCATGGGAGCGGGTTAGGGATGCCTTTCAGAAGGCGCATCCCCCTGAGTTCTCGGGTAGCTCGGATATCATAGTTGTCAGCCAATAGAAGAAAGATATCCAGAGGCATTTGTGTATGTACGAGTTCACGGACGTGCAGAAACAGTTGTTGGCTTCCTTTAAGATAGTGGGGGTCACTTTGCAATGGTGGGAGTCCACCACCACCTTGGAGGAGAGGAATACTATTTCGATTCAGTCATTCTGGGGGCGGTTTAACCGCAAGTACTTTCCATCCGCCGTGCAAACTGAGATGAGGCGGAAGTTGCTGAATTTGAAACAGGAGAATACGACTGTTGCAGAGTATGAGGAGGAGTTCACTAGACTTCTCACTATAGTGCCAGATGAGGCACCCACCGAGGGGAAGAAGATACTGCTATTTGTTGATGGATTAGCCTGGAGGATCCGTCAACACCTCATAGGCAATTTATCCTTGAGTACCTACACTGACGTACTCAACGCTGCTTTGCTACACTGTCAGGATCATCGTTTCCATCTGTAGGGAAGCAAACGTACAGGAGAGTCCAACCAGCCGGGCAGGACAGGGGGCAGTAGTACTGGTGGGGCACCAGCAGCCCAGGGGCAGACTCATCACAGTGAGCAGAGTTCCCATCAGGGGGACCCTGCCAAGAGGTTCAGATCAGGTGACTCTAAGCAGGGATTTGGAGGATTTAGGCAGGGCCAGCAGGGTCAGTCTAATCAGCAGGCCAACAAGGCTAACACCGTCAGCAGCAGGGTTAGCAGCAGGGCCAACAGGGCCAACATCGTTTTCATTAGGTCCAACAGGGCCAGTGATGGAGTGGTAACGGCAAACAAGGCCTTGGTCAGCAGGGACAGAGGGGAGGAAACTTTAGGGGTCGATGTTTCGAATGTGGCAAGAATGGCCATAAGCGTCAGGATTGTCCAGAGGGAGATAGGGCCCCACAGCAATAGGGTGCCCGTAATGAGCCACATAGGCCACTCTTTCCAACCGCCCTCCCAGTACCAGCTTAGGCGCCAGCCCTACCAGCCATCCCAGCAGCTCCAGTACAATAGGGGCAGTTGCAGTACGAACGTATTTATAACGTCCACCAGGCAGCAGCTCCTCAGGCACCACCCGCGATTGAGGGTACGTTTCCTATTCATGGCACTATGGGACGAGTTTTATTCGATACTGGGGCATCGCATTATTTTATAGCTACTCATTTTGCAAAGGCCTTAGGGTTATTAGAGACAGCCGAGAGAACAGTTACATGCGTAGACTCACCACTGGGGAACGGGTCTCTGATTTTCTTTATATGCCGGGGTGTAGGGTAGAGATTGGTAGTTTAATTTTGCCAGCAGACATGTTAGTCTTAGAGATGCATGAGCACGATGTTATTATTGACATGGATTGGCTCGCAGCATACAGAGCCATGATAGATTGTTACGGTGGGAGTATTATCTTTGCCATTCCGGGGTAGGAGATGTTTTTGGTAGCGATGCCTCGCCCAGAGGGAGGCTCTTCCGCTCATCTGTATTATATAGAGGAGTATACCTCTAAGGAGGTCGTGATTCGCTTATATTCGATCCCAGTTGTTCGTGAGTATTCTGATGTATTTCAGGAAATAATGGGCCTACCCCCCAGCAGAGAGATCGATTTCGTCATAGACTTGATGCCAGATACCCGACCGATAGCACGTGTACCGTACCACATGGCTCCAGCGGAAATAAGGGAGTTACGGGACCAGATAGAGCATCTGTTAGGTCAGGGCTTCATCCGTAGGAGCACCTCACCTTGGGGCGCTCCAGTCTTGTTTGTGAAAAAGAGAGATGGTTCGCTGAGGTTATGTGTGGATTACCGGGAGCTGAACAAGGTCACGATACGGAACAAATACCCGTTACCTCGAATCGATGACCTGTTCGACCGGCTGAGAGGGGCAACTTTATTTTCGAAGATAGACTTGAGGTCAGGGTACCACCAGCTACGGATTAGAGAGCAGGATGTGTCAAAGACTGCTTTCTTGACCAGATATGGGTCCTACGAGTTCAGAGTCATGCCATTTGGGCTGACGAATGCACCAGCCGTGTTCATGGACTTGATGAACCGTGTGTTCAGGGAGTTCTTGGATTAGTTTGTCATCGTCTTCATAGACGATATCCTGATATATTCACGCACTGAGGAGGAGCACGCGAAGCACCTGAGACAGGTTCTTCAGACTCTACGGGAGCATCAGCTGTATGCTAAGTATGAGAAGTGCAGATTCTGGTTACGGGAGGTGCAATTTTTGGGGCACGTTGTGTCAGAACTGGGAATATCAGTTGACCCGAACAAAGTGTCGACAGTGAGGGAGTGGGGACAGCCCACGACACCGACAGAGGTGCGTAGTTTCTTGGGGTTAGCCGGGTACTACAGGAGATTCATTCGGGGCTTTTCAAAAATAGCGGGTCCATTAACGAATCTGACTCGCAAGGGAGTACCGTATGTTTGGGACGATGCTTGTCAATTGGCTTTTGATGAGCTGAAAGATAAGCTGACTTAGGCGCCAGTCCTTGCCTTGCCCAAGCCGGGAGTGGAGTATATGGTTTACACCGATGCATCCTTACGGGGACTCGGAGGAGTACTGCAGCAGGAGGAGAGAGCTATAGCTTTTGCTTCCCGCAAGCTTAAACCATATGAAAGAAATTACCCCACCCAGGACCTGGAGCTTGCAGCCATCGTTTTTACATTGAGGATATGGAGACACTACTTGTTGGAGGAGAAGTTCCACCTATTCATAGACCACAAATCACTGCAGTACCTTTTCACTCAGCGAGAGCTAAATATGCGTCAGCGCAGATGGTTAGAGTTTGTGAAAGACTACCAGTTCGACATTCAGTACCATCCGGGGAAGGCTAACGTGGTTGCTGATGCGTTGAGCCATAGACCGGTAGGTGACGTGGCGGACGTCTGGAAAGCAAAATGGAAGGAGTTGGGTCATCAGGATGCAGTAGCCCATTCCTTCATATATGTTATGACAGTCACTCCAGAGATTGTTATGAGGGTGGTACAGGCCCAGTCAAAAGACTCATTTTGTCAGGAGCAGATTGTACGACTTTTGGCTGAGGGTGCTGAGTCCTATTCAGTGGGTTCCGATGGAGGCTTGAGGTTTAATGGGAGATTAGTGGTCCCAGAAGGGGAAGACTTACGTCATGCAGTAATGACACAGTCTCACGGGTCCAAATTTACGGTACATCCTGGAGGAGATAAGATGTATCAGGATATGAGGCGGCAGTACTGGTGGAGTGGGTTGAAGAGAGACATTGCTGAGTTCGTGTCCAAGTGTTCTACCTGTCAGATGGTAAAGGTAGACCACCAGAGACCGTCAGGGTTGCTTTAGCCGTTGGAGATACCCACGTGGAAGTGGGAGAGTATTTCCATGGATTTCATTACGGGACTGCCTCCATCACAGTGAGGTCACGACTCCATCTGGGTAATCGTGGACCGTTTGACCAAGGTGGCTCATTTCCTATCGACATGGACAGACTATACTGCGGGCCAGTATGTGCAGTTGTTCATTGCTGAGATTGTGAGGTTACATGGGGTACCCTTGGATATTGTGTCTGATAGAGACAAAGTTTTTGTGTCGCATTTCTGGGAGAGCTTTCAGGAGGCCATGGGTACAGAGTTGAGATTGAGTTCAGCTTATCACCCGCAGACGGATGGGCAAACAGAGCGTACCAATCAGATGCTGGAGGATATGCTACGCATGTGTGTCCTTAATTTTGGAGGAGGATGGGAGCCGCATCTTCCACTGGTGGAGTTTGCTTATAATAACTCCTATCAGTTCACGATCGTCATGGCTCCATTTGAGGCGTTGCATGGTAGACCTTGTCGTTCTCCAACCTGTTGGCTAGAGGTGGGGGACAACAAATTACTCGGACCAGAGGTTATTCAGGAGACCTCAGCTAGGATCGAGCTTATCAGGAGTCGCATTCGGGTAGCCCAGGATAGGCAAAAAAGCTACGCCGATGCGAACAGGTATTTTCAAGAATTTAATGTGGGGGACCAAGTATTACTACGCGTGTCTCCTACGAGGGGAGTAATGATGTTCGGGAAGAAGGGGAAGTTGGCCCCAAGGTACGTGGGACCATTTCCCATCATCGAGAGGATTGGGTCGGTGGCATACAGATTGGGGCTGCCAGAGCACTTGCACCGCATTCATGATGTATTCCACATTTCGTCGTTGAGACGATACCTTCGGGATGATATGGTCCACGCTCACATCGCGATAGAGGACATTGATTTGCAGCCTGACAGCTCCTACGAGGAGAGACCAGTGGCTATCCTAGACCATAGCGAAAGGAGATTGAGGTCGAAGGTAGTTCCACTTGTGCGGGTCCAGTGGGAGCACCATAATGTAGAGGAATCCACTTGGGAGCGTGAGGCAGATATGCGCGAGAGATACCCGGACTTATTCTTACTAGGTATGCCTTATTTTTTCGAATTTCGGGACGAAATTCCGTTATTAGGGGGGAAGTATGTAATACCCCGCATTTTTATGCTTTCTTAATTTGGGGATTTATTAAATTTAAACTGAGTTATTAATTTAATATTAATCCGGCTCCACTGGCCTTATATCGCACTTTTAACTCATAGTTATAACTAGATACTTGTATAATAACCGAGGTACCAGACTTGTGGACTAAAGACCCAACATCTCTCCACTTTCGACTATGCGTTAAGCTTCATGCGTGGGACGTCTAGCAAAGCGAAATCCAAATATGGAACCCCCTTGATACACTACTGCCTAGCATTGTCGAAACATCGAAATCCGTTAGGCTCTCAGTCCATAGCACGTACCCTCAAACTCCTGTCTCTTGACACAATAGTATACTTGTCCACTATATGTTACACAAGACCACGTATATCACGACGCTCTTACTATTACTAGATTCTTAGCGCAAATAAATCACGAGTTATGTCTCTCTGCTCGATAAAAGCCAACATACCCTGAATCACATCAGTAAACATCCTTATTCACCGGGATCAAATATAAACAGACAACATATACACAGAAGTCTGCTACACAATATATCATAACGTATATACATATATATATATATATAGGCTCATCTCGTCAAAGGGATACACCAAATCCCAACAATTTATCCATTTAATTATACTAAGAACAATAATCCAAAATGTCCTAAGGTCTAACATCTCCCAGCTCCCGACATTTGCTGCTTTCGTGCGTGAGAGGTCTCGCAAAGCGAAATCCAAACAAGGAACCCTCCCAATACACTACTACGCAGCTCTGTCGGTTATTGAGATATGTCGGTCCAAGACCTAGGTCTAATAATATATTTAATTCAATATAAATTATATGTAGGATAACATCATTCTCGTATAACACATCACTAGAACGAGTCATCTCAATAAAATATACTCTCACTGTCTACACTCGCTAAACAACATGAAATACATACACATAATAATGTTATTGATATAGCCACTAAACTCGTCTCCACGCGAATCTAGCGCTAGTCAAAATAATGTGTCTCGCTCGTGTAACATAAAGCATACCTCATTCACCCGCAAATAAAACTCACATTTCCAGCTTGGCAATCACCATGGCTTCTCAAATGGTTCCCGGACATAACATGACATTGTCGCCATCTGCATTAATCGTTCAAGTAGAATTTCCCACAAGTGCTGACGACTATTCTCCCGAGTCCATCACCCACTTAAGGACTCTCTTCTCCATTGTACCTACTTTGTCGGGTATAAAGTTCGCTAGACAAGGTCTCTATCCAGCCCTCCTGTGATAAGTTCATAATTACCTTCACATCTTCTTCTGAACGAAAGATGAAGGAACTTACGGTCAAACCGTACCTAAGATCCTTCCATTGGCACAATATTTCACTTCCAAAATGTGGGGGGTCTACTCCCAACAATATAGCTTTGCTCTTACGAGCCAAGAAAAATTTTACCCCAATTTTTACTTCCGGGTATACTACATTCTGCTATATGCCCAAGCCTCTGGGTATCTTACGTCCATTGGCTAACACACACAATCTCCGCCTTTTCTAAAATTACAACGGGCGGTCCTCTTCAAAGACCCCTCTGAATCTTTCCCATCTTGACCACACTGGGTGAAACGAATTCGGCACCACTCTCTGCTATATCAGTACTTGAAGATATATACTGTACCCTAGCAGTCCTTACAGCTCCATCTTCCCGAGCAACAATAGGGGTGACCTCGACTACGGTCCTCATCCCCAAAATATTCTTCAACTTCAACTGAGCCCTGCCTCCCAACGGCATTCGCCGGTCATCCATTTGTTGTTCGAAAAATGAACACACCCAAATCGTAAATAAGATTCACTAATATATATACATTATAGCAGGAGAACGAAATCTCACCATAGAAGTTAACAATCCTAAACTTAGGGCTCTATATCAAATAGAAGGCAACGCTGAAAGCGTAGTACGTCTGCATAGATTCCTAAGGACTCTAGAACCTGATGCTCTGATACCACCTGTGACACCCCGCCTAATAAAATACTGGGTGATCAGTCCTATATCAAATTAAACAGGAATCTTAAATGGTTTCATTCTCAACATCACTGTCGAAAAGCCAATTAATTACTAATAACCTATTAGGATTGGCGTCAAATTTTAAACTTTCTAATCTTTTTAAACTTAATGCACAATAAAAACCATTCACACGGTAATGTAAACAGCAACTGAAATGAATAAATAAATAACCGATAACTCTCGGTAAATATTTATACAATCATAACGAATACGCGTAAAATAAAATTGTTGTAAATAAAATAAATGACATCAGTTGGGCAACATGCCCGATTATTACTACAGTAACTCCTATCTAGATCACAAGGATAGAAGCGTCTAAAATAATTTCATGCCAACATCCACAGCTGCGGCAGCGCGTCCAACTCGAAGGAATAGTCATCCAGGCATCCCTGTGTCTGGACACCTAAAAAGTATACAAAGGGAATAAAAAGAAAAATAGATACGGGTCAGAGCCCGAGTTTTAAAAAATCATTTTAGCAAGTGCTTAATTTACTTTAATAGATAAAATACGATACTCTTCATATTTAAATTGGTGTCGCACTCACATGAGATACCCCTTACATCTCATCTAACAGTGCACACCTAACGCATGTATTTTAAAACACCCTGGTTAGCTACCCAGCCTAACTAGAACCTCGAGAGAAACTCCCAAGTTCATACGCCATCAAGAACCCTGCGTATCTAAAACATTCCAAGCATTTGCCCAAGCTTATACCTTATAATTTCTTGCTTCTCATATAACCATTTATATTAAATAACCATCACTAGTTATTACCCCATTCTCATTTTTAGGGTTATTATTACTTCGTATATAATATACTCATCCTTATATACTTATATTACATTTTATATTCCGAATTTTATACTCCCGGATACCAGAACTTACAATTCTTTCCTTGTTTTAGTCCGTATATATATATATATATATATGATATACTATACCAATCAAGTATATCTATACTTATATATTACACACTATATAAGTAAAATAACCATCCCTCAAAGCTATAACTCAATGGATGCAGTCTCTAGAATGCTATCATCTTCCAGGAAATCACTCACATTATCATCCTGGGTACCAGCGGTCGGACTCTCACACCGACTTGGTAAAAACCAAATCACAATGTATTGGAAGCGGTCATAGTTCCTCACCGGAAATGAGAACAAAATATACCCACCACGTCTCACCCCTGATAAAAATCGCACTGTACAATATCTGGACGACTATGACCTGGGGCTATACTCACCCTGCTCCTCAAGCCAGGGGATTCACCCACATCGCGCAACCTCCCATGATAGCAATAGAGGGGTATGTTTCACATAAATATATCATTCACACACATATATATTTATAATCATATCATATATATACTGTCTCTATACCCGTATATATATATCACATCAAATCCGGCTATTTATGCCCATCTCTTATGGCATTAGCCTGTAATCCAAATATACCAATTTATATAAATCAATAAGTATACACACAACTTATTTTAATCCCATAAGTATTTACTCACTTATGATACAATTATCACGTTCATTATTTTCGAATAGCTTATCACTCTAGCTAGTATTCTTATATCTTCCTATTTGCACCTTAGGATATTTATCATACATATTCGGCATATATATATATATATATATTCTACCCATATATAACCGGCATATATATTCTACACGCATAAATATATGTACGAACCCGCCGAATAATTCATCGAATTTTGTTCGTCCCAAACATTCCTAAATTTAAATCACGGATCTTTCCCACTAACCCGAGACTTATACATTCCCCATTTACTCTTTTAGAGGTCCTCGCACTCTATTTAGGATCCCCTATTATTTATCTCCCAAAAGAAAATTCTTCTCCAATCCTTTTTAATCCAAGAAAACTTTTCCAGCTTTTCTATCAAAATCGGACCGATCCGATTTCTAAGTAATAGACCGGTCCGGTGCCTTAATAAACGAACCGATCCGGCACTCCAAAAACGAACCGATCCGATCATAAACGGACCGATCCGGTAGCCTAAATTCGGACCGGTCCGATTTGTACAGATTTCTGCTATCGACGAAATTCATTCTTATTCTCCTCCAATCCAAGGTTTAAGGTTTTCAATCTCCCCAAACCAACAAAGGATATATCTACAACCAACAAAACCATTAATTTATGGGATTCCTTAATTTATTCAGGAATTTAAACCCTAATTCTTATTAAACCCACCATTTTTATTTCTTCCAATTTCTCACCAAAAATCACACCATTTACATGGATTCAAGCTTAAATTTCATATAGAATTTTTATCTCAACAAAATCATATGAAATTATTCCCAAAAAATCCCATTTTTGATTCAAGAATACCAACCCAAAAATCACAATTTTCTCACCAATTGTGATATGAACAATAAACACACTTAATAATTTATAGCAAGTTAAACACTTGCCTGGTTGGATAAATCCGACGATCTCGTGCCTGAATCCGCCGGAGCTTGACAGCAAATCTTCTCTTTTCTTCCTTCTTTCTCTCCTTTCTCTCTTTTCTCTCTTTTCTTTCTTTCTCTCGTGCTCTTGTAAGAGAGAAATAAGGGTTATCCCTTATTAAACCCAAAATTGACTCGTATATACAAATATGAGTCCCTACTGATCTATAAAGCCCCCAGAACCTAAACACTACCCCGGGTACTCTATTCTGACTATCTCAGCTCTTCTGAGACCAACCGTGCGCTCGAAATCTCCATCTGAATCACTTATCAATAATTCATGTCTTAAGACAACACATTTCCACACATGTTTTCCACATAAAATAACATCACTTGTCGCTTTTATTCACATGCGACATGAAATATAAATAGTCCATATTATTTACTTTAAATTCCCAAATTATTAAATTACACCCACTAATGAAATTAAATAATCTATAAAAGTACGGGGTATTACATTACCCTATACATATCCAAAAGCTCTCAAACTCTAGTTTCACCCAAAGTGATTAAGATATAAGTTTCATTATTATATATACTTGGAGATCTTGTTTTTTTAGTACTAAAAAGTTTATTCTCTTCATCTTGATTGAGAATTATTTTGTGCGGAGGATTCCGTATCCGTTTTACTAATTTACATACGGTGGAATCCGTGGTGTGGTGCTGTATTAAAGAAGCATTGCGTTTGTGTTCCATATCCATAAACGTTAGATGTGCCTGGATCGATGGATACAAAGGCGTGTGTGGATTCACACATTATGGCACTTGTGTGGGTGGATTCCTGCATTTTCACTGTAGAGGACCGATTTAAGATTGGAGATGTGTCAAGACTTATGGGGTGTCGAGTTGTTGAGTAAGTCATCTGTTAACTTGTGTAAATCCGTATAATAGTGAATTGCGAGGCTGGGCCATCTGAGGTTTTTCCTGTTGTGAATTTTTCTCGTACATCGATATGTTGTGGTTTGATTTATTTATTTTATCTTCTATTACCTAGATGTATGTTTTAGGTGAAGATAAAATTTGGTAAATCATTTTATCACAATAACTTGGATTAAAAGTGGAGCAAAGTTTTATTTTGGTTAATTTTGTTTAAGTTTTATATTTAATTTAAAAAAATTAAAAATTAACTTTTGTTGTTTAGACTATCCTCCATATTTTAGGGACTTTCAAATTGGAATCAGAGCGAGTACATTAAGTTATCGTATAGATTCGTCTTTTCTTGTTGTTTAGGGTAGTCTATTCTCTCTCTCTCTCTCTCTCTCTCTCTCTCTCTCTCTCTCTCGTGTTTGCTTGTTTTTTTCTCTCGATGGATCCCCATAATGATAAGTTATCCGTTGTGTTTAGCGATGATGATGAATTTGATATTCGAGATGAGTATAATGAGCTTCATAACCGTGTTAAAATATTAGATCTTGTGAATTTGAAGTTTGCAAAAAGAATTAAATTCTCAAAAAAGAAAATTTTCATTTTTAAGCTGAAATTGAATTTTTGAAGGGGTGAAAACTTAAAGAGATATACTTCATGAGAATCCCATGGACATGAATCATAATTTTATAATTTTAGAAGTGTCCAAGAAAAAGAGTGAGGATAGAGTCCGATTTTTAGAGAAATAATTAGAGGACTCTAAAATTTCTAGGGTTGATGTACGTGCCATTGAGGATAATGATAAATCGATAAAAGATTTGAGGGCACGTGAGAAGACTCTTTGGGATAAGTTCACTTGCATTGAGGGGGAGTGAGATAACCTTATAGGATTGATTGAAAATTTGAAAAAGGAGTCCCTAACATTGAGGACTCTAAACGTTTACTTGAGTTTTGTATTTTAAAGTTAAAAGATAATCTAAGAGACTCAAGTAGTGTTTGTACTGGCTTCCTTGATTCTAACTCTTCCGTTGCTAAAGCCAAGACCATCGTTTGTTTAGAGGGTCAACCATAACCCGGGGCGTTAAAAAAGGTCAATCCAAAGGTCCATTCCTTATTGCGTCTACACGTTCACACACTATGATAGGAAAGTCACCTTAGGTATTTTTGCTATGATCTTGAAAAGACCCTAGGAAGTTTAAGTCCAGTGTCCCCATGGTTCCCAAAACCCGACAAGTTAAGAATTCATCTATTTGGGTTAGGAAATCGATTTTGGAGGCACTAAATGTTGACTGGTTGATTCTCGCATGCTTGCACATGACTCTTCACATGTTATATCTTATGGATGATTGTTGCATATTTGTCACACTAGTTTTCTGGTTCATGTTATATGTTATTGCTAGTGTTATAACGTATTTAACTTTTATATTTTGATTTTCCATCTTTTTGGAGTCTTATTGAAAAATACAAAAAGATTTTGTTTATCTTTTGAGTTATTAATTGGTATCATTATAAAATAATGTTTAAAAACTCAAAAAGATTTTTGGTTTATGTAAATTTACTTTTGCGCATTTTGTGTGGCATAATAGTGTGTTTGGATCCACTTCATTACATGTTTTCATGTGGCTATGATATTTGATTATGATTTTCAATGCTTAGATTGTTCTTAATCATGCTTGCATGGAGTTGTTCGACTTTGATTTGCTTAATGGATTCACTTTGTATATGCCTTCACACACATATGCACGAGCGCTTTTGACTTTTAACTTCATGTTTTACATTTGAGCTAAGTGAGATGTTCTCCCATCAATCTTTTCATCTACATATTTGTTGACTATGGGGGATTTGTGCATGTAAGATACATTGCGCATGAGTATGATGATTTTATTGATATATGAGGGTGCATTAGAAAGGGCCACGAAAGGAGCAAATATCCTTTGCGAGTGATGATACTGAAGATCATCCTAAGGATTCAACCTGGTTTTGAGCTTAAACAACAATGGTGGAAATAATAAACAGAAGTAAAAGTAATAGAATAGATGAGAGGCAGAGAGAAGATGACATAAAATATAAATGGTTCGGCCATTGGCCTCACTGTCCAAGTGAAAAGTGCTTTCACTATAATAGGGCATGGATGATACACATATTTATCTCTCTATTTACAATTTGACAGAATAACAGTAGGGTTTATAATTATCCGATAATGAAGAATGAGACATAAGGTCTCTTTTATAAGCTTGGGGGTGTGCAATATCACCCCCCAAGCATGCACTCAATGCCTGGCTCAATGCGGGACCAATGAGCGTATGATAGTTCTAGATATGAGATCACTAGAATGAGCACAGAAGCTATGATGAAGAATATTCTCTCCACATGATTTTTTGATCTTCTACAATGTTTTTAGTAGGATATGTTTATAATGCCACTGTCATAATTTCCATGCATGCATAAGATGTATGAGGCTGAAAGTCTCGGGCAGCCGAGATTGTTATAATCTAATATCATTCTAGTGAGTCGAGATGAAACTGGACATCCGTCTAAGATCGGCGTCCCAATCTAGTGAGATGGCTGAGGAGACATTCTGGTGTCTTCTGAAATCGACTCTGGTAGTTGCCGAGACTAATGTGCCTATGCTTACTGAGATAACTATCTTGACTGGTCGTCTGGAGTAATCTATGAGGTTGAGACCACTTAGGACGAGTCGATGTTAAGGGCTTCTGGTGGATGGTAGACCTCTTTAAAGATATCTGTAAGGAAGGCTTTGCCTCAGTGGGTCGTCCAGATGAGACCACACTTATATATATCAATCACCCTAGACCTTAGCCTTCAATATCAGTGGGAGGCTGAGGTTTAAACATGTCCTTATTATCCCGTCTCGTCTTCGCGTCATAGTTTATTATCTACGCCCAAGGGTGCTCAAGGGTTCGAAGAGGCTTAACGATTATACCGAGTTTTGGAAGAGATGTCACTTTTCACTGAGGAGTAACACATGTCGTTTGATGATCACTACAAAAAAATAGCTTTTGAAACGGTGGCCTAACAGTCCTAAAAGATGGTTTATCCATCTCAAATACTTTTTAAGACGCTATTTGGGACGGCTAGGGGGTTCATTTTGATAGAGGGTTATAAATACTTTTTGTGATGACATAACCATCTCAAAAGAGTTTTTTTAGACGAGAACAAATCCGTCTCAAAATTCATAATTTTATATGACCCTTTTGAAACGGCAAGAGAGCTGTCCCAAAAGAGTGCTTTTGAGACGGGAATAAATCTGTCTCAAAAGGTTACTATTTTAGAAGATCTTGAGAATGTAAGTTCTTAGAGGTTCTCGAAATATACCAATTTCTAATTTCAAAAGGGATGGTTCACAAAATATTACAAATTTTTTATTTCTTTTTAAAATTAAAACTAAATTAAACAAATATTTAAATTTCTCTTTTAAAGCAAAAACAAACATAACTTCAATTCAAGTTCAAATTTATACAAACATGAAATTAGGCAAATTACTTGAATGAAATAAACTAAAAATTACCCAATTAAATTAGCACCAATTTGTAATTGTTGTGGTTAAACCAATTTTTATCTTGTTAAGCCTAAGCATGCATCTACGTGGTATTTTATAAGATAAAAATAAACACAACCACAACGCCGCGATGTACGAGGAAAACCCACAACGGAAAAAATCTCAGACGGCCCAGCCACAAGTGCACTAAGTACGGACAAGGACATGACAAAAAGATTTACTCAATGACTCGATGCCCTCGCAAGCCTTGACGCTCTCCATTCTTTCCACCTCTGCCTAGTGACAACGCAGGAGTCCACCTACGTCTCGGTATCTATCGATGGGACAAAGCAACCATCAACCCCACGGAGTCCACCGTATGTAAAATCATGACCACGGAATACTTCGTAAGAAACTATCTCTTTTGGTGTAGAGAGTGAAACCCGGTGCCAAACAAATGATCTCAGAGCATATGTTATGTTGAAACTTGGATCAAATAAACTATATAGGTGTAAACTTATTTTTGTATTGAAATTAATTCATTTTAATTCACAAAAACAAAAGGACTTTTTGGATAAAAGATTTCTCTCTCAAAAGATGTAAATGGTCTGCTGAAAATCCTCTTAAAATTTGTTACTCACGCACTACTAAAATAGGTGGGAAAAGTAGTGGGAAGTTAATTAAAAAACTGCTGAAAAAACTGTCAAACTTGCCTTGGTTTTCGAACGAGAAAACAGTGTCGTTCGAACGACAAGTCAGTGGCTCAAGAACGAAAATTCGTTCGAAAAAAAAATCAAACGAGATATCAATGTAGCCTCGTTAGATACCTTGTTCGAACGACCTGAAAATCTCGTTCGAATGAGGTTGTTCAAGCGACTTTTTAGAAAACTTATTTTCTAAAAAAATTGAAAATTTATTTTAAAATATGTTTACACATTAAAGGACACCCCAAAAAACATCCAAGGCTCAATATGACATATGCATTCATACCTTAGAGATCCTTAGAAATTCGAGGACGACAAAAGGAACGAAACGCGACATATGATGTGATCTTCATGAGACTTGACCGCTACGTCTTCAACTCAAATGTCATAGGCTTGGAATATCCTATAACTCAAAGAGTTTTATCCAGAATTAAGACAAGACATACAAATTGACTCAATTGGAAATTTTTCCTTACATATTTTTTTAAGACGACAACATATCGTCTTTAGTATGTTTTTCGGATAGTTTTAACCATCCCAAAAGAGGTGAAGGGATCTTAAAATTTTTGCACCAATATATTATGGACAGTAAAATCTATCGCTAAAGTTTAATATAGAATTGAATTACATTTGACACAACACATCGAATAGTCATAAAATGTAATACATAAGATGATTTTTAACCAACACAACGAATCAATTTCATTCAACAATGGTTAGGGTTCTTGCAAGCATCTCCAAATATTCATCAAAACAAAAATTATAACACTACGTTCAAATATTCGACTTGATAACAAAAATGTATTAATTTCTTAAACACCAAAATACAAAATGATTTTATCAAAGTAATCCCGCAGTTTCGAAGCGTACGACCTCCAAAATCACTGATTAACATTGCATGTTCTACAAAAATTGTCACCTGAAAAACAAATAGTGTCAATTATGTCAAAATTAATATCACATTCATCAATAATACAATGTGCCATGAATCAATATAGTATATTCTCATAACAAAAATATAAATATCTAACTAATATTATTTTAAAAAAAAATCGATTAAGTCTCCTTCATTTATTCATGAAAACCACAGGTAGTCAACCTGTTTTAAACATTAAAATTGATTCTACGAATACTATACCCCAACCAACAAAAAATTCTAATCAGCACGATAACAAATTATCACCACTGCCATAACAAATTTTCACCACCAATATTGAAAATTTAACTTTAAAAGAGATAATTTTCTATTTGAAAGTCTCTCAGTATATACAAATAATTATATGTATGAATTATATAATATTACCTAGTTGGTTTAAATCGTTGAGGTAATGGAAGCATGATGAGGTGAATGTAAGATCAAAACTCATGAATCTCACGAGACAATGGAAAACCTAACATGAGGATCTCCCCAACAGGAAGTTTTATCCAGTTCTAGGACAATA
>Ga0068629_1000096_pt1 | contig 18118 bp, 10 predicted proteins | sample InSIn3gowninarea_FD_77432 | JGI IMG/M metagenome (GOLD analysis project Ga0068629, IMG submission 77432) | Clean room microbial communities from NASA Spacecraft Assembly Facility at Jet Propulsion Laboratory, Pasadena, California, USA -... ...
ACCTTGAACATATCGAAGACACGTGTTCGTTCGGAATGTGTTTTGTTAGGTGCTTGTCGTTGGTGAGATTTGTACTCGAGACAAAGGATGTTCTTACCCTTTGTCGTGTGCTTCGTCTTGCTATTGCTGTTCTGGTGCTTGCATTTATGAACCTGGACCGAGAGATATGACGGGATCTCGCAAGTACAACTAGATTGCTGTTAAGTGACATGTATGAATCGTGGCTGCCCTGTAGCCTGTTCGTTCGCAGCACCATCATCTGTACAAATGGCTCGAAACAGTGTTGCTAGGCTTGACTGGATAGTGCTCCAGTATAGACAAGATCCTCTACCTGCCTAGCCACCCATCTGCCAGCAGGACTCGAGGGAACAACGTGGTGCCGACAGCTTTCTTGATTCTGTCTACTGGTTGTGGGGAACAGTGATGAGCAGGAAGCCAAGATATCTAGGCCAAAGAGTGTTAGTAGTGAAGTTAGGGCATGGTAGGAATGAAGCTCGAGGTCGACGATCTCACCTGTGACTTGTTGCCGTCTGACGTCCATGGGAAAGGACATTGTACTGTGACATTTATGCCAGGAGTCTGGGGTACATGCGCTGCAAGTCTGTGAGAATGTAAGCAATGGGAGTGTGGGCGGCAGGGACTGGTTGACGATCATAGTTTGTATAGAGGAGAAGCTGAGCTTGGTGAGTGAAAGATGAGAGAATGTGAAGGTGAGTGGATGTATGAGGATGGTCTATCTAGTAGAAAACGTATATACGACTGGCAACTGCTAATACCGATGTTGAGACCCATTCGTTCAGCAGCCTACAAGATATGCGAGCCGGCTGTGCAGCCTTGCCAGCCTCGGCAATCTCGCATCGAGCGTTCGTCTCGCTCGCATGTCCCCCTTGTGGCGAGCTGACAGGAGTTGGGTAGCATTGTCTGGTGTCATCGGGTCTTGGAGCAGTCAAGGCTCTTGTATTGATCACGTACTTATGCTCGTATATCTTGCCCTCACCCATGTACTCCCGAGTATGAAGGCTTCGCAAGCTGGTGGTGCGTGATTGCGACTTAGCTTGCGAGGTAGATTGCTGTATGCGCGGCCGAAAGTAACTTTTGATTGGATTACCCTTCTCCTGGGGAGTGTGTATTTTGCGTTGTTCGATTGGTTGTTCTTGTCGCCTCACTCTTAGACGCGTTGCGCCCGAACAAACCTGTAGCCTCTTTCAAGGATTTTGCTACTAGTCAAGTCGCAGGGAACGTAAAACAGTCTTCGGTACGTATGCTATGTCATGAAGGCTATATTTCCTTGCCGGACTTTCTTCACAGAAGCGCAAGATTGACTTCAACACTCGCTTTCTAGGAACGAAAAATTTGAGGGACTCTAGAAACTGTTTGGTAGTAGGACAGTTTCGTGTCTTCCGGCCTTGATGCATAAGGTGATTGCTTCAAGAAGGATCAACCTGTGAAGATTCTGTTTCACGTAGCCGAGGGGGTTAGTTCATTTCAGCATCTGAAATCTCACCGTATTCATTTCCTGAAGACATAAGGTGATTCTGCCTTGGCCTCCCAGTTTCAGCACGGGACGAAGGAGTTTCGCAGTGAGACTTGAACTCCGTATCTGATCCCTCGTCTTTACTTTCCATGTCAACAACCTTGGCAGGAAGCAGAGTGTCGCTAGCGTGCAAATTGTCAAGGCTCGAAGTACTCTCTCCTCCACTTTCCAATTGGAGACTTTCAAGTCGCAAATGAAGAAATTCGTGGTCGACAATAATTGCATCGTGCTCTTCGTCCTCATGCATTGTAAGTTTAAAGTCAAGCGGAACGTCACTATCACGTTTCATTCGCTCCCATTGAGCTTTTGTTGGAACTTCCCCCAGCACCAACGCTGCAGAAGGTGTTGTACGTGCTCCCATGTTGCGGAAGATAGCTTCGAGGCTTGATAACTGGTATATCCTGGAGATACCGTAGCCAGCATCAACGAGCTTTCTTTCGGAAAGAACAGAAGATTCTCGAGGACAATTCTGCAACAAAGCATCTCTGAGTAGATGGTACAGCTCGAAGTTCAGCTCGCCACTCTCAGGTGCCAAGCGGTAGTGCAGGAACCAATTTTCAGCCACGTATCTGAGAAGTGGCCATTCAGCTACGGAATCAAACCAACGTAGAAATCCATACCATGGTTGTATGATAAATGCGGCTCCAAGACGACGTATCTGCTCCAAGCAGATCTGGGCCATGGTCGAATGACCAGGATTAATATCGGCAAGCCTCAGCCGGCTGACGAATGTCTTCATTGCGGGATTGGTGAACTCAATCATTCCAGATGGGTTGTGAAGCAGTGATTGACACAAATCTCCGATTTGAGTTTTCACGTTTGCGGACAGAATGCTGTACCTCTGGTTCGAGCTTGACGATTGGGACAGGAGCATTCCAACAGTTGCAGCAGCAGTAAGCTCTGGAGGGTACATTCCCCGAATGCTGTTCGCGACACAATAGATTATCATGAATGTGATACTCCTTTGATCGCTGGAGCACGGCTGGAGAGCAGAGATGAGTTGTTGTTGACATTGCTGAATTGCATCCTGTGTCAGGCTAACATTGTGTTGGAGGTTGGCTGGGCCCGCATTCGTTGATATGATAGTAGGATGATGGTGCTGCCAAGAGAGCCATGCTCGAAAATTCGGTAACTGCGTAGAGGTGCAGCGCAGGTAACGTGACCGATCTGGTTTGCCCGGGATGGGTTGGGAAAACTGTGTCCAGAGAAGGAGTTGCTCGGTCGGTTCAGCCTCACCTCCATCCTCCACTTCTTGGGCATCCGCACGACACACTATGTGCCAATCAGTGTCATCTGGTTCCGAAGAGAGCCCTGTCAAGCCAGAGCCCAAGTCGATTTCTTCATCAAATAGCAACGGACTATTTGCCCGATCCTCATTCACACGCTTGTATACTGTGGCAAGCACTGGAGTAACTCGTATGTCGCCGGGAGGTTGTTCTTGATACTCGTCAAGAGACAAGTCAATGCCCAAGCTAGGAACCATTGAATTGCCTTCTGGATGTGATCGATCGGTACGTGGCATACTTAAGCTGCTTCAGCATGATCGACCCATGTATGACGTCTAACAGACAAGTGAGCGTGAGTAAAGGCATTTGTTAATGTGTGCTAGACAACGAGAGGCCATCATGGTTTCTAATCAACAATTTTTCTGCCTGAGCAACACCATACACAAACATATAAGCTTGTTTGCAAATGGGGAGTTCACATCTGTGACTCGTCCCTAATTTCGAAGCAAGACACGGAGCAGTGAAAAGACACGAGGCATCCCACAATTTCGCATGTTTACATGGCTGTTCACAGGTCAAGGGCTTTTTGGGACCACACAGTAGAAGGCGGATCGAATAAGAAGCGCTGACGTGGAGTGATGCGAACTCGCATGGCGAGGCGATATGGTTCGAGTCCTCAGCCTGGTGATCAGAGAACGAGGATTGTACTCTGGGCAGCTGTAGAGTAAATTGCGTTGAAAATCATCAAGCAGGTTTTACCATGTCCAGCTCCTCGCATTCGCAAGCGGCTCGCAATAATCCGCCAAGATCTCGCATAAAGTGGACCCGGTAGTTCCTCTTCATCTCAACTCAATTGAGACGGCCCGTAACGCCCCTGAGGGGTCGAAGCATTTCATCTCAACTCTGATAGGCAGCCCTCAATACTCCGAGGCTGGGCCGCCCCTTCCAGCAGTTGCAATCACGCTCGGAGCCATGGAAAAATCTCGCAACACAGATTCAGCACGCGAGAGAATCTACAATCTTTGGTCGGAAGACTCAACTGGGGTGAAGGTTGGCCACTAATCTTCGCCTGTCGGCAAGCGCGGGACGCCACTATCATCCTTGGTCATAGCCTTACGATTATCCTGTTGGCAGTCGCGGCATGTCTCTAGGCCTCTGGCTTAAATGCCGAAGTTTGCGAGCTTTTCGGCCTTTGCAAAACGAGTCTTCACTCGCTTTGTCGAGCTGCATAACAACATATCGTTGGCCATGGTAGGCTCACAAATCCTTTTTCCTCTACTAGACTTCTGTCCTCCCATGCTTCAGATTGTCCTGGCCCTGCCAGAATCTAGCTAGCCTGACAGCTCTAGTATAACGTCCTCTCTAGTGTTTGTTTCCCTATACCAAGAGTGACCGGATCTAGATCTGCTAGCAGCACATCACCGACTCTCTGCCTGCCTGCTGGTGGCTTCCTCCCTACCTATTGATTTAGTTCATTTAATGCGCCTGATGCGCTCCTCAGCTGCTACACTCCCACAGTGTAGCACTCGTGGACCGCTGGCCCCACAAGGGCCATGAGCCTTACACCGCCTGACCCCGACGAGCAAGATCTAGTATCAGTAGAGGGTGCTGCGACCACCGCTACTAACACTGACCACAAGAGAGTAAAGGCTCTCGCCAAGTGTGAGGATTGCCGCCGACGGAAAATCAAAGTGAGACTTACCTCTTATCTACCTGGTTGTGATCAATCCGATGTATACTTTAGCTGGACCGTGCTGCGAACGTAATATGATACTTTGTGGCTAATGTGCGTACACTAGTGTCTTCCTGAAGATCGTGATTTTGAAGCTGGCGAGAAATGTCGTCGATGCGAGAAGTCCAAGCTACCATGTGGAGAAAACACAAGCAAGCGGGCTGGTGTTCCGCCACTTGTCCCTGTCGTGCAACCAGCAAATACGACTACGGGGGAACCAGATTCTGCCAATGATTCTACACAGAATCAACAGGACGATTTCGGGTACGTCACGCCACGAAAGGAGGCACTCGAATTGCAACCAAAAAGAGACTCCCGTACTTACTTAAACTATGCATTATGTGTTATGACCAGCCCTGCTGACAAGACGTGCCGCAGATCTCAATCGAGTTTCAATTTAGAAAGCTTAATCCCACCTTTCGATACAGCTGAGAGTTTACTGCCTGAGGTCGGTAATCTGGTTGAGCTGGACAACTTGATATGGTTTCGCCGCCAATCTATCTTGGAGATGGTCAAAGTATTGTCAGTCAGGGATCTGCTAAGCACCACATTCACGGCAGTATTGCTTGTCGAGAATGTGTTAAATAATGCTTTCATGGAAGCATTGGTTGCTTTCTCGTGGGAGATCGGGAGGAGAATCTACCTGCTCTTCCAGCACATCCTCTTCGAGAGCCAACAGGCGCCAATGGCAGACAAGGAACGAATATTGATCAAGAAACGCCTTATCGATAGTACACAGACATACATGAATAATAGGGTAGGTGATCTTGTGCACGACGTGCCAGAAGATTTCGAAAGTGCTTTCATGAGTGTGCGCGACGAACTGGTCAAGTACTATGAGGACCGACACGATCAGGCAGAAGCCGATAGGATTCTATCTCAACATACAAGAACCCAACGATATGAGATCCCCTACCCTCACAACAGACTACAAAACCATTCTCAGCGAATTGCTGTCGCCGCAGGCCAGATCTTGAAGATGGTCTCGCGACCGCACCAGATGGTGCTGGGAGCCGACATGCCAGCACAGATCACTCCAGCACATCTCTCATTGCTCAGTGGACGAAATGGTGGCACATTTTGGCCACACGATCATAGCCTCATGACACAGCGCGACTTTACTGGTAGAAACACTTGCCAACTGGCTGCTGAGCTGGGTGATATTGAATTCCTTAGAAGGTTTCTGGACCAAGACAGGCAGCTATTTAAGCAAGCCATCAAAGAAAGAGACAGGTTTGGACTCACCGCATTGTTGATAACAGCAATCAAAGGTGACAGAAATGCTTTCATCTTCCTGGCTGAGAATGGAGCAAACCTCTGGGAGGCTAGACCTAACGGCAGAGACAGCTTATGTCTGGCAAGCCTCGCAGGACACACCGACATAGTCGAGTACGTCGTGCCAAAGATGCAGAGTAACTACGCCTATTTATGGTCGCCACTCCACGATGCGTGTATAGGAAATCATCTGAGAGTTGTGAAAGCCTTGCTCCCTTATTACCCTGATCTGCAGATACTGCACCCAAATTATCCCGGGTTTACTGCACTGGAGGTTGCCAAAAACCACGGGCACCACGATCTGGCACAGTACCTGGAAACCCAACAGATGCATCGGTTGCAACGAGCCCAGCTGGCCCAGGCCAACACAAACAGTGCTAATGCTCAAGCCAGGAAGCGGAAAGATGTGCATTCAACGCCTGGCAACGCTACAACACTAGCGTCAATACCAGCTGTCTCCAGCCCGGCTATCAACTCCAGACCGCCCTCCCGTAACAAACGGCAGAGAAGCGGTCAACAACCACAAGGTTCTACCACAAACCGAGAATGTCGTCATGTTACCACAAACGACCAACCCACGTCGATGGACGAAGAAGGTGATCAACCCGTGAGCCGTGCAGAAGATGAGCCTTGGGTCGATGAAAACTGGCTCAACGAAGCGACGCACAACTTGGATATGCCATGCACTCCGTTTGACCTAGTCGGCTGATATGACGACTGACAGGCAATCCAAACCTTGGCACTGGTCAAGCTTGTCACGACCACAAAGCCTAGAATTCTTGAACCTTATCCTCGGAGCAGCCCCAAGTGAGCATATTATATCGAAACAACTTTTCCATCACCTTCTACATTGCTTCTGGTACAATCCCATCAGGTCGTGGTATATTCGCCGGAGTCAGGAATAGCGTCGGAAAGGAGTTGACGGGTAGGTACAGTACGTGGTCCAGGCTCAAAGGATAGTCGGCAATGACCTAGACTGAGCGGACACGCTATTTCAAAATGGAGTTAACCACTTACCTGGATAGGTAATCAAGGGATAGGAAAGACCATGTACATTGTGTAAAGACAGGAGGTGTGAACAGAGGCGTAGCGGTGCTATTGCCTGATATGGGGTCCTGCCGTTAGCTGATATTCTAGGCGTGTCCAGAGCATCTTCATCGAAGGACAGTACATCCGGAGCGCTACAGGCCTGGATCATTACACTCGCATTGGATACATATATACTGTCGGGATGTATATACGTGCTCATACAATCTGACCCGGTTATTTTATTCAATGTTGCATCGTTGCTTGGCACTTCTCATAACCGGACCCGTTGCTTTCGGACGTATGAGGGTGAGGATATCTTAGCCTACTCGAGTACAACTGCGTCGCTCGCTAAGTACATATACATAAATACGTACATATATATAGGATTGTTGCATGGATTGTGTACTCATTATTCAAAATGTTCGTGATGTACTTATGTATTCATTTCGTTGCATTTACGTATGTGCGTTTACTTTGCTAGTTCATCCGTCTTACTGTTAAATACGGTCCTGATATACTCCTTCACTTGTTGACAGACACGCTCATCCCTCTCCTTCAATTCTTGGAGCGCGGCTTTGGTAGGCTTGTCTTCACTAGTCCACAAACCCATGAGATCACCGCAAGCACTATCTTCCATGGACTTCCAGAATCTATGTTCGATGTCGAGTCCAAACAACGAGACAGCGTCGGTGGAAGGCATCCAGCATCGCACAAGAGAATTGTTTGAATCGCGCGTTGGGGTATGTATACCGTGAGCGTCGTCGCCGAAGATAGTGTATGGATCGTACTTCGGAAAATTGGCGTGGACGAAAAGTGGTTTGGGTTCTGACTTCCGAGATTTTGTTATCGATTTCTCGTTGTCGACGCTGAAGGCGGCCAGCGAGGTTGTTGAAAAGAAGTCCTGGACTGGATCATACTGGACCATGCCTGTGCCGATGTATTCGCCGCTAGAGTCATGCCTTCCTAGACTTGTGACTTGGTGATCGACAAAGTAGTATTGCTCACCAAGTGCTGTTGCTGCCCAGGGGAATGTCTCCTTGTCTCCTTGTCCTGGTCCACCTTGTGATTGTAGGAGGTAGTAGTAGTCAGGTCCATAGTAATTGTAGTAGGTTGCGAGCATGATTCCGTAGCCATGTTTCGACTTGCTGTACATGATTTCACCAGATTCAGTGGCAGGTCGAGTTTCAAGCGTGGGTGGATCTTTGATCTTTGCGATCTCAAAGAAGTAAGGTGATTCGGAAGCATACCAGAAATCCGGCCAGAGAACCATACCTACATCGGTGAACGGCATCGAGTGGAAAAGTGGTTCAGGGTTACTAATTGGCCAGGCGTCGGAGTCGAGTAAGAGTACGTCTTCGAAGGAGGAGAAGAGGATGCTGAAGATCTTGTACTGATAAGTCGAGAGAGCAACAGTGGTAGTGGCGCGGTCAAAAATGTCTGAGAGGTAGAGACACTTTGCGTTTAGGTTTGGAAAGACGTACGAGCAGAAAGCGTCTGTGTGGGCATTGGGTGTCTTCAAGAAGATCTCGACCGCCAACGTTGAACCGGTATTTCGGAGCATATGAAGAGAGACAGTGAGGGTGGGAAGGAGGGACTCGGACGCCGTTGTTACGATGCCTCGTGTTCCGGAATTATAGACTGGCCCATGTGTAGCAGGAAGCTTGCGAATGTCGGTGACAAAGTTTGCATGAGCGTTCTTCATCCGTTCGATGTCGAGCTGATCCATCCACAGGACGTCGGGACGTGGGTGAGAATGTCCAGGATCGTAGGATATGTGAGGATTTCTTGGCACTACCAGATCTGGCTTTTTCTCGGTCTGAGGATGATTGTTCAGTATCAGGGCATGGAGGGTTCGCCAGAAAGTGGTGTGCTGAGCAAGAAGCGGATTCGGTTCTCGTTCCTCGAATGTCGAGTCCGATAGGTCGTGCTTGAGATGGGAAGACGTAGCTGATGCATGGTTGTAGACGCTGACGATGAAAGTCAAGAAAATGATGCCAAGTATTGTCCAAGCCAGGTGTTTCCGTCTACGTCGTGTTGACTTCCATGTGAGCATATCGTACAAATGCTCAGAAATTCCTGCCAAGCACCGAAAACATACTCGTGATCACAAAACAGCTCATCTCAAATGAAAAGGACAACAGTGCGAGGAGGTTGTGGTTTTCGTTAGGACATCATATCATCGTTATCGTTAGCATGAGACAAGTGGTGCAAAAGGTAGAACAGAACGCTGGACGAAGAGGCTCAGAAATGAACAATGAAGAGAGATGGAAGCAGCAAAGCATGTGTGATGGAACTCGGAGGATTAAATTGAACGACAGCGGAGTTGGTGGGTGGAGTGGAGAGGTTGATAGACGAATGTCGGAGGTTGGCAGGTTAGCCACATCCCTGCCAGCGGCGGCTCTGTTCCTCTGTTTCAAGTTCTGGCTTCGGGTTATACCTAAAAGGTGCACAAGCAGTACCTTATGTAGCTACTTTGGAACCTGCATATTGAATCCGGGCGTTGATTAAGCAGGTTTTTGTGGTTGTGTGTCTAAAACGTGTTTCAGCACCTTGGAGTTGGTTGGTGGGCAACTTGAAAATGACAATGTCGGAAGGTGCATGTTTTAGATCTAAAATTAGCAACGGCGATCAAACATCATCTTAGTCAGCTTACACCATCTTTTCTACACCTTTTCTACAGTTTATGCCCCTGTAAATGTTAACGTCAGCAGGATGAGTTGAGTGTCAATTAGGTATGCAAGTCTCGTGATCTTCAAGCTGCTTGCCATGCTTCAGCTGTCAAAACACAAACTCTGTTTATTCAACAGCAGAAATCTTGTAACTACGCCGCTGCCTGTACACTTTGAAAATCCTTCTTACACCATCATACGGTCGTGATTGTACGCGTCAGCCCAAACTCCAAGTCAGAAAACCTCCACATTGAGGATTCAGCTAAACCATTCCGCTCTTTTTTTGAACACCAGGTTAATTCAGCTGTGCAAAACAAATCGTGATGTTGACAAGAAAGTACGGGAAAAGAGACATCAAAAGGTTTCCTCGAGCTCCGTGCTCCATGCTGCGTCGCTACCGTGTGCCCTCATAGTGTTCTCGTCACGCTCATCAATTCTTCCGTGAATGCGCATCTTTGGTGGTGGTGCCATGTGAGCGTACGGACCGCCGACGCGTTTGCCATGATAACCTTCCTTTGTCTCCCGTTCTGGCTCTAATTCACTGGTGTCAGAAAAGGTTTCCCAGTTCTCACTGCCAGTAGCCGTTGTGCCCGTGGTCAGGTTAGAAGAGGTGTTAGAAGTTTGCCGTGATGTTGGACGGGCACTACTCTGTTGTATCGAGCTGTTGAAATGCGTTTGCTGATGTTGCTGGTAATGTCTATCACGATCGATCAGCGATGCCGACACATATGACATCCGCTCCCGATCATCGTATACATCTTCAGGACTGATAGGTCGCACAAATTTGCTGCTCGCTTCCGAATGAGAACTCGATAAGACGCTTGGTGCTCGATCCGACGCAGTGTATGGCGCCATAGTCATGGGCGTTGCCTCAGCTGCCGCTCCTAGAAGATTCCGCATCTTTGGAGGTGGCGCTCGAGGAGGACCCATGCTACGTACTGATTGTGCAAAGCTATGCACTGATGCAGTTTCAGAAATCTGAGTAATTGACGGAGGTGCCGGTCTTCTTTCGGGAGAGTTGCCTCCGTGGTGAAGGTTGCTAAGTGGTACACGAGATGGCAGTTTGGAGGGAGACGTTGGAATCTTTGACACGTAGGCACCTGCAGGCGCTGGGTTTGTCATAGCCACTGGTCGAAGACTTGTCGGTGTCTTGGTCGTTGGCCGTGACTGGGGAGCATTACCTATAACACTCTTCGGTCTGGGTGGCTGTACAGCTTTGGCCGTGGTTGCAGCTGGCTTTGATCCTTGCCCCAGCGCTGGAGTTTTCGATCGAGGTGGGATGCCATTTGGTGTCTTGGATCGTGGAGGTGGTGCCCTAACTTCTTGCACTTCAAGTTCGTCTAGATACGACTCCCCATGCACTAAGAATGGTCGTCCATATTCGTCATCATACTTCTGCAAAGTCTTAGTTAGTTCTGCAGCAACCTTGGGTAGCTCTTTTGCTATTCGTTTTCGCATTTTCTCTTCCCTGAGCAGCTTGCCAGGGTCGCGCTTTTCGCCCTTCTGAGGCTTGAGCAACAAACGTGAAGCATCAGCTGCAGAGGCTGTAAGAGCATCTCGATCCGCGATCAGGGATTTGTGCTTCTCGATGGCTGCTAGTATGGGCGCACGTTGCTCTTTCAGTGTTGTTAACCTCTCGATTTCAGCTTCATGAGCAGACAGGAGTGCGTCGCTGTACACATCGGAAAAAGCTGGAGTAAAATCAAGCATCTCTTCTTCTGAAAAGTACAATGCGTCCCACAGCTCTTGTATGCGTACCCTGGCATCTTCAACGAAGAGATGCAGGTTCTGTCGCTTGAGCTCGTTTAGTCGAGCGAGTTCGTCTTCGAATTCGTTGATCGTTCTAAGACCACAACCGCGATTTGCTGCAAGAAAAGCTTTACGATCAGCCTCTTGCACACCCAACCGATCCCACAAACCCTCGATGATGATCTTGATATCTTTCAGTCTCTTCTCTCGGGCCCGCTTTTCCTCAAGAAGCTTGTCTCGCCTGCTCCTTAAGCGGTCCATGTCTGACGGGTGGAGGCCGAGTTGTTCGGGAGTTTCGCGGTAGTGCTGCACTATACTCGAATCTGTTTGAGCTTGTGGGATGCCTAGATCTGACCATAGTCGCACTATTTCTTCCGCTATTGTTTGCACAACGTTGACTCGCTTGTTGTACTCGTCGTAGACACGTGTAAACTCGTCGTCCAGTGTTGTAACGTAAGAAGGTGAGAGATCGAAGCTAGGAGGGCAAGAAGTGCTGTTGGTAGGAGGTAGCTTGATTTTGACAAAGGAGGATTCCAGATGGGATGAGTAGGATTCGAGTGCTTGAACAAGCTTCTTGACCTGCTCGAATCGTTCGCGATGCAACCGACTGATGGTATTAAATTTCTCTTTGAGGTCGCGTAGACAATCGACGAGCGGGTAGGTGATTTTCATGTCCTGTGTATTGAGGTTGTAGCTGAAATCTCTCTCATCCTCCAAGGAACTCTCCATCTGCTTGATTGTGGTGATGATGTTCGAGGCCTCGTCTGTCAACTTGTTCTTCTCGCTATCCACTGTTAGTCTTGTGTAGGAAGACGGCAGGTAGGGCGACTTACGAGTTAGCGAGTCGTAGCTGATTGTTGAGAGTCTCGGACAGAGCGGTGAAAAGCTGTGGTACGTCAACACATCATCCATGTACAATAGAGAAGGGAGTGCTAGCATACCTCTGTCTCTCTCGATTCGCGCTCATTTCGGGCAACACCGATCTCGTCGAATATTGAATGCAATTGACCTATTATGGTCGTGACCTGAGTCTGTAAAAAGCTCGTGTCCATCATGGAGTCGTCGAAGCAAGGTCATTCGGTAATTGTTGATTAGAGCTGGTGGCAGTGGTGCAACTGCCCAGCAGTCGCTGATTTCTAGGTTTCAAGTATAAAGCGGAGGAACGTGTGTTTCGAGTGAACAAATGAGTGAAAGATAGGATACACGGCTTGCTGAATGCGAATAGTTTAGGGATTCGGTTACACTCATGCACGGTAGCGGGTAAGTAGAGAGGCCTTGGAAATGTATTGTCTGTTGGCACAGCAACCGTACAACGCTCTGCACTAATTAGTACTTCATCCTTATCGATTGCATATCGATTGCCTGTCTGCCAGGAATAACGTAACCCGCAGTCACTGTTAAACACGCGCAGGCAATCACAAGTACCTACATGTACTCTTGCTCTGCGCTTGCATACCTATCACATAGAGCACCAGACGGTTGTCGTTGAACAAACACTTCTCTTCCATCTACATCTACCGAGTTCGTGCTCTTTACTGATTAATCTCCGCAAGATGTCTACAAGTACAGCACAGCGCGGCTGGGAAGTAGAGAATGAAATCATCACTGTCGATCCTGAGAAGAATGCTCTGTACACCTTACCAGAGCCTACGGCATACAAGAAATTGACCGAAGACACGAGACCATGGAAAGATGATCCAAACTATTTCACCGATGTCCGAATATCCGCCCTCGCCCTGCTTAAGATGACTATGCATGCTCGATCCGGAGGGTCAATCGAAATCATGGGCTTGATGGTCGGTTATGTTTCTGGAAGATCCTTTGTTGTCACCGATGCATTCAGATTACCCGTTGAAGCTACAGAGACACGAGTGAATGCGCATGAGGAGGCATATGAATACATGGCCACTTTCCCACAGTTCTCAAGACAGACGGATAGACAGGAAAATCCCATTGGCTGGTACCACTCACATCCTGGTTATGGCTGCTGGCTCTCAGGTATCGATGTTGGCACACAGAAGACCTGGCAGCAAGGCCACACTCCATTTGTTGCAGTTGTGATAGACCCTGATCGAACCATCTCCGCAGGTAGGGTTGAAATCGGTGCTTTTAGGACATATCCAGACAACTACCGACCCTCAGATCAGAAAGTACAAGAGGACGGCTTCCAGGCAATTCCGACCGGCAAGATTGAAGACTTTGGTGCTCACGCCAACGACTATTATTCTCTTGACATTCATCATTTCAAGTCGTCGCTTGACCAGCAGTTGATTGACTTGCTCTGGAACAAATACTGGACCTCGACTCTCTCACAGTCTCCTCTCTTCACCAACGCAGAATATGCTAAGCAACAGATCGCCGACCATGCTATCAAGCTGAGAGAAGCATCAACAAAGCTCAAACAGGGCGCTGTAATCGGTCCACGCCGCACTGCTGCCGAGCTTGCTTCCTCCGCAGACAGCAAGACAAATTTAAAAGTCCTTCCGGAGAAGTCGATCGAGCAAGTAGTGAAAGGGGGAAACAAAATTAGTCAAGAAGCCATAGCCGGTCTGTTGGCCAGTGACGTCAAGAACAAACTCTTCATGGGTGTTGTGCAGGAAGCAAGAGTCGCTGCTGCTAGTGCTCAAGCTATTAGTGCGGCCGTGGGTGGTGGTGCTGCACCAACTTGAGCAACACACTTTACACATTGTCGATGGTGACCACTACGAAGTGACATGCTATTCGGTTCCAGAGCTAGTACTGGGAGTGCTGCAATAATTGTGTCGAGTTTTGCAGTCGTGGTACAAAAGCCAAGCCACGTTCACAGCAGGCTTACATATGCTGCTAAGTGCGCATCTTTGCTTGCCTCAACTTGACTTCAATCGACACAACTCGAGAGCAGATGTGGAATATGGTCAGCTCAACCAGAATCCTATTGGCTAAAGACTTGATTTGAGACACGGTCAATCTGCTGGATCAAGCCGGTCGGTCCTCCACTTGCTTGAGCGTGGATAGGTGTACAACGAGGGGGAACCTCTACACAAATGGACAAATGACAAGCTACGACGGCAGCCTCTGAAACTCCCAAAATATCATCACCTTTCAAGCCATGCAGTATTCACTAATGCTGATTCCTCACGTCCTTTACTACGTTTTGAATTTCTTTTGGTTTCTATAAAGATCGAGTACAGTTTTCCTTTGTTGGATTGTGAAGCGGCTGAACTATTGCCTAGCACCTATTCTTGGTCTGTCGTGCCATTACCATATTCGACAACATGATGACATTACACAGAGCGTCCACACAGGCCGTTTTCGCATTACATATCTAAAGCGTTTCATCAACCTGCCCGTCCTGGCGATGTCAACGAGTACTTTAGGTCGATTACGGCCTTCAACAGCACTAGTTCCTGGTTAGTATTGTACTGCTTGCCTGCGCTATCACCATATTTGATCAAGGCCGGAGCTTTGACAATCTCCACATACAGAGGAGGCATTTGTTGAGCTGTATTGCCGTCCAAGAATTGTCCATGTTCATCGTCCTCTTCCATACTACTTGGATCGAAACCACGGGGGTTGTTATGACCGTATGGATTCCAGAAGCAACAACCTGCCTCTTGTTGCGACAAGATCAGATCAAGATCGACCGGTCTGCGTACGATAGTCTCGAGGGTAATTAATTGTCTTTATGCTACCATTCGGCTTGTCATTACCGAATGCTATCGTCACCCAAGGGTCTCAATGACTTCAGGTCCGACTTGACCTCCTTCAAAGTACTCATTGTAGCCTCATCTACGCATTCTGTGTGTGCTAGACCTGCTACTACTCGGCATGTCTCTGCCCGCTATGGAAGGTAGACACTGTCGGGATTTTTGCCTAGCACATCGGAGTCGGTCACTCGTGTACAGTTTGCAGCGGCCAAGCACTTACTTACTGTCACGGACGAGCTAATCAAGACTAATAATGGTTTTATACACTGGCATTCTTTATCCCCTGGTCCAGCATGGTGGTGCACGCAATGACCGCCAGTTCAGACAAGCCGATTGAAGACATTCGTTCCTCAGCAACCTCATCCAGAGGTAACCCTGCAACAAGACCTGCAAATTATGATTTGAGTCTTCCTTCAAGTACATCTTCGAATCCAATACAACTGTCCTGAACCACTGATCTTGTCTGCCCTGCTGCGATTTGCGAGACGAGACTGTTCTTAGGGATTGTGCTACTATGTGGCCTACGACCTGCTTATTGAGTGTATGTTACGTATTACAACATTAACAGAATATCGACATGAAATCCCACTGTTGACATAATATCGAAGCAGGTCGAACCATGTCAACATACGGTGATGTTCCACTACATACATAGTACGCAGGTACGTTCCATCATCATTGAAAATTCATATGCTTTCGATATGTAATCCAAATAACGTCAGAATATCAAGTAAATAAATACGTACGTAATGTTAGAAGAGTTTGCAGTCTACGTACGTATTTCAACGACCAACAGCTGTCAACTTTTGAGGTACGGTAAGCATGTCGCGTATATCTCCGACAGGACTTGGGGAGATCTCCGGGGATGGACTTGAGGATATACGTATGTACTGAACTGTACTATACGTACGTGCTTATGTATGTACTTTGCCACTGTTCTACATACACCTTGTCAAGTGACGATTCTGTGAAAGCATGATCGATCACTGTTTACGTACATACGTATGTACGTACGTAAGTACCTCAACACCTCTCGAAAACACGGTATAGACCTTTTAAATTAGCAATCTCGACGACGCCTCTTAACATGCCTTTTGTTGCGAGTAGTCGTGATCGGATGGCGGGGAAGAGGACATGTTCGAGTGCGTGTTCGATTTCTTGTCTTCGTTTTGTTGTATATGCATCTTCTTCTCCAGTCTCAGCGGCCTGCACCGTCTGTTTCGGGGGTGTTTGCTTTGACGGGGTCTGCTCTTCCTCTGGATTTTCGTTGTCGGCCATTTCGGTGTCTGGATCGTCTGGCTCGGCTGTTGAAGGGTGTGTTGTGGAGGAGCTGTCTTTGGTTGAGTGGGTGTTGTCACTGGATTTGACTTTCAATTGTGGCAGTCGTTCTGGGACGTAGAATGCTGCGAGTTCTGTGAGAAAAGTGCGGAAACACTCTTGTTCATCTGCCCAGTTCACGAACGGTCCTAGCCTAAGTAAAAATGTTGGTAGCTTCGCCATACACGGCATATAGTTCTTGATGAGCAGCGGAATGGTCAGTATATTGCCATCGTCATCAATTTCGAGACTGAAGTATTCTTTCAACATTTCCCGCCGACTGAACACCTGCTGGTAGACCTTCTCAGCGATCACCTCAGCAGACAACCCCATCAAAGACTCATCAGTTTGGACTTCCAAATCAGCAGCGATATTGAGGACTTCTTTGAGGTGCAGTGGTGGTGAGTTTTGTGATGCTAGTTGGATGGCACCAAAATTTCCAAAGTCAGTAAGACCAATTTGATAGAAGAGTTCATTGGAGATCATGCCATAATCAACGAGGTAGAGATTGACCCCGGATTGCATGGCTGCAAGGCGGCGATGCGGGTCGACAAGACCGACGTAGGTCAGAGAGGCAAAGGTTTCAGTAAGAGGAGTGTGAAGAGCATCGCGAATAGAGGCACGTAGATGTTTGATAGAAGTCAATTTTATTGGAACTTGAGTCCTGTCGGTGGTCATGTAGCTCAGACCATTAGAAGAGTTGACGTTAGCAGCCGAAGCGTTAATTGATCCAAGATCCGATATGGCTGTTTGGTCAACGGATGTGGACGGAGTTAGTGCTGGCGGCAGCATTGATGTTATTTTGCGTAGTTTCGAGTCTGTACGGATGAGGTTGTTCTCGTATGGTCGTTTCGAGGCCGGCGTGCGCGGGTGATGATTTGGAGAGGAGTCATCTCTCAGCTGGGAATCATCAGGCTGGGGCTCTCGTCGATTGATAGATCCCGGGTTGGAATTGATGGTTGGAATAAGGGTTTGTGTTCTGAAGGTTCTGCTTTTGTCGACTTGAGTGAGACGCTCACGAATTTCTGCGCAGACGAGATCGATAACTTCGTCTTCGCTGAGGAAGTGAACTTCTCGCTTTGTTGGGTGTACGTTGACATCAACTCTGGCAGGGTCGATTTCTAGGCTGAGGTAGACAAATGGGTGGCCACCTTTGGGCAGGAAAAGCTGATAAGCTTGTTCAACAGCTTTCTTAACCGCCGACGACTCGACTGAGCGGTGATTGATGAAGAGCAGGATTGTGGTACGTTTGGCGCTATGATTAGCATTACTGCAGTATCCCGATGCCTTGAATCCCCATTTCTCATTCTCGGTCTTGAATTCGATCAACTCCTTGGCGACGGCGGCCCCATAGGCTTGCTTGATCCTATCACTTTTGCTGGAAGCTGCCGCAACCGTGAAGCCAGCGCCTGCCTCGCCATGTTTCTTAATTGAAAATGCTACATGTTCACAATGCACGGCATAGCGTGTGACAGTATCCAAAATCTTAGTATATTCTTCGCTGGGTGATCGAAAAGCACGTCGTCGGTTAGGTATATTGTAAAAGAGATCTTCCACCGTGATTTGTGTTCCTGGTCGTCCAGCTGTAGGTTTGGGATCAGGGCTTTGGCCGGGTTTCGCTGGTATTAGCTTGCCGTCTTGGTAAAATGCTTGCCAGGCACAGCTCGAGCCGGCTGTCTTGGTAGTAACTTTGAGATGGGCGATGTGGCTGATGCTGGCCAACGCCTCTCCTCGAAAACCATATGTACCAATTGACAGTAGATCATCGAAGGCTTTCAGTTTTGAAGTGGTGAAGCGTTCGCAAAGTATAGCAAGATCATCCTTCTAGCCCAGAATTAGGGACATAGTCCAGGCAAGCTGAGTGACTGACCTCAATTCCATGACCATTATCCGTTATTTGG
>Ga0068629_1000097_pt1 | contig 18040 bp, 15 predicted proteins | sample InSIn3gowninarea_FD_77432 | JGI IMG/M metagenome (GOLD analysis project Ga0068629, IMG submission 77432) | Clean room microbial communities from NASA Spacecraft Assembly Facility at Jet Propulsion Laboratory, Pasadena, California, USA -... ...
GATTTAACATAGTAGCGGTCTTCCACTTTTTAGCGGATTTTTGTATGAAACAAGCAGTTAAAAGGATCTTCGAATGAAGATTCTTTTTTATAATGTAACGTAATATGACGATAACCGATTTTCTCCACTTTATTAGTCAGTCCCAAAGGATTGTTGATGGGCTACAAAAGAAAAAGTACGGACTTTTCTAAATCAGTAGTAAAATGAGATATTTCATTTATGACGAATGCTTTATCATTTTCACTTATTGACGACAAATAGGATATATTCAGGGGGGAAGGTTTATATGTCAAGCTTTGAGGACGAAGAAGTGCTAACAGGAGGGAATGTCTCTAACGTTTATCGCTCGGGAGATACTGTACGACGAGAATTAAAATCAGATAGTCATAAATTTCATAAACTATTAAAGCATTTAGAGAACAAAGGTTTTAGTTATGCACCAAAATTTTTAGGCATTGATGAAAAAGGGAGAGAGGTCTTGTCATTTATTGAAGGTGAAGCTGGTAATTATCCCTTGAAGAAATATATGTGGTCTGATGATGTTTTAATAGAAATAGGGAAAATGCTCCGTCTTTATCATGATTCAGTGAGTGATTTTTCATTTGATGACAGCTGGAAATCAATAGATCACACTCCTGAACCATTTGAGATACTATGTCATAATGATTTTGCCATATACAACATCATTTTCAAGCACGAAAGACCAGTAGGCATCATTGATTTTGATGTTGCTGGGCCTGGTCCAAGAATTTGGGACATTGCTTATACTCTTTATACGTGCGTCCCTTTAAGTAGATTTTATCTTTCTTACACAGGTGAGAGGATTTATTATAATTCATTGCAGCATGCTCAACATATAAACCGAAGAGTGAAATTATTTTTTGAATCTTACGGCGAAGAATTACAAGAAGGTTATTTGGAAGTGGTATTGCTGCGAATAGAGGGGTTATGTAAAACAATTACAAGAAAAGCCAGCGAAGGCGACAGTGCGTTCCAGAAAATGATACACCAAGGGCATCTTGAACATTATCAAAATGATATTAAATTTATTCGTGAACATAGGAAAGAATGGGTTTAAGGATAAGTTTTAATTGAAGAAGCAACACACTTTTATTAAAAAGCATGTCTATAACATCCTTTATGTAAATGATGGTTGTTATTCTTGGTAGAGGAGCACTTGTTATGCGAATTATTAATATTAGAGAACAGGTAGAGTACAAAGATAAAGCTATTGAATATATTCAGAGTAAGTGGGCGAGTAAAGAGAATTTAAGGCTTTATGAAGACTGGATTACACATAGCTTAAAAACAAATAGTGATCTTCCAGTCTGGTATCTGTTAGAAAATAAAGGGGAAAGTATCGGCTGCGCAGGGCTTATCACCAATGATTTTATAAGCCGTATAGATTTATGGCTCATTAGTTGTTTCAACCAGTAAACAGGGGGGGATAAGTTGATTATACAAGCGTAGTGCCCCCAGGAACATGCGTGTATATTTCTTTTTCTTACTTACCCTGTTTGAACCCTCTTTTTACGGAGGGTTCTTTTTTACGTCTAAAAGATATAACTTTTTAAATTATATCTATCAAACTCTTTAACATATATGTATTTTATACTCAATAAATCAATGCAACAACAGCAATATAAGATAAAAGAGATTCAGTGTGTTTGTAAGTTGCAGCAACAAAAACAATCGCTATGCATTGAGAGCTAGCTTTTTATATGTGCTCTAGAAAGAGGCATTATGTTGAGTAGGAATGAATGTAAGAGAAATTGCAGAAATACTAAGGACGGATATGTCCAAATTTTAATTTATAAAATATTTTTTGTACTTTTACGCGTTTTGCTTATGCCGATTTTTGGTTTCTTCATAGTATGTACTATAAGTGTATAAGGAGGTGAAGTTATGCCAGGACGTCGTAGTGGAGATCGTCGTACATCTCAATCTCAATCTCGTTCTATAGTAGATAATTTTCGAAGAGGAGATAAAATTCAAGTTTTTTCTGCTGGAAGACAGCTTGATGGAAATGGTACGTTTATTCGAGCAGAAGGCGGATTTTTAGTATGGGAAGATAATTCAGGTAATAGAAATACGACTAGTTTAGAAAGTATCAGCGTTCGCAGATTAAGAAAACGTAGTTGCTAATAATTTGGACAGGCTCTGATTTTATATAAATAAAAAAACACCTTCAAGCTGAAAACCGGGTATGGGGTACCGAGCAATCACTTGGAGGTGTTTTTTCTCATAAAAAACTGGTGATTTCGTTTTGAATGTACGCATTAGGTAGCATTTTTAGAAATTAAATATTGATAGTTGCTGCCTCACTAGTGGTACATGAGCTAATTTATATAAAAGCGACTTACTCAGTTTGTAAGGGGAAAAGTAACTTTAATCTCTGTTCCAGCATGTTCTTTGCTTTGTATATCAATTTCTCCTTTATGGAGGTTCACAATATTTTTAGCAATAGCTAATCCGAGTCCACTTCCTCCTGAATCCCGTTTGCGGGCTTTGTCTACCCGATAAAACCTTTCAAAAACATGAGATTGTTCTTCTTCTGGTATGCCAATGCCATAATCTTTTATTCGGAGAATCGCTTTATGCTGATTACTTTCCAAAAAGACCTCAATTACATCAGTACTATACTTTATAGCATTATCTAAAAAGATAATGATCACTTGTTTCAGCTTCAATTCATCTCCCTTGATGAAAATGGAGTGGGAATTTTTATGCAGAATAATAGGTCGGTCATAAACTTGCATGAACTGAGTTACAAGGGCTATGCTGAGAGAGACAAGGTCAACTGATTTTATATCAACAGGTTCGGAGTCCTCTAATTCAGCTAAACTTAATAGTGTTTTAGTCAAATTTTTCATTCTATTTGTTTCTAAATAAATAGCCTCAATTGCTTCTTTTGCTATTGTTTCGTCTTGTGTTCCATGCCTTCTAAGAATCGTAATAAAACTGCTAATAACAGTCACAGGTGTTTTTAACTCATGAGAGGCATCGGAAATAAATTGCCTTTGTTTATCTGAGTTTTCCTTCAGTTTACTGATCATACGGTTAAATGTAGCTGCCATTTTGTACACTTCATCTTTTGTTTCAGTTTGTATACCAATCTTTTTCAGCGTTCCACTTTGTTCAATATCTTCCATTGTAGAGATCATTGATACAATAGGCTTCATAATGATAGCTGATAGCCATCTGCCAGCTAGAAAAGAGAGAAGAACAGAAACCATGGTAACAGTCCCCATTATGGACAAAATAATATCTTTGCGGCTTTCTAGTCCTGATAACCGCTCACTTATTTCTAACGTACCGATTACTTTGTGATTCTGATGAATCGGTACGTGAACTACTAAATTTTGATGTTCTTGAAAAGGTCTAAGTTCAAAGTTCTTTTCTGTTGAAAAAGTAGGGGAGATTTTCTGAACAAGGACTTTGTCGTTAGTGACTTGATTAATAGTTGTAGAGTTCGGCCCAACGATTCGAATAAAAGAGTGACTAGGCATGTAAGAGTTTAAAAGGTTTTTGTCTAGTGTTAAGGATTTGGAAATGTGGTATTTTTTCAACATTTCACTCGCATTTTTGAAGACTAAGTGTGCTTCCATATTAACGGTCGTTTTCATAAACAAGAAAAATACAATCGTATTTACAATGAGCAAGCTGACTAACAGAGAAACTGTAATAAACAAGTTAACCTTGGTCGTAATTTTCATATGGTTCCTTTCTTATCACATATCCTACTCCTCTGACGGTGCGAATCAAGGGAGAGTTAATCTCTTCTTCTATTTTCTTTCTCAAATGTCCAATATACACATCTACTACGTTTGTTTCTCCTTCATAATCGTAGCCCCAAACGGTCAAGAGGATATTTTCTCTGCTCAGTACGATATTTTGATTTTTTAGTAAATAAACAAGCAAATCATATTCTTTCGGGGTTAGTATAATCGTTTTGTTTTTTCTTATGACTTCTCTGGTCTCTAAATTCACAGATAAATCTTCTATTGATAAATGAACATCTTTTTTTTCAGTAACTTCTTGAATGATAGCTCCATGGCGAAGACTATTGCGCACCCTAGCTAATACTTCTTCTATTTCGAAGGGCTTGGTGATGTAATCATTTGCTCCATGATCTAGTCCCATCACTTTATCTAACGTAGTGTCACGGGCTGTCAAAAGAATAACAGGGAGGTAGGCGTTCTTTTTTCTAATTCTTCGAAGGACTTCGATACCGCTAAGTTCTGGAAGCATAACGTCTAATAAAACTAGATCAATGCTATTATGTAAAGCAGCTTCAAGGCCGCTTTTTCCTTCATGCTCTACGAATACTTTGTATCCTTCATGTTCAAGCTCAATTTGAAGAGCTCGTGCAATCATTTCTTCATCTTCAACGATTAAAATACGGTTTTGCATGCAGCTTCTCCTTTCCCGTCGTTCAAAATATAATAAATGCCATTTGGACAAGATAAGTTCCTGTTTAGTTTGTCTTTCTTTTTAGTGAACCGCTATAGACTAATACCTTTCATAAGACGGAAGGTTTCAAGAAGTAAAACGTTTAACCCTAGCCATACTCCTCCAAATACATATCCTGCTGCAATATCGCTGGGATATTGTATGCTCAGGTACAAACGACTAATCGCAATAAGCAATAAAATAAGAATGGCTGCTATTGGTGCTAATGTAGGAGTCCATAATCTTTTAGAGTGTCGAACCAGCATAAATACAGTAAACCCATAAACAACAAAAGCCATCAAAGACTGCTCGCTTGGAAAGGTGTATGAAAGCTGTTCTATCAACGATTTTCTAATAGGGGAGAAATGGTGGAAAATTCGTCTTAGGCTTTCTTCGTATAGCTCTCCTCCGCCTGCAACAGCTACCAGAGATAATAATTCGATTTTTTTATCTCTGCCTTTCCATAAAATCCATACAAGTGTAAAGAAAATTAATGCCACTAGAACTTGCCTGGATCCCAGCATGAAAAACATCCGCATTGGTACATTACAATATTTGTTAAAAATGGCTGTTATTAACAGACTCGTTATTTTGTTAAAATCTTCAAACTCGTTTGCGATAAAGTCTTGCGTCATTCCAATCATAAGCAGAATAAACCCTAATGTTACTAATGCTGTAAATATAAAAACAAGACCTGCCCGTTTCCGCGTATGAAACACATTTACTATCCACTTGAGACAATTAATTGCTATCTTTTTAATCGTTACTTTGAACTTTTTATAAATGTAAATAGCAACGAACAAACTTACAGCTACAATCATCCCAATGATAAAGTACTTCTTGATAGAATGATGAAACTGTTCCCACTGAGGTCCTAATAACTTTCCTAGAGTAATAAATGTGGTGACCCAAAGAAATGATCCGCTATAGGCGTACAGTGCATACGTACGAAAAGGAAGCCGAGTAATTCCTGAAAAATATCCTGTAATATGTCTAATAACTGGGAGGAAATAAGCAATAATCAACAGTTTGTTTCCATGTACACTAAACCATTTTGACATTCTTTCAATTCGCTCTGGCCCCATATGAAGGTTTTTTCCATATTTATCAAAAAGAGGAGTCCCTAACTTATAACCAACTCCGTAGGCTATGGTCATTCCAACCATACTCCCCATACCAGCCACCAAGATACTTCCCACCCAGCTCAAATGTCCTTGAAAGGCAAGAACCCCAGCGTAGCCCATGAGCAGCTCCCCTGGAAGAGGAAGAGCAAGAAGTTCCAGCATCAATGCTAGAAACAGCACGATATATCCGTATTGATTTATATAAGATGTGATAAAATCCATGGTTTGTCCTTCTTTCATAGTATGTATTTACCTAAAGCACAGTTAGTAACTTGAATTTTATTGAAAATAGGAGAAGTGAAAAGGGTAATTTCACCTTTGTTTTTTTAATGTAGCACTATTTATAAAAAAAACTGGATTTTTCATTGATTTTTAATGTTATTTTTAGCCTATTTTTAATTACAAAACGTAGACTGAAAATGTGCTATTTGAAAGCTCAACTTAAGACTGTATGTTTTTCTAATAAATAGTGTAAGAAATTCCTAAATAATCTATGTAACGAAAAAGAAGAAAAGATACACCACACAAATTGATTAAAAAGGCTAAATACCCGGTATTAATTTTTTATCATGTTTACTCTTTTATTAGTAGAGTAATTTTTTACTCGTATAAATAAGAGAACAAAAAGATGCGTGAAACAGCCCAGGCTTTACCACATTGCAAAAGCATAAAAACTACAAGGAGGGAAAGTCATGAATAATCGCGAGAAAGATAAATACCTCATTCTTTCCGCTACATTTGGAGAGGGACATAAACAAGTGGCAAATGCGATAAGCGAGGCAGTAAATGAGATGGTTGCTGATGCTGAGCCTATTACCATGGATATCATGGAGTGGATTCATCCCAACCTCTATCCAATCAGCCACTATATTTATAAAAAAAGCATTAAGAAGTTTCCTCAAGTGTATAGCTTTTTGTATAAAAAAACTCGTGTAAAAAATTCGTTTTCCGTTAAGCTAAATTCGATCTTTTTATCGGGCATGCAAGCTGTACTTAAAATCATACAGGAAATAAAACCGAAAGTAGTGGTTAGTACCTATCCATTTGCCGCCGGGATTATATCAAGATTAAAAGAGCAAGGGTTAATTGATATTCCAGCGGTAACCATCATCACAGATTATACGGATCATTCTTATTGGATTCATCCCTCTACAGATCAATATGTGGTAGGGTCTGCTCGATTGCGTGATCAATTAATTGTGTTAGGGGTAGAGGCAGACAAAATTAAAAACACTGGAATACCTGTACGGAAAAGATTTATGGATGTTCTTCCAAAAGACCTTCTCTTAGATAAATATATGATCAATCCAAATATGTTCACCCTGCTCATCATGGGAGGGGGAGACGGATTTTTTGGAAAAGGGATTTCAACCTTTAAGGCATTAGAATCCATTTCCACACCGATTCAACTTTTTATAGTATGTGGTAAAAATAAGAAATTAAAAACACAATTAGAATGGGAATTAAAAGACTCGAAGCATGACGTGAGAATTTTTGGATACTGTGAAAAGGTTGAAGAATTAATGGCTATTTCAGATTTAATGATCAGCAAGCCTGGAGGAGTGACAACCTCTGAGGCAATGGCGATGGATTTACCAATACTACTTTATCATTCGTTACCAGGACAAGAAGAAGACAATGCAGAGTATTTATGTCGTTCGGGATTCGCACTGTCTGCAAAGTCAGAAAAAGAGTTAATTGCGCAAATTGAAAATCTTGTCCGCGATTCAGCACCTTTAAGATGGATGAAACAAAGAATGAAAAAATATCAAACCAAAACATCATCCATAGACGCTCTCCATGTCATTATCGAAGCAGCAAGACGCGGTCCATTACGTAACGTAACAGATAGTAGAACGATACAAAAGCAAAAGGAGATAGAGGTGAGTATATAATATGGAGTTCATGATTTCTGCTATTATTTTTTTAATTTTATTATACACCGTTATTCCGTATTTCTTATCACGTGGTCTAGGAGTGAACGTAGTTAAAAGAGGAAGGGATTTATCTAAAATTGCTTTTACGTTTGATGATGGTCCGAACCCTATTTATACGCCGATACTTCTTGATTTATTGAAGAAAAATGAGGTGAAGGCAACCTTTTTTGTGGTCGGTACTAAAGCAGAAAAGTACCCTGAACTGATTCAGCGCATGCATAATGAAGGCCACTTAATCGGAATTCATAACTACGTACATCACTCCAATTGGTTTATGTCGCCTTGGAAAGTTAGAAATGGACTTAAGAATACAGCCAAGGTGATTAAATCTATCACTGGAGTCACACCTATTTATTATCGCCCGCCTTGGGGAATGCTCAACCTTTTCGATTTTATGAGAAGAGGTAAATATAAGATTATTCTATGGTCAATCATGGCGGAAGATTGGCGAACCTCTGGCGGAAGTGAAAAGATTAAACAACGCCTGGCTAACATAAAAGGCGGGGACGTCATTTTGTTGCACGACTGCGGAGATACGCTCGGGGCTGAATCCGACGCCCCAAGAAACACAATTAATGCGTTAAAAGATGTATTAAAAACAGTGCAAACAAAAGGATTCGCTTGTGTCCGTGTTGATGAATTGGTAGAGAAGCTATAGATAGTAAGAGGATTATCTTTATTAAAACTTGCGAATGAAATTTTAATTCTTGTTATTTATTACCGTAACTAAATATCTTGTCTGTTATAAAAAAAAGAACCTCTATTTTAAAGAGGTTCTTTTTTATGGTCAGTAAAAATATATGGTAATATAATCATATATTGGTTATATTTATAATTTCGTGATTTTTAAAATCTGTATTGAATCAACAGTCAATTTAAACGAAATCTATGAAAGTAGGGTAGTTCTTGAAAAAAGTTATTTTGAAATTCTTGGTATATTTTTTAATCTTCTTTGGAGGAAACTTAATAATTAATATTCTGTTTACCTCTAATTTTGATCTTTTAACAGCATTTTCAACCGCTTTTGGAGTTTCCTTTGGGATTGCTATCTTTGAGTATTATACACATAAAAAAGGCAAGGTAGCATAAGGTGTAGTGTTTTTCACCCAATACATAAAAGATTTTATTAGAAACTTAAATATCATAGTATTATAAATGAATTTCTACACTACTTTTCTCTTAAACAAATGGGAGTTCTCTGTTATGCCTTAACAATCTGTTTTTTCACAGGAATGTAGATGTCGATCTCTTTATTTTCTGAACCATAGCATCTTTTGTCATACAATTCAAACTCCATTGATCCGTAGTGCTCATAACCCGATTCAGGGAACCATTCTGTAAAAACATAATTCCATGTGGACTGAATGGAAGAAGTAAAAGATTCTTCATTTGATTTTGGTGTAGTAAATACGGCATAGTCTAGTTCAGGGAAACTTCTGTAAACTGTTCCTTCAGGCGCTGAAGTGCCTTCCTTTACTTCCATGCCAATTACATAAACAAACTCACCCGTTTCAGGATTAAAATCAGTGCAAATACCAAGCTCCGTGTTTTCTTTTAAGGGATTGGGGATTTTAGAGCCTAATCCATTTTGCATGTACTGTTGCCAAAATTCAGGAATATCTTTGTTATTCTGGCCACCCTGGTTCTTCGTTTTTAGCTCATATCCAATGACATAAAAAGCAGATTTAATGACTAGTTTTGGTTCCATCTTATTTCCTCCTGACAAAAGTGTGGTAGTTAGGTAGGCTTTTCCCCGCAGCGGTCCAGATATTCTCCTTGCGTTACGGTATTGCTTCGGCGAAACATCATAAAAGTTTTTGAACGCTCTGTTAAATGATTCTTGATAGTGGAAACCAACATCAAGTGCGATATCAATGACTTTTTCATCTGTGAAAAATAAGCGTTCTGCTGCGCGTGTAAGTCTTCGTTTCCTCACATAATCCATCACTGATTCTCCCACCATGGCTTGGAAGACACGGTGATAATGAAAAGGAGAAAAACAAGCAATTTCTGCTAACTTTTCTAAAGTAATTTGTGTCTCCAAATTCTCCTCAATGTAATCTAACGTTCTCTGTATACAAGTTACATAATTCATTTACATTCACCTACCTTACGTTCACTATAACAGCAAACAAATCTTTGTTCTTAACATTTTTTGCTATATACAATTAGGACATATGTTTTAGGTTTACTTGTGTCTTTTGTTTATTTTAAATGCTTGTATATAAGGGCAGATGAAATAAATGTAAAAAACGAGCCCTTAGCAGATAAGAGCTCGTTTTTCTCGTTCATATACCTTTATATATTATCAATGCAGCAATATTTTAATCGTGTTTAAAGTTGAAAACCATGCAAAAGAAAAGCAAATTTTTGTATATATGTTATTCGTCAAGATTTAAAAAGATGACCAAGCGTTGTCTTTATGTAAGCTGAAATTTTCATCTTTTTCTTGAAAAAATTCTATAAAAGGTAAAAACTAAAGCCTATCGCAATGTAGGTACCAACAAGTAAAACACCTTCGAACCAGTTGGAATCACCGTCGTTCACAACGGTCACCGTCATGAGAGCGGCAAGAATCATCGCAATCATTTCCGCTGTATTAAATACAAGAGGCAAGAAATCATACAAGTATGAAAACAGAACGAGTATAGGAGCAACAAACATGGCCGTTTGGACAGTTGAACCAATGGAAATCTCCACCATTACGTCCATTCTGTTATTATAGGCCATTGCAATTGCTGACACGTACTCTGCAGCACTTCCGACTATGGCCACAACAATAATTCCAATAAAAACGTGACTCCAGCCTAAGGCAGCACCTACTGGCTCAATGGTGCCAACAAGTTTTTCGCTAATATAAGCTAGTACAATTGTGGCCAGTCCAAGTACAACGATTGCTTTCTTTTTTCCCCATTCTGGTTCCTCTCCATTTTCTTCTGCGTTTCCAGTAAAAATCCCCTTATGCGTGACAAGTTTAAAAAGAAGAGCAAGCAGGTAAATGGTCAGCATCACAATAGCAAAAGAAGTTGATAGAACCTGCATATCTTTATCATCCAAACGTTTTGCAAAGATAAATGGCAATACAAAAGTTACGATAATAGCAAACATTAAGAGGGAGGTATTATGTCGTGTTTTAAATACACTAAATTTTTGCTCTTTAAATCGAATTCCTCCAACAATCATTGATATTCCACTCGCAAAAAGTAGATTAACGAGAACTGCTCCAGTAATGGAGGAAATGACGATTGTATTTAGTCCTTTACTTAATGCAAAAAACGAAATAATAATTTCTGCAGCGTTGCCAAACGTAGCATTAAGTAATCCCCCTGCTGTTGGACCTACTACAACGCTAAGGCTTTCAGTAGAACGTCTGATGTAATTAGCCAAACTAATTAATGTCACACAATAAATAAAGAACATGAAAATATAATTCCAATTAAAAATGCTGCCAATAATTGAAAGAGGTACACCAATAATCATAAAAATGAAAAAGACTTTATTCATATTTTCCTCCATGGTCATTTATAGATCCTATAGCAAGAAGAGAAGCTCTATATTATCTTAGCGTTTTTATTAATATAACTCTTAAGACTTTTGTTATTCACATGGAGAGTGCAACTAGCAATTAACTCGACGCATAGAAAGAGAACATACTTAATAATAGCTGGTGTAAAGTTAAAAAAGAAAAGAATCGTACAAGATAAGGCGCTATGAACTCCTCAAGATAAGCTTCAAAGTATATTGAATAGTCTGCTCTGAATAACCAATATGTATCTTTTACATGCTAAAAAGATATGAATTTTTCAAACACCCCACAATCAACGTTTACGTTAACGTTAATTGTGGGTAATGTAGTTTATAGATTTAAACATAATTAGAATGAAGCACCATTTAAATATGATTCAAACTGGTCATTATCATTAAAGGAGAGAGCTATTATGTATACACTTGGAGAATTATTAGAGCAAAGGGCTACACAATCTCCTGAAAAAGAGGCTTTAATTTGGAGTACATCTTACCATACATTTAAAGAATATAATGAACGTGTCAATCAACTCGCTCATTACCTGTTAAGCCATAACATTAAAAAAGGGGATCGAATTGCAATTCTCTGTCAAAACAATCATCCGTTTCCTACGATTCTGCTAGCCGCATTAAGAATCGGAGCCGTAGCGGTTCCTATTAGCTGGCAGCTTACGAAGTATGAAATTATCGATATTTTAGATAGTGCACAACCTAAAATTATTTTCTACGACCAAAAATTTCATGAGGTTATTCCTTTTGATTCTGAAATATTAAATGACGTGATTACTTTACAAGTAGGAAGAAAAAATAGTGTGGAGACAGTTGAAGAATATAATGAAATTTTTTCTGCGTATTCTATACTAAATCCCAATATACAGGTCTCTCAAGATGACATAGCTATGCTTCTTTTTACTTCTGGAACAACTGGCAACGCAAAAGGCTGTATGATTGAGCATGGTCATGTGTATTCTTATATACAACCATCTAGTCAACGAATCGATTATGAAAAGGATGGTCGTTTTCTTGCCTCGCATCCTTTTTATCATATGAGTTCTATTAATAATATTTTGAAATCTGTTTCCAACGGGATGGGGTTATTTTTGTTGTTAGATCCTACACCAGACATCATTTGGGAAACGATTGAAACTCATAAGATCACTATGATGTTAGCGTTTCCCTCTATGTACATGCAAATGCTCGAAGCAGTGAACAATGAAGGGGCAAAGAAATCTTCACTAAAGGTTGCTATTGCTGGAGGGGCAAAAGTTCCTGCTTATCTTATTGAGGAATATGAAAAATTAGACATCAGCATGATACAAGGTTATGGAAGTACAGAAGCATGGACAGTCAGTGTATGGACACCAAATATGGGAAATGAAAAAATTGAATCAGCAGGTAAGCCTCTTTCTGGTGTAGAAGTAAAAATTATTGATCCCGAGTCAGGACAAGAAGTGAAAACAGGAGAAGTTGGAGAAATTATCATAAAAAGCCCCTATTGTTTTAAAGGCTATTGGCATAATCAAGAGGCGACTGACAAAGTCCTTAGGGATGGCTGGTTCTATATGGGAGACGCTGGAAAGGTAGATCAAGACGGCTTTTTATATATTATGGGACGCTTTAAAGATGTTATCGTATATGGTGGTGATAATATCTATCCTGATCAGGTAGAAGAAATAATTGAGCAAATAGATACGGTTATAGAAGCTGCTGTAGTAGGAGTAGAAGATCCAGTTTATGGAGAAAAACCTAGAGCGTATGTGGTAAAAGGTCCTCATTCTTCTTTAACAAAAGAAGATATCTTAAAATATTGTAGAGATCGTCTAGCAAGCTACAAAATTCCAGAAGTTTATTTTATTGATAAACTTCCTAAAAACCAGCTCGGTAAAGTATTAAAAAGAGAACTAAAATGAAGATAGTTAAAAGCGTGGACTGAATGCAGTCCACGCTTTTAAGATGGAGGAGATCCTACATAACAAAAGCTTCATCATTTTAACGCAAAAATGTTAAGTGGAAAGCTTCTTGATATCAGTGTAACAAATACGAAGGGTATTCTCATATTCAGATTCATAGCCTGTAAATACCACCTTTTTTTCTTTATTATCATATTGAAATCCGAAGTTTTTTAAATCATTTCTCAATATATCTTCACTAATTTTCATGGAAGAAGCAATCTCCTCATAAGTACTACCATTATTTAGATTTTGAATAATCTCACCAATTAACAAATTACGACCTCCAGTAGTATACGTGTCTGAAGTAATACTTTATCCTGAATAGCTGCTTTTATGAGTTGTAAGTAAAGGTTAACAATTTAAATGAACTTGGTATTAAAAGAAGTGTAGAAAGTCACATGTTTCTGCTGAGGAATTGTTCTTCTTACCTTTGTATTTCTCACTAATAATAGTAAGAAGTATCACCCTATGTTATTACCTGGGTTTGCTGAAAAAGCAAAGAGAATATTCTCTTTGCTTTTTTCTTGGTTTTAATATTTACTGCTCTTTTTCTGATACCATCTCAACTTTACCTGGCCAGAAAGCAAATTTTCCTAAAACCGTAGTAATCGCAGGTACAAGGAATGGTCGCACAATAAATGTATCTAACAGAACACCTAAAGCCGTGATAATTCCAAACTGAACCAGAACTTGAATAGGCAGTGTTGCTAGAACCGCGAAGGTAGCAGCTAAAATGATTCCAGCTGATGTAATAACACCGCTTGTTTCGCTTACGCCTTCTTTAATTGCTTGCTTTAATGGCATGTACTTCTTTTTCTGCCAGATGCTTGAGATCATAAAGATATTATAATCCTCACCAAGCGCCACTAAAAATACAAATGCATATAAAGGAATCGCTCCTTGGATAGCACCTGCCCCCATGATGTTGTGAATAATGAGCCAGCCTAATCCTAAGGCTGCACTGTAGGATAAGATAACCGTTCCAACCAAGTAAAGCATGGCTACAATGGAACGCAAGTAAGCTAATAGCAGGAGTGATATAAAAATAATAATTAATGGGACAATGATACTGTCGTCTTTATCACTCGTGGTCATTGTGTCATACTGTGTTGCTGTTTGACCGCCGATCCATACTTTGGATTTGACTGCGGAAACTCCGGACTGTGACAGTGCCTTTTCAGCTGCATCTCTCAAGTCTGGAATAGCTTTCATTGCTTCTACACTATATGGATTCACATTAAACATAACGTCATATACTTTTAGATCCTCATTATTTGTACCACTTTGAGGTGCAGAAACAGTACTAATAAGGTCATTTTTCTTTAATGCTTTTTCAAGGTCAACCGATTTTCCTTCCGTATCGATGACTACTTGTGCTGGTGCTAGTTCACCAGGAGAGTAAGCATCAGAAATAATCGTAAATCCTTCACGAGAAGGCATATCTTCAGGGAAAGAAGACAATAAATCATATGTGTACTTGATTTGACTAGAGTAAATGGATAAAGCTCCAAAAAAGACTAGACAAGCTACAATGATTGTCCATGGTTTAGTCGTAACCACATTACCAATCCAATTCCCGAAACGATTTTTCGCTTTTCGGTCACGCACCGGTTTTCCTTTCTTTTTCGCCAATTCCTCTTCCATTTCAGGAGTACGAGGGACGAAAGGATAAAAAGAACCTCTTCCCATAACCGAAAGCAGGGCGGGAATAAGTGTTAAACTTGCTAATCCCATAATCAGAATAGATAAGCTAAAAGGGATTGCAAAACGATGGTAAGCACCGTATTTTGCTACGATTAAAGCTAAAAGAGAGATGACAACCGTAAAGCCACTCATCGCTATAGCACCTGAAGCACCTTTAAAGGCGTTGATAAGTGCTTGTCTCTTGTCTTTTACTTTGCGAAGCTCATCGCGATAATGAGAAATTAAAAATAAACAATAGTCTGTTCCGGCTCCAAATAATAAAACAGTCATAATGGATATGGACTGCGAGTCAACTGTAATCCATCCTTTATCTGCTAAAATACCGAGAATTGGACTCAGCACCCCATAGGCAAAACCTACGCCGATTAAAGGAATAATCGCTAAAATTGGGGAACGATAAATGACAAGAAGTAAAATTAAGACTAATAAAACTGTCGCAATTAGTAACGAAACGTCTGCTCCTTCAAATAAGCTCGTTGCATCTACTTGAATTCCTACAGGACCCGTAACGCGCGTGCTTAATTTATCTTTTTCATCGATATCTGTCGCAAAAGAAGCGTATGAAACGTTTTCTTTTACTTGTTTTTTAATCGTATGTAGATTTTTTTCTAGTACATCCGTCTCAACGTTTTCTTTAAAGAAAATAGGCTGTACAAGCGTGGTACCATCTTTTGATATCATTTTTTGTAGAGCTGCTAACGGTAATTTGTGCAAAGGCGGAGTAGACGTTTGTTCTTCTAGTGGTTTCTTTTCTAAATCTGCCGCCACTTGCTGAATAGATTTTAAGTCATCGGTATTCAAACCGGATTCTTTATGCCATGTAAGTAAGCCAGGAACCCCTGAAGAGTTAGGGAATTCTTTCTTTATAAGATTTTCAGCCTCTACGGAAGGTGAATTCTCACTTAAGTTTGGTGCATTGTTCACTTCCGTTTTATTAACGGCAGGCCAAGCAATTGTTAGAACTGCAGTTGCCAGAATCCATACGGCAATAACAACCCAACGACTCACTTTTCCAGTCATCAATCGACTGAATGTTACTAAAGGTGATTCTTTCATTAATTCTCCCTCATTTCCAAATCTGTTTGTTTCTATTACAATATATATAGAACCTTCAATAATTATATATACCAGAAGGTTAATTAATCAACTAGTTTAAATGTGCCAATTTCTTGAACTAGAAGGAGGGCCCTTATGAATACGAATCAGACACCGAAAAAAAAGCCTGGCAGACCTAAAATAACAACTGAAAATAATATAACAAGAGAGCAAATTTTAAAAACAGCTGCCCATCTCTTTATGGCATATGGATACGAAAAAGTTTCAATGGAGCAAGTGGCTGAAGCAAGCGATGTGACCAAGGCCAGCGTTTACTACTATTTTAAAAATAAGGCAACTTTGTTTACCGTTTCGGTATCAAGTATGTTCCAACGTATCACAAAACAGACAGAGAAATTATTACAAAACTCCAAAGGGCTGAAACACAGATTATATGAGGTAACATTAGATCATTTAAAAAGACCGCATATTGATTTTGAAACATTATTGCAAGAAGCGACTTCTTCGCTTACAGAAGGTCATATTCATGAAATCCGTGAAGCGGAGAAAGCAATACATGAGGCATTAGAGAACGTATTCAAGCAAGCAGCAAACAGCGGAGAAATTGTCGTAGCAAGTCCCAGATTGCTTGCGCATACATTTTCCACGGTAACAATGATTCGGAATAAAAAAGAATTAATTACGGAACTAGGAGGCCCTGAAAAAACGGCTCAGGCTCTAGTGGATCTTTTTTGGGTGGGGATTAGTCCTAATTAATTTTCTTATTCCACTATAAAAACTGGCTGTAACATATTAACCAATATGTTACAGCCAGTTTTTTTATTGTTCACAGGTACTTCTTGAGAAAAGGGGAAGGGCATAACAATAATAGGGTGACTTTCTAACCTATGTAAGTATGTTGACATAAACTATTTACTGACATACTGACATACTGACATACTGGAATTTGTATTTATGTTTATCTTTATCTTAAGAGATGTTCAATTGTTGATTAGTGTTAAAAAAATGAAAATTTTATCTTTTAGAGTTTACTGCAGCATATATGGTTATTCTATTGTAAACAAAACCTTTAGCATAACAGCTTATATTTTGGAAAGGGGAGAAGCGGATGGAATCTATTTGGCTCGAATATGTATGGGCATTATTGATTCTAATCGGGTTAGAAGGATTATTATCAGCTGATAATGCTCTTGTACTAGCAGTTATAGCTAAACATTTACCCGAGGACCAGAAGAAAAGAGCGATTAATTACGGAATTCTTATGGCGTTTATTTTTCGATTTGGAGCTCTTTTTGCCATTTCATTTATCGCCAACGTTTGGTGGATACAGGCGATAGGAGCAGCTTATCTTTTGTATTTAGGTTTAAAGCATGTCATTAAGGCACGGTTTGGGAAACATAATGAGAATATTCATAATGATGATGAAAAGGAGTCTGCTGGCAAAGGGTTCTGGCCTACGGTGGGCAAAATTGCGTTAGCCGACCTAGCTTTTGCCATTGATTCTATTTTAGCTGCGGTTGCTATAGCACTTGGACTTCCGGATTCACAGTTTGGAGAAATCGGTGGTATGGACGGAGGGCAGTTTGCAGTTGTAGTTCTTGGAGGGATTGCAGGCCTTATCTTAATCAAGTTTGCAGCGACCTGGTTTGTAAAACTCCTTGAAAAGCGACCTGCCCTAGAAACGACAGCATACGCCATTGTTGCCTGGGTAGGTGTGAAACTTGCTGTTATTACTTTTGCACATAAAGATATTGGTGTCTTAGATCCCCATTTTCCTCATAGCACCATCTGGACTCTAATTTTCTATGGAGTATTAGTTGGTATTGCTCTATTAGGTTGGTTTGCACCTGGCAATAAGTCATCAGAAAAATCATCGGCCTAGAAGGTAATCGAGTGTGATAATCACCCTGAATTCATCAATTAACCTTACTCTTTCCTTCCAAACGGATCCTCGCTTTAATATTTAAAAGCATGTTTAGATTTTATAGAAAAGTGAGTTATGTTGATTCAAGTGTAATTATCAAGTGCGTTAATCCAAGCTGGGTTAACGCACTTGATAATTGAAATGGTTGCGCAAACGAACTTGGTTATTTTATTTATGATTTTTGTGCCTTTTACGATAGTCAGTAAAGCAGGAAATTAAGAAAATCCCAATAAAAAGACCGATAAGACTTTCTATTTGAACATCTCTTAAGATAAAGATAAACATAAATACAAATTCCAGTATGTCAGTATGTCAGTATGTCAGTAAATAGTTTATGTCAACATACTTACATAGGTTAGAAAGTCA
>Ga0068629_1000099_pt1 | contig 17981 bp, 16 predicted proteins | sample InSIn3gowninarea_FD_77432 | JGI IMG/M metagenome (GOLD analysis project Ga0068629, IMG submission 77432) | Clean room microbial communities from NASA Spacecraft Assembly Facility at Jet Propulsion Laboratory, Pasadena, California, USA -... ...
ATATGTGGGTAAATCTAGAAGCCACGCCAACCTCGGCGGCAACCGGCTACATTTTTGACACAAGAGAAACTGGCACCGGTTACTTTTATTGGGCTGCTACCGGCTGGTCTGTTGCTCCTGGCACAACAATCTATGTTAATGGAGCGGCTGTTACAGACCCGGCCACCCTCAGCCTTCTTGGAAATCGCTGGTATCACATTGTGGCTGTCCTGCCATTGGGCATCAGTAGCCCTATTACTATAGGTGCTAGGTACTCTTTGGACGAGCGCACAAAGATGCAAGTTGGACTCGTATCAAGTTATGCTACTGCGCTGACTGCTGCAAAGATTTCCGAACTCTATAACGCCTACCTTGGCATTCCAAACGAGCAGATTGTCGAGCCTACTGGACTAGTTGTTCGTGATGCGCTCACCGAAACAGTCAAGATTTACGCTTACGACTGGTCAACTGTGGCTTCTGGATAGTCAAAAGTGTCCATCGCTGTGACACAATTTGCTATCTAAAGCCAATTCCTGTACAATCGGCTTATGAGCACCCCAAATATCCGAACTATCGAAGAGACTGACATTGGCATTTACGTATGGGAAATGCCAGATGGACGCTGGGTAGGTGACGGAGAAGGTAACTGGATGAATATTCGCGCACGCAAAGGCGACCGTAAGCGCATTGCCGCTATGGTAGACGCAGCGAAGGCCCATGGAATCACCGAAGGCCGTGCAGTTTTTGTCTCCGGTGTACGCCCGGTTACTGATGATGAGTATGAAGAGCAGCGTCAGCGAATGCTGTTCGGCCTAACACCTGACCCACAGGACAGTTATGCTCAACTAGATGAGTTGAAGTATGGCAGGGCCTAGAATGATGCGCGAGGCTGAGGAAGAACTTCCGACCGTAGAGGTTTCTCTTGGTTCGGTATATACAAAGAAGGCTCTTATGGACGAAACCGACGACCCGTTTATGGCGTCGGGAGATTCTGTACGAAAGATGGCCGGTGTATCCCCAGCCCTAAAGCGTAAGTCTTCTAGAGAAATGACCAAGTTGCACACCGGTATTGACGGTGCTGCTTCTAAGAAGATGGACACCAATGAGACTGTTGGTATCACTGGCTACTCACTCTTTGATGTAATCCAGCCGCCCTACAACCTTGACTATCTCGCCAAGTTGAATGAATTGTCAGCCCCTCACTATGCAGCGGTGAAGGCCAAGGTCGCCAACATTGTTGGACTTGGATACGAATTGGTAGAGACTCCTAAGACAAAGGAGAAGTTGGACAAGATTACCAGCGAGGAAGACACCCAGAAGGCCCGTCGTAAGTTGACCCGGCTTAAGGAAGAACTTCTCAACTGGATTGACGAATGCAATGACGATGATGAGTTCATGGAAACTCTCATTAAGATTTGGACAGACTACGAAACCACAGGAAACGGGTTCTTAGAAGTTGGCCGCAAGGTCAATGGTGACATTGGTTACCTTGGACACGTTCCTTCTACCGGCATGCGCGTGCGTAGACGACGTGATGGATTCGTTCAGATTCTTTCTAATAAGGCAGTGTTCTTCCGTAACTTTGGTTACCGTCGAACAACTGACCCGGTTGGTAAAGACCCGCGTCCAAATGAAGTCATTCATTTCAAGAAGTACAGTCCAACGAACAACTTCTATGGCGTGCCAGATATTATCGCTGCACAGCAGGCTATCGCTGGTAACGAATTCTCTAGCCGATTCAATCTCGACTACTTTGAGAACAAGGCTGTCCCTCGTTACGTCGTAGTGGTAAAGGGCGGGTCTTTGTCCATAACAGCCCAGCGCAACATTCTTGAATTCTTCCAGACCGACCTCAAGGGTAAGAACCACCGAACACTGTTCGTGCCTTTGCCTGCTGACGAGGAAGGCCGTAAGGCGTCGTTCGAAATGAAGCCGGTTGAGTCGGGAACACAGGATGCTTCCTTTATGAACTACAGCCGTTCCAATCTTCGTGACATTCTTATGGCCCACCGTGTACCGGTCGGAAAAGTTACACAGGTCGAAGGTGCCTCCCTTGCTGCCAGCCGTGATGCTGACAAGACATTCAAGGAGCAGGTATGCCGACCAGAGCAGAAGATTGCTGAGAAGAAGTTGAACAAGGTATTCCGCGAGGTTACCGATATCTTCGAACTCAAGTTGTCTGAACTTACTCTTACCGACGAAGATACAATCTCTAAGATTGATGAGCGTTACCTTCGCTGGGGCGTTATGGTTCCAAACGAAATCCGCGCACGTTGGGGATGGACCGGAATCAAGGATGGTGACAAGGGTGTCGGTATGATGCAGCAGTCAGAAGCAGCGAACCAGGCTAAGGCTGAAATAGCGGCTCAGGCTAATGCTGCCCGTACTCGTGACGCAGAACGTTCTGCCGGGGCTACAGATTCAGCAGGCGAGGGCCGTGCTACACAAGGTGATGGCAGGACCACCGGCTAATGAAGTTTAGCCAATATCTACATCAGATTGCAGTTAACTTCCGTAACATTCTTTCCTTGCCACTGAACAAAGCGGCAACAATTGTGCTTTCTACCTACACAATGCTGTGGGGTCTTTGGGTAGCAAATCCTTTCTGGGATGTGTTCTCACGAGCAGAACTCTACACATCTCTTATGAATGTTTTGCCTGAATATGCCTGGGGACTTATCGCAATCTGTTGTGGACTGGCTATGGCCTGGGGTGTTTTGCACACCACTACTCAGTGGGTTGCTCGTGGAGCATTCGTAGGTTTCTTGCATTGGATTGTCATTTCGGGCGGGTACTTCATGGGAGATTGGCAGAACACAGGAGGTGTCACAGCCCTTACTATTGCTTTGCTATGTGCTTTGACTTACCTTAACAGTCGAGTCAACCGGGATAATTTGCCTTTAGAAAGAAAGCACGTTAAGATATGACCACGATGGAAATTAAGAAGGCTCAGTGGACCAGCGAGGGTGATAATTTCACCGTTACTATGCCCATGTCAAAGATTGACGAGGAAAACCGACTAGTATCTGGTTGGGCCTCTCTCGACAACGTTGACCTACAGGGCGATATCGTCACAGCCGAAGCCTCTCAGAAGGCTTTCGCCCGGTTCCGTGGGAACATCCGTGAAATGCACCAACCGATTGCGGTTGGTCGAATGGTTTCTTACAAGCCTGACACTTGGTACAACCCAGCAGACGAGACATTCTATAACGGTATCTATGTTACAGCGCGTATCTCTAAGGGTGCAGAAGACACATGGCAGAAGGTTCTTGACGGAACTCTTTCTGCTTTCTCCATCAAGGGACCAATCATTGAGTCTGAGCCGGTTTTTCCTAAGGCCACAGACGGTAACACACCAAAGGGCGCAACGCTACGTCGCGTCCTTGACTATGACCTAGAGGAACTTTCTCTTGTAGACTCTGGCGGTAACCAGTACGCCAATGTTGTTAGCATTATGAAGGTAAACGGACACAATGAATTGAGCGGAACCATTACAGAGACAAACTCTGAGAACGTATTCTACTGCGACAATGGTCACGAGGCAGTAGCAAAGACTTCCACCGAAGATTCTGTGGAGTGCCCTGAGGGACACGCTATGGCAAACATCGGCTGGATTGAGTACGACGACGACAACAAGGCAGCGAAGGTTGCCGAAGTTATCGCCAAGCACAACTCTGCACACACAGAAGACAATGCAAAGCAGGAACTCCCTGCAACTAATGAAGGAGGTGTTGACGTGGCAGAAGAAACAGAAAAGACTGAAACTGTTGAAGGCTCCCCGGCTCCTGAGGTAACAGCCCCAGGCGCAGAAGGTAAGCCAGAGACAGAAATTGCTTCTTCCGTAGAGGAAGTGGCAGACAATGCCGAAGTAAAGGCACCAGAAGAAACTGTTGAGAAGGCCGCAGACGTTTCCGAAGTTGAGGTTGAAGAGCCTGACTTTGCAAAGATGTTCGGTGACCTACAGACAGCGATTACTTCTGGACTTGAGAAGAACAACACCGATGCTACCGCAGCAATTGCGAAGGCAACGGAGGTATTCGAAGCCAAGTTCGAAGAATTGAGCAAGGGTTACACCGAACTCACCACTAAGTTTGACAGTATTCAGAACGAACTCAAGAGCGTAGAAAAGTCTCTTGCAGCCGTCGAGTCTGAGACTGCCGTTAAGAAGTCTGGCGACCTCGGCGGGTCACCGGAGGAAACCCTTACCAAGAGTAAGGGAAGTTTGTGGAACGGGCGCTTCCTCGGCCTTTCGGACCACGTATAAATTATGATTTCAGGAGGTGAAATTTAACAATGGGTGAATTGCTAGAAAAGGTTATTCGTACAACTGAAATCCGCGAGGGTGGAGGTTTGTTGGAAGCAGAGCAGGCAAATCGTTTCATCGACTACATGTGGGACGCTACAGTCCTAGGTGCTCAGGTTCGTACAATCCGTTTGCGCGGTGACGAGCAGGAGATTACCCGTATGGGTGTTGGTGAGCGTTTGATGCGTGTTGCTACAGAGGCAGTTGACGACGGAATGAATCCGGGTGTCGCTTTCTCTAAGGTTTCTCTTACCACTAAGAAGTTGCGTCTTGATTGGGAACTCTCTACAGAGACTCTTGAGGACAACATCGAAGGTGCCGCATTTGAGGACCACGTAGCACGTCTTATGACTGCTCAGGCCGGTCAGGACTTGGAGGACGTTGCCATCAATGGTGACACCCGCCTTACCCGTGACCCGCTATTGAAGGTATTCAATGGTTGGCGTCGTCTCGCACGAGACGGTGGACACGTTGTTGATGCTGATGGTGGAGGTCTTTCCCGCGACGTATTCAACAGTGCTCTCAAGGCTATGCCTCGTAAGTACATGCAGCGTCGTAACGGTTTGAAGTTCTTCACAGGTGCTAACTTGATGCAGGATTATCTCTACTCTTTGACCAGTGGAACTGACCAGTTCACACAGGCTCAGGGTGCAGCAATCGTGCAGAACGGCGGCGCAACAGCCCCAGGAGACGCAGGATGGACAATTAACGTTGCTTCCTTCGGTGTTCCAATTCAGGAAGTCCCACTTTTGAGCGAGACTCAGGATGGCGACTACGCTGACGCAGAGGGCGACCACGGCGAAATGTGGCTCACATTCCCACAGAACCTACTATGGGGTGTAAAGCGAGAGATTCAGGTCTTCCGCGAGTTCAAGCCAAAGAAGGACAGCATTGAGTACACAATGTACTGCCGTGTTGGAACTGAGATTGAGAACAAGGACGCGTTCGTTGTTGTCAAGAACGTCAAGGTTGCATAAGTAACCCCACTCGTTAAAGGAATTTCCCCGGTCATCTTCGGATGACCGGGGATTTCCCATTTAGACAGTCACATGCTATACTTGACTAGACCTACTATGGAGGAACAATGAGTTTTAAGAAGATGAAGCGAGACGACCTTTATGCGCTCGCTACAGAGAACTTCGGAGTCGAAGTTTCAGAAACTGCCAATCACGCGCAGATTATGGCCGCGCTTGCAGAAATGGGGGTAACTTGGGACATGGCAAAGGTATACGATAAGAACGCTGCAATCATCGCAGAAGAAGAAGCAACCAGCCAGGCAAATGTTATCACGTCTGCACAGGCTCAGGTAAAGACCGTAGCCGAACCTGTTGTTACCATTGCAGAGACAGCCCGTGGCGTTTCTGTAGAGGTCGAGCAGCAGCCAGTGGTTGTTGTCGCCCCGGCAGCCCCAGAGGTTATCTTGCTCAAGATGGAGCGAGATAACCCATCATACCAGATTCGTGGACACAAGTTCACGCGAGACAATCCTTTCGCCCTAGTGAAGACCGAAGATGCCTCTTACATTCTTGAGCACATCGACGGATTCAAGCAGGCAAGTCCTAAGGAAGCCAAGGAGTTCTACGGGTAATGGCTGACATTGTATATCCTGGGCAGACACCTGGCGGTACTATCGGTCAGGGCTTTTTGCCAGCAAACTACGACCTCGTGCTTTACCGAGGCGACTACTTTCCGATGAGTGTAACACTCAAGAATGCTAGTAACGTAGTTATGAACCTAACAGGATATACAGGTAAGGCGAGTATTCGTATGCTTTACGAAGACCCGGTTGCTTACAACTTCACGGTCACTATCCCCGCCCCAACAACCGGCGTGGTAGAACTCGTCTTGCCTAGCGTAGTCAGTGCTACAATTGCGCCGGGTTCATATGTCTGGGACTTCCAACTCACAGAGCCTAACGGTACGAACACCCGTACATACATTGCGGGTGACGTTCAGGTGTATGACGAGGTTACGAGGTAAATGACCACACCTATTGTGCTTGAAGGTAAGACTAATCTTGAAGTTAAGTTAGTCAGTCCAGCAACGGCGACGGTTTCTGTACCGTCGTCTTCAAGCATTGAGGTGTTGGTTCCTGGCGCACAGGGACCAAAGGGTGACAAGGGAACTAAGTGGTACAGCGGAGCAGGAGTTCCTGCCTCTGGTCTTGGCCTTGTAGACGACTTCTACCTCAACGAAACCAATGGTGACGTTTACCGAAAGTCCACTGCAACCACCTGGGTTCTTGAGGATAACCTCACCGGTCCACGAGGAATTGAAGGTTCCAAGTGGCTTACGGGCGCGGGTGTACCTGCGAGTGGTTTGGGTGTTATCACCGACTTCTACCTCAACAGCACAAATGCTGATTACTACGAAAAGACCACTGCTACAGTCTGGACATTGCGCGGTAACATCAAGGGTGCTACCGGTACAATGTCTCTTGGCACCGTCACTACTGGTGCTGCTGGTTCATCTGTCGCAATTACCAACACCGGAACACCGACAGCCGGTATCTTCAACTTTACCATCCCAAGAGGTGATAAGGGAGCAACAGGAACCCTTGCCTTGGGAACTGTCACCACTAGCGCAGCGGGTTCTGCTGCGGCAATCACAAATACTGGTACACCGGAAGCGGGAGTATTCAACTTCACAATTCCACGCGGTGACAAGGGTGCAACAGGAACAATGTCTGTCGGTACAACTACGACCGGTGCCCCAGGAACAAATGCTACTGTAACGAACACGGGAACCCCAGAAGCGGGTATCTTCAACTTCACTATTCCTAGAGGTGACAAGGGTAACACCGGTACAATGTCCGTGGGAACAGTTACTACAGGTGCCGCTGGTTCTTCCGCAACTATCACAAATACAGGAACTCCTGAGGCCGGTGTCTTTAACTTCACCATTCCTCGTGGAGATAAGGGTGCTACTGGAACTCTTGCGCTAGGTACAGTAACCACCGGAGCGGCAGGTTCTAATGTTAGCATCACCAATACTGGAACACCAGAAGCAGGCGTGTTCAACTTTACGATTCCTCGTGGAGACAAGGGCGAGCGTGGTACTGTTTGGAACTATGTCACAGCAGCCCCGGCTACCGGATTGGGACTCGTCGGAGATTGGGCACTTAACACTAACAACGGTGATGTATATGAGAAGACCGGCGCAGCCGTCTGGACCCTACGAGGCAACATCAAGGGAGCCACTGGAACGCTTTCCCTAGGCACGGTAACTACCGGTGCAGCGGGTAGCGCAGCCTCCATTACTAACACCGGTACAGCGACCGCTGGTGTTTTCAACTTCGTCATCCCTAAGGGAGACACCGGAGAGCGTGGACCAGTTGGTCCTGCCGGTTCTACCGTTGAGGCTACGTTCACACCTAACACGGCTGCCGGTGTTCCACTTACTGCAAAGGGACTTGCCGGTCAAACCGGAGATTTGCAGCAGTGGCAAAATTCTGCTGGCACGATTGTTGCAGAGGTCAATGCAGACGGAACTTTCCAGTCTGATGTAATCACGCCGGTTATCAAGACGAACCATTGGTATGTTCTCAGCAACTCTGCAAACGAGGCTTTGCGAGGACATTACCAGGCTGAGGTCAACCCGCGCTGGTCTATCGGTTCCGATAACTACGCCTCTGGTAATTCCGGGCTTACACTTAACGCCCCTGGTGCAACAGCAGCAGCCGGTGGAGTAAAGTTCGGTAACATCGGTGCTGGAATCTTTGTTCTTTCTACTTCTAATGGTACTGCTCAGGTCGAGCGCATGCGTGTGTCTGCAAATGGAGATACAAGTTTCCAGGGTGTCGTCTATTCAAATCAAAACTTGACGATGATGAACACAGCAGCCGCGACTGCTACCGTTCAAGCCAACAGTCGCACCTTGCAGTTTGCATCTGCGTACTGGACCGGAACAGCAAGCGCGGTTGAAACATTCAACATCATGGATGCCCGTCAGGGTGCAGCACCAGGAACAGCCGGTGGTCACCGATTGGTTATTGGTACCAGCGCGAACCCAGACGCCAATCTATTCAGCATTGCTGGCGATGGCTCTTCTAATGTTGGTATTGGTGAATCCTTTACTCAGTCCGCAGCACAGTTGCGAATTAGCACCACAGCACCCGGTAAGGTTGCAACAGTTATTCGCGGTGCTGCTAGCCAGACGGCCAATCTTCTAGAATTCCGTAGCAATGCCGATGCATTGTTGGCAAGCGTCGGGTTCGCTGGAAGATTCGCAGCCGCAGATGGTACCGTAGCCCTCCCAGGATTCAGATTTCAGTCCGACCTTGACACCGGTCTTTACCGTCCAGCCGCAGACCAGATTGGTTTTGCCACTACTGGTGTAAACAGGCTTACCCTTTCTGGCACGGCACTTACCTCCACTGTTGCATTTACCGCTACCAGCCTAGCAACTTCTGGGTTTGCCAGTGTCGGAACTACCGCTGTTGGTGGAGTTTCTCAACTATATGCTGTTTCAACAGCAGCGAACTTTGTCACCCTAGGTCTTCGCGGTGCTGCTTCTCAGACTGCTGACTTGACTCAATGGCAAAACTCCGCAGGCACAGTCCTTTCAAGGATTGCTAGCGATGGCTCTTTGAATGTCAACGGTGCCAGCATTGCCAACAATTCACTTGCAGTCTACAGCATGGCAGCCGCAGGAATTCCTGCTATCGTTCGTGGAGCAGCAAGTCAGACCGGAGACTTGCAGCAGTGGCAGAACTCTGCCGGTACAATGCTGGCCGAGGTCATGGCTAATGGTTCTTTCTTCACTGTAGGAAATGTTGTTGCGAACGGCAATGACAGTCGTTTTGGTGCTGGCAGCGCAAGTCCAAGTATGACCTTGCAGGGTGTTTCTGGAACCTCCACACTGAACGTATTCTCTAATGCCGGTTCTGCTGGTGACGCAATTGTCAATGTCTCCGCATCTGGAACAGCCGGTCTTAGCGCGCTGAGATTTGCCAACGCCACGACACAGATTTCAACCTCCACAAATGGCGGCGGTCGAATGGACTATGCCGGTACTAGCCATGCGTTTAACAGCAGTATCACTGTTAACGGAACGACAACTACGAGTAATCTACAAGTTAACAGCCAGGCTCGTTCTAGTTTTGAAATTGTTTCCGGTTCTTCGGTAAACAGTGGCGCAGTGCTTGGCTCTATGACTTCCTACGCGTGGGGTCCAACAATCACTCCGTTCGTCGGTCGCGCAGCCGCAAGCCAGACCGCAGACCTTTTGAACCTACAAAATTCTGCCGGTACTGCTTTGGCAAGGGTAGACTCTGGTGGTAACTTTACAGCCAATCAGTTGAACACCACGGGGCTTACGACTAGTTACATTGGGACGCCTACTACAAATCAGTTTGGGCTTCCCCTACAGGTGACGGCGACGGCAGCAGCCGGTCGAGGACTTGTTGTGCAAGGGTTCAATGCTTCACAGGCGGGTGACCTACAGCAATGGCAGAACTCAGCCGGTGCTATTTTGGCAGCGGTTTATGCATCCGGTTCAATGAACTTCACCGGAAGTATCGCGGGTAATGGAAAGGTTGTTGTAGAAACCGGAGATACATTCCTTCGCATCAACCAGAGCAGCCAGTTCTCCAACGGTATTTGGACTGGAAGCAGCCCTATCAAGACCGGTCCTAACGGGCATATCTATGTTGGTGGTTCTGGTGGAGACGGAAATGTTGCGCTTCTGGCAACTTCAAATGGTGACGCAGTTCGTCGTATTACCCTTGACGGTACAAATGGAATTGCCACCTTTACCGGAGTAACCCGCGCACAGGGACGACTACGCGCTGGTTTCAACGGACTTGTTTCTTCCATTACTCCGCTTACAACAAGTGCCGCAGAATTTGAACTTACTGCACAGTCGCTTATTACTGTTGGAGAGGCTGGTGCTGGTAGCGCAAACCCAGCAATTACTCTTTACCGTACCTACGGTGGGTATCGTCAAGGAACTGGAATGCGCCTTACTCACAAGGCCAGCGGTGGAGACTTTGCCGTCCAGTATGGAGGTACAGCAAATAACTCCACTGATAGTCCATCATACGGTACAGAAACATATGCCGACCTCCTTGTTGTCAACCCAACAACAGGTACAAACACCTTAGGGCTTTTGTCCGAGCAGGGTAACCGAGTCTTCTCTCTTGGGAACAAGGTTCCAATGGCCGGTATCAGTGCGACCGGTACGCCTTCTGCCACCACATTTTTGCGCGGTGATGGAACATGGTCTGTCCCTGTCGGTGGAGTAACAAGTGTCAACACCCGTACAGGAGCAGTCACAGGTCTTGCAGAAGCAAATGCAGTCGTAGACCTCACCACTAATCAGAGCATCGCTGGTCAGAAGACCTTTAGTGCAATCACCACCTTCTCTCAGGGATTCACCACCGGCGTGGCTAATATCAGCAGTGGTTCTCACACAGTCTCCGGAGCGGGTGTCTCTTCCGCACTGTACGCCGCCGCCGCTTTAACACTTCGCCCGGATGCCAGTCTTTCAGGTCAGAGCCGCAATACAAACATCAACATGGAAGGTACCTATTGGAACGGCACGGCAAGTGCAACCACAACAGGTGCAATAACTTATACTTCCGACGCAACAAACCCATACTTCAACTTCACTCGTGACATTTATGAAAAGGGCAGTCGTGTATTCTCTCCCAATAACCTAGTTCCAATATCAGGAATCTCTGCTACGGGCACTGCTAGTTCTACCACTTATCTTCGTGGAGACGGAACCTGGGCGACTGTCGTTGGTGGAGTCACCAGCGTTAACAGCCGTACCGGTGCTGTTACCGGATTGGCAGAAGCAGCCAATGTTGTAGACCTTACAAACACGCAGTCAATTAGTGGATACAAGGCATTCAATGGTGCTTTGTACGTAAGTGGACCTGCTGGCTCTACTACACTCGCAGTTAAGGGTGCAGCCAGTCAGACTGCCGCGCTCGCGGAATGGTCTGACAGTGGAAGCAATTCCTTGGTCCGTGTTGAAAACGATGGCTCTTTCTCTGTATTCTCTACAAAGGTTGCTCGCACCAGCCTAGGTACAATCAACGCGACAGAAAAGGCATTGGTTGTACGAGGCTTCGCTTCTCAGAGTGCAAATCTACAAGAGTGGTGGGGAGTCAGTGCCTCTCAGGTTTGGGGTTCTGTAAGTGGTGATGGTGGACTTACCATGCGACGTGGAGCATTTGGTACAATCTCCGGAGTTACCGGTCCGGGCGCAGCCGTTGTGCCGCTATTTGTCCGAGGTGCTGCCAGTCAGACGGCAAACCTTACTGAATGGCAAAACAGTGCTGGTACCGTTATGACTCAGTTGCGTCCAACCGGAGCCATCTATTCTACCAATAGCGATGCTTACGCGGGAATTCACACAATTCAAACTGTACCAACTTCTCGTGGCCTAGCAATTCGTGGTGCCGCTGGGCAAACCATGAATCTTGCAGAATTCCAAGATAGTGCAGGCACAGTCCTAACATATCTTTCTGCTAATGGTACAATTGTTCCACAGAGTCCTATGTCCACAGGAAGTGTAGGGCTTCGTATCGGTGGAGGCATTGGCGCTAGCCCGAATGCTGGTACAATTGGATTCGGAGACGGTTCGGGTTGGAAGTTGAATTTTGCTCGTGCCAACGACGGAGTGACAGTAGCCTCTATTGACGACCGAGGCAACATCGTCTCTACGACTACAAATGATTTGGCAAACCTTATGATTATGACAGCAGGTATTTAAGATGGCGTTTTCTACAGAAAGATTTTGGCTGGGTCAGCCTAGCGTTATGACAGGAAATACTAACCTCTGGACTTGTCCAGCGGGGCGTCTAGCCGTTGTGACAAATTGGCGTATTAACCCAACAAGCAATGTCCGTGCATTTATGTATGCAGGAAACAGTGGACATATTGAACACAACCTAACAGTTCAGCAAACAACCGGATACAGCATTAAGGGATTCTGGGTTATTCATCCGGGCGAAACAATCGTATTCGGAGACAACGACGGAACGGGTCAAAATGCATGGCAAGACATTTCGGGTCTATACGGATACACCGGAGACAAAATTGGCGGTGGCGAACCAATTAGGGTTTACGCCGGTACCCCTAACGTTGCAGGAGCACAGATTGTTTACACTGTCCCGGCAGGAAGGACGCTTGTCATCAAGCAAATGGACATTGTTAGTCTAGTACCTTACCAGGGTGCCCACTGCATCAGAATTCACGCTGTCACGCATCTTACGCCGCTTTACGCACAGATTCCACCATACAAGGCCCACCACCACAACTGCTCTATTGTTGTGAAGGCTGGACAGCAGATTAGCGTAGACACTGGTGGGGCTAATTCTATGAACTTTTTGATTAACGGGTTGCTTTACTAATGGGAAATTACGTACCTACTCAGTTCTACGCCGGTAATGGTGGAGGTGGAACCGGAGACGTTGTTGTCTATACGGTTCCTGCTGGCATGACTGCTATTGTTACTGACGTATCTTCTAACCCTTCTTCAAACACAGCCAATTATCTCTACCTCAACAGTGGAGAAACAAAGTTGATGTATAACACGCCTAATGACCCGTATCTAAATATCTATAGATACAAGGGGTTCTGGGTTGTCCCCGGTGGACAAAGCATGATGCAAGCGACCTTTACAGGCGGTTCTCAGTTTACTCAGTTCTCAGGGCTGCTTGGTTCCGGTGATATTTCAGGGCGAACCCCTGAGAAGTTGGGAACTGTCTACCACACTAACGGTGCTGATGCACAAATTGCGGTAGGTGGTTCTAACGGCTGTATTCTTAAGATGGTAAACGTATGCAATACAACCGGAGATTATCGTACTTGGGGCTTGCGCCACGGAGGTACGCCTATTCTACCGTGGTCTGGAAATTTGCAACTACAGCCTTATGAATGCAGAAATTACGCCTTTAGCGTTTACGTTGCTCCGGGAAGCGATATCAAGTCAAACGCAATGGATGGATTAACAGGAATTAATGCAACCGCTCATGGATGGAGATTATAATGGCTTTTATTCCAACAACATTTTATTCAGGAGTGGTAGGGACTGCCTCTGGTGACACCGCGCTTTATACGGTCCCGGCTGGTAAGACTGCCATTGTCTACAATTGGATTTTTTCACCTTCTAACGGTGATGCCAGTGCTTATCTTTATCTAGGAGGAAGTTCAGTAGGAATTCTTTGTTACAATAGGCTTCCTGGTCCATACAATTATTCGGGTATGTATATTGGGAATACTTCAACTAATTTCAAGGGCTTTTATGTAGTTCATGCAGGAGAATCAATTTTGGCTGGTGGTGACCAAAGAAACGGTTGGCAAACAGTTCAGGGTGTACTTTGTAACGACACCGACACTGTAGGGGGGCTAAAGCCAAAGCGTCTTGGCACCCGCGCCCCAAATGGTGACGGTTCTGGCTCTAGCGTTAACATTTACAGTGCTGGTGCTGGTGGCGCAGTTATCAACACGTTGCTTGTTTCTAATTATTCCGGAAGTCAAGCAAACTATGGAGTAAGGCTTGCTGCTTGCCCTATTGTTCCTTGGTATGGAGAGATTCAAGATTTTGAAGTTAAGCAGTTTGACATGAATCTTAAGATGTACTCAGGAGAGAATATCGGGGTTGACGACTTTACGCCGGGTGCTCAAGGCAGATTGCGTTTTACGGCTTATGGCTGGGCACCATAACTTGCCTTGGGCTAAAGATATTGGTACAATGGCAACAGACGTAATACCCTCTTGAAAGGAGAATCTAAATGGCTATTGAATACAGGTCTGTTGATGCAGACGAGGTTAAGGCGCAGGTTGAGACAGCACGCGCTCTTGAAGCAGAGGCAGCAGCATTTTCTAGCGAAGTTGACGTTCTTCGCCTAGAGGCGGCTGAAAAGAAGGCGGCAAAGGCTGACAAGGAAGAGGCTAAGGCCGCAACCCAGGCAGCACGTGACGCTGCAAAGCGCGAGCGCAATCGTGCTCACCGTTTGTCTAAGAATGGTGTGTTGGATTCCGACACTATCACTGAGACTCGTCGCAGCCTTTTGAACGCGCAGATTGCCGGTCTAGAAAACGAGCACATCACTCACAAGACATTGCTTGAGCAGCGTGAGGCTGCCCTTTCTGCCACCACCGCAGATAAGCCTCTAGCGGCTGAGAAGGAAGAAATTGAGGCTCGTGCAGAAGAGAACCGACGTGCTCTCGCAACCATCGAAGCCGCCCACGCAATCGCTGTGGCTGAATTGGAGAAGTTGCCAGCCCCACCTGAGCCGGAAGTAGTAGAAGAGCCTGAGCCTGTTGTTACTGACACCAGGACACCAGACTTCCCACTTCCACCAGCAGAGGACACAGAAGAGTAAGTGGAATTCTATAGAGGTTCATCCGAGACAGTAAAGGTCACCGTACCTACGTCAGTCAAGGCGACAGTATCGTCCATTGACGTATTTGCTGTGGAAAACGGGCGGGCTATCTATGAGTTTCAAACAGTCTCTTCGACACCAGACGGATACGAGGTAGCCCTCCCTTGGAGTTTGGCTCGCCAGGATAGAGACTTCAATGTCGAATGGCGAATCACCTACACCGAGGGAGGCATCCCGTTCTCCATCGTAGAAAATACTTACGTTCAGATTGTCACCCCAATCTTGCCACTGGCCGAGATTGCACAGATTGCTGGTTACGACACCTCAACACCAGAAGGCGCACAGGACACGCTTGACCTAGAGCGTCGTGTAAGATACGGTGTGCAAACATACACCGGACAGAACTTCGGAAAGTTCGCGGGTGTTATGCAGGTTAGCGGTAATGGTGCCAGTAAGTTGAACCTTCCTGCCCCGCTCCTTGAGTTCAAGGGTATTGCATTCGACGGAGTGCTTCGTACAAACCACGGCATGACCCTCATTAATAACGGGTGGGCGTTGTCCTCTGGAAACATCTACATCGACAATATCAAGCAGGCACCACCAGAGTGGATGCTCGACCGCTTTTCTTCTAATGGCAAGATTTATGCCCCTATGCTCTACGGACACTCCCGCTTTGTAGACGGCACAGAATACACCATTGAGGGTGTCTGGGGCTACAACGATGTGCCGGGTGACGTGAAGCAGGCAGCACGATTGCTCGTGCAGGACTATTCTTGTGACGAATCCTTGTGGCGTGAGCGATACATCGACTCCGTGCGTGCGGGTGACTGGCGTTTCGAATTCAATGCACAGGCGTTTACTGGTACTGGTAATGTTCAGGCTGACCAGATTCTAGCAGGCTACCGTCGTGCAACGATGGTGGTTGTTTAACTTGCCCCGCAAGTTTTGTCTTACCTCTGCGCGGTACAGCATGGTTTGCGATATCATCAAGCCAGCCGGTGCCCCAGAGAATAACAACGTCACTACACCTGACGATTCTTCCTGGGAGTACCAGCAGGACCCAGACTCCGGAGCAATTGTCAAGCGTTGGGTTGACCTAACTTCCACAACAGAAGATGAGCGACGTGGTGGCCTAATCATGCCTAATGTCGAACTCATGGCTCGTGGAGTCATTGACGGTGGTATCCGTGTGGCTGGAACGACTGAGCGATTCGGTCGAGAGTACGCCAACGTCGATTTTGTCAAAGCCACCTTTGGTCCTAATGCTTCTATCACAAAGCGTGACCAAGTGACTAATATCCGCAGCAAGCGTGACCTATCCGTTGCTGTGTGGCGCGAAGAGGAAATTTCCGGGTTCCCGCCAACGACGTTTAACGTCATGGGAGTAACACCCGTCTTTGACCCATTCTCTAACCTCGTAGAATACGCTGTGCTGCTTGAGCGTGCGGAGGTGCAGGGTGGCTAGGTCTAGCGGCAAGGTGACGGTAGATAAGTCTGAGGTCGTCAAGTTGCAGAATACTTTGCAGGCTGTTGAGAAGGAAATGCGTACCAATCGCCACCTCAATGCTGTGACCAAGGCTGCATTCGAAATCTTGTCCGAGCAGTTCAATGCGACCACTCACGTTATCGCTGGTATGTCTGTGGGAGAATATCACCACGTCTACGAATGGGAGCATGTGGGAGAGCCTGGTTTTCAGTTGTGGAACAACCGACTGACTGGCCGTGGTGGTAGAAGGGCTGTCACGTGGGGCTGGAAGGCGTCTAAGACGACCGTTCCGACTATGACCAATGTCGAGGGTGAGCCTCGTTTTGCACAGACGCCGGGATTTAATCCTGAGAAGTTGCAGCGTATCCACGTCTTCGTCTGGAAGGCACCTATGATGGAATACGGAGTGACAGTAAACAACAAGCCTAAGTTGGGACACGTCCTTGTGTTTCCTAATCCTAACCTCGTGGGTGGTGGTCGATTCGGCAGAGGCCCACGTCCAGTGACCTTCACCCCCCACCCGGTGCGTAGTGTACCAGGCGCAGAGGTTCAGGGCAACTTTACTCAGTGGTTCGTTGGCTGGTGGGGCGGTGGTTCTGCTCAGGGTATTGTCAACAACGCCTTCGCACGCGAGCGTGACAATGCATTTAAGCGTATCTTTGAGGCCCGGTTTACAGACATGCCAATAACAAAGAACAGAACTAAGAGATTCTCCATGCAGACTGACGCAGCAGCAGCACGTGAGGGCAAGAACATTGCTAGAGCAATTGCAGGAGATATGGAACACAACTACATTGCCATGGCAGCCAAGAGAAAGAGGAAGAACCGCGATGACTAAGCACGATTTGAATGGAGTCCACGTACTCAACAAGTACCTTTGGGAAGAACTCAAGAAGGCTAACCTTCTCTATGACCATGATTACAACGGACTAGTACCTATCATCCCTACTCAGCAAGTACCGGTCTTTAATGATATGGCTGCGGGTAAGCCTTTCATTGTCTACACGTACCTTGTTGCTGCTTATGACGTTGACCTATGGGCAAATGTTGAACAGGTAACTTACAGAATCTACAGTGACGACGAAAGGAAGTTGCGCCAGGTCAGCAATTTCTTGATTGACCTTTGCAAGCGTTTCGACTGGACCGCAGCAGATGTGAACAAGTGGATTGACGAGTACGATTCCTTGGACGGTGACGAGAAGAAGTTCGAATTCAAGTATGTGCAGGTTGTTGGCTCAACCAGCCCTGAGCCTTTTGCTCAGGAGGGTGGTCGTCAGAATGCCTCTGTGACCGTTCGCATGGCTTTTATTCACGATATGAAGAGTGACGTTGCCGGTAATAACCTGGGTATGCGCGCCTAATTTGCTTTTTGGAAGAATGCAGAATACTATTAGGTCACAGAGGAAGTGCCTAGCCAGCACAAACATCACATAAATGGAGGTGACATTCTAGTATGGCATATAACGCACGTAACATTATCGTTGGAGCAGCAAGCCTTTACCTTTCCGCAGTGGAAGGTGGAAACACTGCACTTCCAGCAAGCCCAGGAGCCGGTTCTTCTTTCGCAACAGCATTGGAAGCATCTGCCGCCTGGCGTCACGCAGGTTACACCAGCGAAGGTCTAGAGTTGGCTTACGAGCCTGACTGGACCGACATTGAGGTTGACCAGTTGCTTGACTCCGCTAAGATTTTCAAGACTTCTATGCGAGCAACAATTAACACAACAATTGTTGAGTCTACATTGGAGAACTTGCTAGTCGCATGGGGTCAGACTTCTGCAACCCTAGCGTCCACGGCTTCTGATTCCACAATTGGTATCGCAGCCGGTGCATTGGGTGACGAGCCTGTGGAGCGCAGCCTAGCAGCAGTTGGCC
>Ga0068629_1000100_pt1 | contig 17976 bp, 14 predicted proteins | sample InSIn3gowninarea_FD_77432 | JGI IMG/M metagenome (GOLD analysis project Ga0068629, IMG submission 77432) | Clean room microbial communities from NASA Spacecraft Assembly Facility at Jet Propulsion Laboratory, Pasadena, California, USA -... ...
AGCTAGGCTACCTAGGATCAAACCTCAAGGAGGCTGTGCTAAAATCAAATCAACTTAGGGTTGGTGTGGTCTAGGGCTAGTAGTGGGTGATGGTTTCTCAAGCCTAAAAAATGAGTTACAATTACTAAAACATGACTAAGATAATGTTTATTTAGAAAATAGAATATGAAATTTTAGATAATGTTTTTAACATATTATTTGTTTCGAAAATAAAGTTTTAATTTTTACATAAATTTAATAATATAAGAATTGTTAGGAAAATAGAGTTTTAAATTTTGCGTAAATTTTATAACATATTACTTGCTCATAAAATTTTGAATAGATTTGTAAAAATGATGTTGTTAAATATACATGGAGCATTGAAGTTTCTTGATTCTCTATTAATTTATTTGTTTTACTATTGGGATTTTTTTTATTTTTTTAATGAATTATAATCTATCATTTATATTATCCACGTGAAATTTTGTCTATTTACATTTTAATTCTTAAAAGAGGTTATGTAACTCCAATGAAAAATAAATAATGCAAAGTTGAACAAATCTAAAACCATCCTATCATACTTATGTTTCGTATATTAAAAATTATGTTTAGTGAACCTACTCTTTTATCTGCTTTGCAAAGCATTCTTTTAAAGGTTATGTTATAATTTGTGCACCTACTCGTTTGTATGCTTTGCAAATAATTTTTTTAATATTTTATTAGCATAAATCATGGATCGAGTATGCAACAACTGAAGTGAGGAGAAACAACAATTCAAGAAAATTCAACCTCAATAACTGGATGGGTTGTCTACATAGTAGATGCACATGACAGTGGAAAGCACATTTTGAGCTCATGGGCCAAAATGGATTATGGTTTTACCAAAATATCATGGTTCAGTGATAGTTCAATGAGCCCAAGGCAAGGTTAGGGTACCTAACATAAATTGTCTCTTCCATGTGGTGATTATTGTCCCTTCAGTGTTCAATATGCTCTTGAAAGATCTATGTTTGATGTTCCGAATCGAAACGTCATTCAAGGGCGTTGGACCAACCGAATCCTAGTTATATTTTCATATGGACAGTGAAATATTTACTTGCAGACTCAAAATTCATCCAATAAACCTTCTAGTTGATTCCTAGATAACGTTCTATTAATTCAACAGAAACATATTAAAAAATTGAACTTGTCTTAGTATATCTCTACAAAATAGAAAAAACTAAACTTCTTGAAATTAATGGAGATAACCTGGACTCTGGACATTATGTTTTGCTATTATAATTTCAAAGAGAAACATATAGACAATAGCCTCAAAATTAGAAGTGAATCAAAGATTCTTTGAACTAATATTCATCATCTACAAGGGAGCTAGGGTGCTAGGAATTATTTCATGCCGTATTATCTTTGGTATCCACCTTGTCTCATAGTTCGTCAATGTCCTCAACTTCTTGCTCTAAACTTTGGATGGTTTTTTGCAGATAGTAATATTTTTTATTAATCTGATTTAGCTCTTTCAACATAGTGCTTAGGAGAGGGTTTTTTTTAGATGAAGTCCATATGGAAATCTATAAATACCTCTATGTGCTAATAAAAACCTAGGCCCTGGGGTAAATGAATATCTAGTGATTTTTCTCCATCATAACCCTATGTCCGTGACAATCTAGTGGCAACTCTACGGGCTCAAAGATTCTCCTCCATTGTTTCCAAGTTTGAACTATGGCAGTCTTGTGCCTACCCTCAAAACTTTGCGCTCTGCAGAATGCCTCAACATTGTGGCCTCTCATGTTAGTATTTTGGGTGTAGTGCTTCCACGAGTTTTTTTCTTTGGAACCTCCCTCTTCCTTTATGTTTGAATAAGTTGGGGATGATATTTTCCTTATTATTCTTCTAGTGACCTACCTTCGATTCTCTTTCCTCTTGTTCTTCTCAAGTGTATTGATTTAAATAAGCAGATGGGTGACCTTTATTCATGCTTTCCTTTTAGCCCTCAATCCTTTAAATTGTTGCTTCCAAAGAAACCCTAAAAATGCCCTTGTTTCTCTGGTGCATGCTGGAAAGATGGAGTTTAATTGGGGGGTTCATATTATGCATTGTGGGGGTGACCATGAGAATTTAACTAGCTTGGAAGAAGAGAGTCATAATCTCCCATAACCCCTATGATGTCTTGTATCACATTTTCTTCATCATTATCTAGTGAACCTTAATTGGATGCAAAGCCTCATTGGCATAGAGTGGTATTCTCACTAGTCTCACCTCCTCTTATACATGAATGTTATACATGCATGTTCGCAAGAATAATAAAGTTCTACTCTGTTACCTCTCTTAAAGATGCGTGTGACATCTCCCCTCCTAACGTCTCATATAGGGTGAATTCAGAAAAAGTTGATTGTAATTAATTATGGGATAAATAATAAAATAAATGAAACTAACATTTAGAAAATATGAATCATTTTTCTTTCAATTTCTTAGTTATTAAGAGTGCTTATTATCTTTTAAATGGATAGGACATTTTTTTAAAACTAGGATTTCCATGAAATTCTTGACCAAATGAATTCTTCTATCTTGATTTTCCACATGAATCAGCAGTCTTGTAGATTATGTCACTTCACACTACTTAATATTCATTGAGTCAGGGGTGTTTAATATCCCAAAACTTTGAGATATAACAAGATGTTTGAGCATTTTCCAAAAATATATTGAAGTGTAGACTAGACTTTTCTCACTTACATTTAGTCCCACAAGTATTTATTCTAAGACAAAATAAAAATAAATTATATTCACCTTTAAATAATCATTATGTATCTTTGAAGACAACTACATAATCAGTATGATTTCTCTTCCTTTTCCACTATGAAGCCATAGATCTGGATGAAAAAAATTATAATGATCCATGGATGAAAAAACATATAATAATCCAAAAATTATGATGATCCATGGATGAAAAAAAATATAATAATCTAATCCAGATCAGAAACCTTGAAGGTCATAATTTGCTCCCAGGAATTCATGAGTCCAACTTGGGCATAAAACCCAAAATTTGACCTTATTATTTTAGTATTTTTTACATAGAATAAAGAAACACTTGTGAGAGACAAATATTCTACCATTCAAGTTGAATTTTAATTGAATTTTACCTAAAACAGAAGTGTTTATGTATTTAAAAACAATCCTAGATTTTACCTTCATCTCTAGACACTGGCGCTTGACCCCATTTCTATCTCTTCTATGCGTGCAATCACACAGCTAGTCCATCAAATAGGTTTGTTTAATTATCAGTTAATTAATATTTCATTCACAACATATATACACAATCCAAATATCTTACCCAAGTACTTGAAGGAATAAATACTTATCTATTTCCTTTCACAAATAGTTCATAGGCTTCCACAATCCTCCCAGTGTTGAACTGACTTGTATGAATATGATTGCATGAGATTTCCCTCCAATTGTCAAGTAAATTTTAATATCTTGTTTCCTTTCTTCTAGAAACACAAAATAAATCTAAGACAAAAATGTATTTCTCTTTTCTTCCTTTTTGTTTTTCTACCTCATTAGGCATAACTAACTTCAATTGTTTCCCTTGACACTTATTGCTTAATCTCTCATATTAACATATTAACATATTTGTGAAGATTAATGTTCTAAGATAAATTTTCATTATTTATTATTGATATTTTTTTATTAAATAAAACATATTCCAGCACATGTCTTTTTGATTTCTCAAAAACAAATAAAAGTCACAAAATAAATCTTTCCAGGTTTATTAGAAAATGTTTCTACATGAATTGTTTCTATACATGAACTATTTTTGTAGATGATACACCTCTACAAATATTTGGCTTCAGGCCACTTAAATTTTTAATCATCATTTCATAAAAAACTATTTTAAACAAATTCTAAACACTTTATTTAGATATACAATAAAGTTAGCAATTACAATTCTATTAGTTGTAGTGGGGAGGACAAGAATATGTTGGTATCTTTGAATTTAAACCATAATATCAAAATGATTAATTAAAAGAATGATTAAAATGGCCAATTCCAATTTCGGTATAAAAATTAAAAGTTTCAAATTTTAATAAAAAAATTAAAATAAAAAATATAGAATACCATAAATTAAATAATAATAAGGATTAGTATACTAGTTAAAAAAGAATAATACTTTGATGGTAAGTTGTAATTTCTTTTGTATATTTCAAAAATATATTGTATTTATTTTCTTGATATTTGATAAATTGAAATTGAAATTAATTAAAAAAAACATTAAAAAAGAGACAAAATACTAAAATGTTTAGTCAATAAATAAAATTTATATATGTTATATCTAGATTAAAAATAAATAAATATATATTGAGTATATTTGTATAATAAATAAATAAACAAATAACAAAAAACAATCGTCCAAAAAATAAAAAAATAAAAATAAAAAATCAACCAACCAAAAAGCATCCAAAAATGCAGATAAATAAAACAAATCAAGAAAAAACACCTAAAAAAAAAGTGCGAAACAAAACCGATGAGCCTGTTGGTTATAATAAGGCCCAAAAAAAAACTCAGAAGCAAAAAAAAAATAAAAAATGATTCTAAGCCCAAAAAGCAAAAAGTCAGAAAAAGCAAGAAAGCACAAAAGATAATGTGGTTGAGAGAAAAGCAAACAGAAGAAAGATTGTGAAAACAGCAGTAGACTCTCCATCACAATAGTTTGTGCAGAGTTCATACAACCACCACATCCATATGCATTTGTGCATTTAGATATTCACGAATCTATTGTAGTGGCCTTGACGTGTATGCATTTGTGTGTTTAGATGGTGATAAAGCCATTCTATTGGGCTTTAGGCAAGCTTCATGGCTCGTTCTTCATCGATTTGGTATAGTGGTGTTTATTTGGCCAACCAATAGAATATTCCTTGAGAGTTGAGGTAACTCAAAATTAATCGAAGGTTTGACACTTAAATTCTTTGATATGTTTCTATGACCTGGGCCTGATATGTTACAATAGGTGGTTGTTGCTCAACCGGAAATTGCTCTTTCAAGAAATCTACCATTTCAAAAGCATAGCCAATAGAATTGATAAAAACTGCCAAACGATTTTGATGGATTTTCATATCTAGATTTTTAATTTTGGGTGGATGGCTTTTGTTATCTTTGGAAAATCTTTCTTGATTTCAATTTATTTTAATCTATGTTGATTATATTTCATCCCATCATTCTTGATTTGAGTTTAATATTTATCTATCTTATTATATTTTAACACACATTTTTCATCATGAAAACCATTTAGTTCGAGGTACATTTTATTGTTACTTACTCCCTGTTTTTCTCCACTCGCTCAATCCATCAAAACCCTATTCCTTTCATTTCTACAACATTTCGTTAAGGTTAATTTCTTTAGCATTTGGCCAAGGATATTATTTGGGTCTAATCTCACCCTCTTATATCACAACAAGAATAAATGAAAAAAGTTTTCGTTGATCATTCAAGAACTTACTCTGATGCTTTCTAAAACCTCATTGCTTCCATTAGTTATTATTTTTATGTAAATCTTTGTTTTTTTATATATGGAAATGTGTATTTATTTAACATGCATTTAAATATTGCAGCATTATTATCACTTCATCAAAAATATTAATGTTATAATGTATTTTGTTATAAAATTACTGGAATTTATGTCTTTATTTTTAGTTTCTAAAATTACACACTAAATAACATAATGCATTGTGAATCTTTTATTAATATTATAAAATTGATTTTATGTTTAAAATGTATATAAAATTGTATGTTCTCACTATATGTTTTTGTTGAAAGAATTAATTTCACTTAATGCTAACTAATGTTAAGTCTAGTATGTATTTTCTATAAAAATTGCTAGAATGTATGTTTTTATATTTTATTTTTAAATTCCACATTAAATGACATAATGGGTTGTGAATTTTGTATTAATATTGTAAAATCAATTTCATGTTTATGAGGTATATAAAATTGTATATTATCAACATATATTTTTGTTGAAAGAATTACTTTCACTTAATGCTAAGTAATGCTAAGTGAAGTTAGGTTTCAAAATTATATGAAAGATAAAAGATTTAGGCTTGGGAGGGAGAGAGGGAGGTAGTGATGGTGGTATAGAGGTATATAGAGGGAGAGGGGTGAATGTGCCATAGATAATAGACTGAAATAGATGTTAAGGGAGAGAGAGAGTCAAGGGAGGGGAAGGGGGAGAGAGAATGAGAGGAAGGATGAGTGATAAGAAGAGAGAGAGCGATTAAGAGAGAAAGAGTAAGAAAGGGAGAGAGGGAAGGAGTTCAAGAGACATAGAGAGAGATAGAGGGATGGGAGTGAATGGTAGGGGGGAGAGATGATTGAGAGAGAGTATGAGAGGCTGAAATAGATGTTAAGGGAGAGAGAGAGTCAGGGGAGGGGAGAGAGAGAGTAGGGGAGGGGCAGGGGGAGAGAGAATGAGAGAAAGGATGAGAGATAAGAAGAAAGAGAGTGATTAAGAGAGAAATAGTAAGAAAGGAAGAGAGGGAAGCAGTTCAAGAGACATAGAGAAAGGGGGAGAGAGAGGGATGGTGGGGAGCAGGTCGATATCAAGAGAGATGGAGGTACATGGACAATGGGAGAGAGGAAGAATGAGAGACAGAGGGAGAGATCAGGAGAGAAAGGGAGCGAGAGCTAGGAGGAGGGAGATACAGAGGGCTAGGAGAGAGAGGGAAAGAAAGATTGAACGTGGGAGAGGGGGAAAGAGAGAGAGAGACAATGAGAATGAGAGTGAGAGTGAGAGGATATAGAGGGAGAGAGGGGAAGAGATTTAGAGAGAGAGCGTGAGAAGGATATAATGTCAAAGAGATTATATGAGAGAAAGATTCTCAGAAATATTGGGAGACAGTGAGAGAGGGAGATAACAAGAGAGAGGTAGAGCAAGTGAGAGAAACAAATTGATAGATAGACGAAGAGATGGAGGCAAAGAGAGAGATGGAGAGAGGCAAGAAGGGAGGAAGAGGTAGAAAGGGAGAGAGAAAGAGAGAGAGAAAAAGGAAGAGATAGAGTAAGACAAAGAATGAGAGGGTGAGAGATTGAGAGAGAGAGAGATAAAGAATGATACAATATCATAGAGAGAGTGAGAGACACACATAGTGAGATTCATAGAGAGACATTGAGAAACATTGTGAGAGAGTGAATGAAGGAGTGAGATAAGAGAAAGAGTTACAGAGAGTTAGAGAGAGAGAAAGGGAAAAAAGAATGGAATGACGGAGGGATTATTTTCCCCTTCAACTTTCTTTCACAATATATTCATACACATTTAGGATTTATTTACTATCTGAAGTAATATTCTCATTCAAATTTATTGCAAACTGGATTTTTTAACTAGCATCTATCATCTTTGCTCATGAATTTCTATGACCGAACTCCCATGGAGAGAACAATGAATTTATGCTCAAACCATTCTAGTGTAAGGTTAAATATTGCATTTGTTGAAGCTTTAATTTTTTTTGTTTGTTTTACACATAGAATTTTCACAAATAATGGAGAGGAGAATGGGGTTCTACTTTGCTTCAATAGATTATTGAAAAATTTAAACAAGAATTAAAAAAATATGGGGTTTCATTTTACTCATTTGTATTTAAGTCTAGTATTTGCTCATTTTATTTTTATTGTGATTTTCTTCCTTTTATTTTATTTTTATTGTGAATTACTTCCTTGATATATTATATCTGTGTTCCAATTTGTTTAAATAGATCATTGAATGCACTTAGGTATAGAAGAAAAATACAAGGGTATGGGATTGGAAGATCATATGTGATAAATTTTCATAGCAGTGGGTAAGTACAAGTGGAGTATTTACCATGGACGTCCAGTATGAAAAGAACCCACTCGGGCTATCACCATGGGTTCAAAATTGATTGGATAAAGGAGGAAGAAAATGATGTCTTCTTATTGGATTTTGAGCACTTTTGGTGTAATCACCTATTATTACATATATCATATGTAATGGATTCACCGCTAGTGAAATTTGAGTGAATAAACATCATGATTTGAGTTTAACGAACAAGAAGAATACAAGAGTTTAACGAATAAGAAGAATACAATCCAAGTCATCCTCGTTATTTATTATTATATTGTCGCTTCTTGTATTTATTCATATTTATCCCACAAGTATATAAGAACCTTCAATTCCAATATTGTCATAATTACATATATAATAATGTAACAATGGATTAAATCCTAGTGAAATTTGACTGAATAACCATCATAATTTGAGTTTAACAAACAAAAAGAATACAAGAGTTTAACTAACAAGAAGAATACAAGCCATGTCATTGTCACTATTTATTAATTCCAATATTGTCATAATTACATATATCATAATGTAACAATGGATTAAATCCTAGTGAAATTTGAGTGAATAACCATCATAATTTGAGTTTAACGAACAAGAAGAATAAAAGAGTTATCTAACAAGAAGAATACAAGCCATGTCATCCTCGCTATTTATTATTACAAGAGTTTAACTAACAACAAGAATACAAGCCATGTCATCATTGCTATTTATTAATTCCAATATTGTCATAATTACATATCTCATAATGTAACAATGGATTAAATCCTAGTGAAATTTGAGTGAATAACCATCATAATTTGAGTTTAACGAACAAGAAGAATACAAGAGACTAACTAACAAGAAGAATACAGCCATGTCATCCTTGCTATTTATTATTATGTGATCAACGCTTGTACTTATTCGTATTTATCCCTCACAAATACATAAGCACTTTCAATTCCAATATTTTCATAAGAAGAATATGTGTATTTTAGTAGATCTAATTTTCTTTGAATTATATTTTAAAAAAATGAAATACGATGGTAGAACACCAATTAAAATGTATCCAAAACTTAAGGTTGAATAGTCATGCATGGTTGGGTATTGAAGTTCTTTTAGCCATTGTTGCAACAATTTCTTAAACATGTTTGGAAATGGAAAATTTCTTAGAAAATTAAAATTATGTAAGGTATTTCCCTCTCTATTTCATTCTTGATTTTCATCTATATAGCCTCTTAACTATATTTTTTTACTAGTCATATATGCCAGTTATTAGGTTTGTGTGACCAAGGATTACTTACTATGCTTATGATGATTTTTCTTTTGGACAAGAAATGATTGCATTTGTAGAACAATAAGATCAATCATTTTTGTAAAATATGTAATCTATTTTTAAAATAAAATTAGTACGGTAATTGCATCGAGAGGTGATCTACAACCTAGTATGGGGGTAGATCTCACATAAAAACTTAAACGTAAACATAAATGTAAAGTATGGGGTTAGATCTCACATAAAAATGTAAACATGTAAAATGTAAACATAATGCTTAACATTTAACATTTCTAATCTAATGTCGGCCATATTGAAAAATCAATCTAATTATTAGTATGTATAAACAAAATATAAATTTTAAATATAAAGAGCTTTACGAACACTCTTTACTCAAAAAATATGTATGGTAAATAAATGAAAATGTAAATAAACACTCTTTACTCAAAAAATATGTATGGTAAATAAATGAAAATGTAAATAAACTAGAGGTGTGACAAATAAATAAAACCTCATTTTATATTTCTTCCATAAACCTGTTTATATTTAGAGAGAACTCAAAAAATATGTTTTATTTAGGGGAAGCCTATGGCACAAATAACATGGGACAAATAAATAATAATACCATGGGCCAAATACCATGAGACAAATAATTAATAATACCATGGACCAAATACCATATTTATAAAAGAGGTATGTTAAATAATTAAATATAAAAAAGGTACAAAGAGGTATGATAAATAAATAAAAATATATCGAATAATATTATAAATCAACAACTAATTATATACCAAGCCTATCAGCCAAATACAATGGTAAATCTTGATAATCTTAAACATTGTTGGACAGCTCTGCAACTAGGGTTCCGACAGTCGTTTTGAATCTTCGCAGTCAGGCACGGCTCTGCAGCCCTCCAGGGTCTGACCTCTAGGGCCTGACTAAGAGCCATAGGATTTTTAACGGTGCACATGGACCCTCCCCAGGGGAGGGTCTCAAAGCCCTCCCCTCTGTCAAACTCGGCGCTGCCGGAGAACACGGGATCCTTAATCTTTGGATCGATCCACGCAGACAAGAATACCAATGCGTCATCGCAGCAGAATAAATCGAAAGACCTAGCAATACAGTCTGACAAGAACGATGCAATACCAGAAGGGAAAGACAAGCCAGAGGAACAAACCAAGGTCACTTCAAAAACCTGCAAGCCAATAGTAGAGGAAAGACCCAAGATAGAATTGCCTAGTCAGAAGATCAATGAGAGAATACAGTACATGACAGACAATGCACTCATAGGAAAATTTATAGGACTTTGGCCAACGGAAAAAGCTCTGTATGGATGGATCGCGGCAAAGTGGAAACCCAAGGGCCACATCACTCTGCAGCTAGGACTGAAGGGGTTTTTTACTGTTATCTTCTTATGCCTAGAAGACAAGTTCAGAATCTTAGATTAAGGCCCATACTTCTTTAACTCAGCAGGACTGTATCTGAGAGAATGGGTAGCAAGATTCAACCCTGACAAGGAAGACCTCACCTGGGCTCCTATGTGGATCAGAATGTACTCACTTCCAGAGGAATACTGGGACGAGGGACTACTCAAGGATATTGGAAATGGACTGGGGGAATACATAAAAGCGGCGAAAGAAACGAAGCTGCGAAGATACACTTCATACGGCCGCATCTGTGTCTTCATGCGATTGGACAAAGCGCTACCTGACTCGGTAAGTCTCTCTCATGACGACTATGAATGGATCCAACCTCTGGACTATGAACATGTTCCTTTTCGTTGCCGCAAGTGTCATGCTCATGGGCATCTCTTTAGGGACTGCCCGTTAAATGTCAAATCCCCTGTTTTTGACCCCTCTGATATGTCGGCTCAAGAAGGCTTTACCAAAGTTCATAACTGCAAACGAGCTGGCAAAAAACCTGCTTCTGGGTGAAAACCCCAGCAAGACTCTGCATCTCTTCCATCCATGAGTAACAGTTTTGAAATTCTGGCTCAAACCTCAGAAGATCAACCCTTGAGCTCAAAGCCTAGTTTAGTACCATTCTCTACCTCCGATATTACCAACCCCTCCAGCTCCACCCATGCTTCTCTCATCTCAAAGGATAAAAAGGCTACCCCCAAGGATAATCAAAATGATAGTCCAGGAAAAGTAAATGAAATGGAAGTAGATGGATCTTCTAACCATCCCCTTACCTTAGAAGAAACCACAAGCGAAAGAAATCAACCGCAGCTTATGGATGAAGATCCTGAAAATTTTGACATGGAAGGATTGGACATTCATGAGCTCGAGCTAGCATGCAAAAAGAAAGACTATGATCAAATCCCAGAGATGCAACTCAACAAGCTGGAAATAGTTCTCTCGAAGGTTTATCAGCAGAAACAACTATGCATCCAACCAAGCAGTTTCTGGGTTGGTAGCCTCCCTCCAAGAGATTTCAAAAAGAGAGAGAGAAGAACTGAGCTCCAACGAACAATTGAAGTAGGAAAAATCCTGGTGGACTCAAGCAGGTATGCAAAATTGACGAAGTACTACAAACCCTCCATCAATAGTGAATCATGAAGCTCACTTCATGGAATTTAAGGGGGCTCAACAGCCCGGGGAAACTCAGAACTCTAAAAAACATGATAAAGATGGAGAAACCGCAAATGTGTTTTCTTCAAGAAACAAAATGCAATAGCAATACGCTAGGAAGCATCCTTTCCATAGCATGGCCAAGATGCCAATCAGTAGCAGTGGATGCAGAAGGAGCATTGGGTGGGTTAGCAATAGTGTGGAACCCGTAAATGCTCTCTCTCCATGATTTTCATGCCTCCCACCATATTATCCAGGCTACCTTTCACATTACAGGTACCAATATTCATGGCAACCTTACTAATGTCTACTTCCCTCAGGAAGCAGGAAATAAAATAGCCTTACTCAACATAATAGAAGTTCTAAGCTTAAACAGAACACATCCACTATGGATCATTGGAGGGGACTTCAATATGATCACCAAGCTGGAGGAAAAACAAGGTGGGAGAATTAGGATGGATCAGGAAAATGTCCACTTCAAAGACTTCATTCAAAACAACTCTCTCATCGACTTGCAATTTTGCAATGGCACACATACATGGAGCAACCGCAGAGCCAAGAAGTATAAAATCGCCTCAAAGTTAGACAGATTCCTCATCACAGATAATTCGGTTCATCTAGGAGGGGATATAGTGGCAGCCATTCTCCCTTACTCAGGATCTGACCATTGGCCCATCTCTCTCCAATGGCAAAGGCCCGACAACACAACCAAGCGACCTTTTTGCTTCAAAGAGTGCTGGCTTACACATCCTGCATTCAAGGACTTCGTCAAAACAGTTTGGAGCACCTTCTTCCTGCCTGAAGGATCTAAAATGTTTTAGTTCCAACAAAAACTCAAATATCTAAAATCCCAAATTAAGAAATGGAATCAAGAGACATTTGGAAATATTTTCAATGCGCAACAAAATCTAAACAAGGAAATGGCCGATCTCCAGCAACAAATTATCACCAAAGGACACACTGATTGGACCTTAGAACAGGAGCAGCGCATAAATACACAACTGGAGGAAAGGAGAAAGCAGGAGGAAATTCTATGGAGGCAAAAATCCAGGATAAGATGGTTAAAAAAGGGGAAAGGAACACCAAATTCTTCCATAGAACTACGGTCCAAAGAAGAATGCACAACAATATCTCCTTCATACAGAATCAGGAAGGGGCGAGAGTGGAAAAGCATGAAGAAATCGTGGAGGAATTTCTCCGACACTTCAAACAGGTGCATAGCGAGCCTCTGGCAAACAGAAATCTGGCCATAGAAAAAATCATCCAAAAAGTTCCAAAAATCATAACTGAAGAACACAATGAGCTCCTCCTCCGCCCTATTCTCCCTCAGGAAGTGGATGTAGCCATGCACCAGCTCAAAGAGGGCAAAGCCCCGGGACCGGATGGTTTCTCGACTTCCTTCTATCACAAGTTCTGGGAGATGATAAGAGACGAGGTGTGGCAAGTAGCAGAGGAATCCAGAGCTCTTCATTGGCTCTTACCTTCCCTCAATGTGACCTTTATTGTGCTCATACCAAAGGAAGAGAAATCTAATACACCGGACAAATTCTGCCCTATAGCTCTATGTAACGTCATCTACAAAGTGATATCTAAAGTCATAGCCAACAGGTTAAAGCCTCTTCTACCTTTTCTTATATCGCCTGAACAATCTGGCTATGTGGAAGGGCGCCAAATCCTCGATGGTATAATCCTCACACATGAAGTAATTCATTCCCTCAAGCACCACAAACAGGCAGGTATGATACTGAAGCTCGATCTCTCAAAAGCATTTGATAAACTAAGTTGGACATATATGAAAAAAAATGTTAAATGCTTACGGGTTCTCACCCATGTGGGTGCGGTGGATTATAAGTCTTATTACCTCCTCCTTCTTCTCCATACTTGTGAACGGAATCCCCTCTAAACCCTTCAGTCCATCTAGAGGAATTCAGCAGGGTGACCCTCTTTCCCCCTTCCTTTTTTTTTTAATGGCAGAAGGTTTGGGCCGACTCATCAAACATGCCCTCATCTCTCAACAGCTCAAAGGGCTCTCCATCCATGGCACCCCAGCCATAACCCATCAACAGTTTGTTGATGATAACATGCTATTTGGTTACCCTTCGGTTTAGGAAGCCTCCCTCTTCAAATCTCTACTCAACGACTTCTCTGAGGCCTTGGGCACTAGCATTAACAATGCCAAATCTCAGATCTTTTTCTTTCACACCTCCCCTGTGGTGCAGCGTGTAATAACTCGCATTTTGGGCTTCCCCATTGATTCTCTCCCTTCTAAATATCTTGGAGCCCCCCTTATTGACTCGGCCATCAAGCATTCCTCCTGGCGCACCCTAATTGAGAAGCTGGATTCTCGTCTCAACCTTTGGATGCATCGAACTCTAAACATTGAAAGTCGTGTAGTTCTCATAAAGGCTGTGCTTCAGGCTATGCCACTTTACTTGTTTTCAATCCTTGCAGCACCCAAATGGGTTATTAAAAGAATAAAGGATCTTCAGCGTAACTTCTTATGGGGGAACACAGCTACCAACTGCAAATGGGCCCTGGTAAATTGGACAACTGTCTGTTTTCCTAAAGAAATGGGAGGCATTGGTCTGAGAGATCCCAATCAAAGCAATGTGATAATGTGCACTAAACTCTGGTGGCAATGGCTCTCTTCCCCTGACAAACCGTGGGCCACCATCTGGACAGCCAAATATGCCAATCACAGACCTCAAGAGGAGCTTATAAGACTTATACCCAATGAAAAAGGTTCTCTCATCTGGAATGTGGCCAAGCAACATTTCTTGTTGATACAACAACACAGTTTTTGGGAAGTAAGAAATGGTGAAACAACCCAATTCTGAACAGATGCCTGGAACCAAATGCCAAAGCTTAGTAGCACTCTCCACCCGCTTTGAAATTATATTAGGGAGGAACAGCAGCAGAAAACAATTTGGCATCATTGGACCCAGGAGAATGCGCAAGGATACAGGCAATGGAATCAAAGGGACAGGCTAATAAGGAATGTGGATCACCCATTCATGGAGATACTGGAAAGGGAGCTCCAAAAACGACGCATACAACACTCCGAAGGCAAGGATACCCTAAGATGGCGATATAGGCCAAAAGGAACCTTTACTACTTCCGAAGCTTACAAATTAATAAATTCCAACCCGTCTCCCCTTGATCTCATATGGGGAAAAATATGGGACTCAGGTGTTTGGCCTAAAGTGTCTCTCTTTCTTTGGCTAGTTGGACATCAGAAAATTCTCACTTGGGAAAGGTTGAGGTGAAGAAATTATCATGGTCCCTCAATATGTGTCAACTGCAAAGCCCAGGAGGAAACCCTTCAGCACTTGCTAGACTCTTGCGCTATGGCTAATCACTTATGGGAGAAGGTAAGCTTCAGATGCCAGAGAAGATGCAGAGTGGCAGAGGACATCACAAACACTCTGCACCAATGGCAAAAGAAACCCTTTAAGAGTGAAATCCTTAACCATATCTAGAAGATAATTCCAGGATTGCTAATATGGGGAATCTGTAAAGAAAGGAACAAACGCATATTCAAAGATCAAAGATATCCTTTAGAAGTCATATGGAGCAAATTCTACATAAAACTCAAAGAAACCCTACTGCTATGTACCTGGACTCAGGAGGACCTTCCCTCAGTCGACAATGAGAAAGCCATCTGGGCAAATTGGAATATACAACTCCCTCAGGAAACTCTCAACAATACCCTCTCAAGAATCATCAATTCAAAAAGAGACTCCTGGACAGCTCCTCCAGAGCACACTTTCAAGCTCAACTTCGACGGAGCCTCAAAGGGCAACCCTGGAAAAGCAGGTTATGGTGGAATATTCAGAAATCATGCAGGAATGCCTCTTCTGATTTACTTTGGAAATATTGGTTGAGACACCAACAACTCGGCAGAAATGGAAGGTTTATGGCAAGGTCTCCTCTTAGCAAGGATTCATAAATACCATCCCCTGGAGGTCGAGGGCGACTCTTTGCTCCTTATCAATATGGTCAAGCAACTCCTCAATGGTTCTCATGCTAGGAAAATTGCCATGAGTTGGAGACTGGAGGCCAGATTGGAAGCCATAGAACTCGAGCTTCTTAACAACAGAGCAATAATCTTCAGTCACGTTAAGAGGGACGACAACAAAGTCACCGACCTCCTAGCCAATGTGGGGGTAGAAAGCAATAACACCTTACTCACAGGAACTCTAAACATAATACCGAACCATGATCAAATACAGGAATGCAATCAGCTGGTTCAAAAAGAGGCTACACCCCTAGATGTGGGAGACTTGTAAGGTGTATCGCGTGATGGGACGGAGGTGGGCGCAGCAGCGAAGCCACCTGTCTAACACGATCACCGGACAAGATACCATGTGGGAGGAGAAGAGCCTACAGGTGGAGGACATTAAGGGCGTTGGAATGTTTGATCTCAGCATTAAAATTTCATCCAATATTGCATGCGTTGAGGGATTTCAGTCTGCAGTTACCATGAATTCCATAGTTATGGTGGGTGAGTATCGAGGAGGTGGAAATTGCTTATTAACTAGCTTCAAACATAGCAACATGCTGTTGTGTTTCATGTTGGTTTGGATGGTTAAGGGTTCTGCAAGTGCTTGGGTTTCGTGGGGGTCAAGTTCTGGTTTCTGTCATCGGCCCGCGCCTGAGGTGATGCATATCTACGTGCTCAATGTGCATAGCTTCCCCTCAGCTGTCTGTGGTATCTCCTCTGGTGTTCGTGGTATTCCAACTGCTGTTCGTGTTTGTGGTATTCTATCCGAGGTTCGTGGGATTTCAGCTGCGGCTCGTGGTAAACCCTCTACTGTTCATATTCGTGGAACTCCCTCTGCTGCTTGTGGTATTCCCTTGGCTACTCGTAGTACTCCCTCTGCTATTTGTGGCATTCATTTTGCAGTCGGTGGTATTCCCTCTGATGTTCGTGGTACTCCCTCCGCAATGCCGAGACCTCGCCAGCGTATGCTCAGCCGTAGAGGCTCAGGATGGGGCAATACTTCTCACCCTTCCTCTGGGTCAGGCTCCATGGGTCAGGATCCTCGACCTCATGGAATTGAGGGCATTCTGAGACCCAGTCAATTCCTTGATCCAAGCTCTCCAGGCTATTCGAATTCGCCTTCCTTTAGCTCTGCTATCTTTTCGTTTAATTGCTCTCTTAATCGCCCTCGGATCACGGCTCATGTCTCTATCCTCTTTTTAGAGGAAGCCCAAGACGAGGGCGATCCCAGTGCCCCAATGCCTCTCACAGAGGAGGATCAGAATCCCAACACTCTGAGGCCAATTGCTGATATGCAGCTCGGGACGACTCCACAAGCCAGCGCTGTCAACGTTAATCCTGGAGCTCATGCTCTGCCAGACAGGCATGATCATGCAACGGCCCAAGATCAGGACTTGAATGAAGGGGGTTGGTGCAGGATCGTGGAGGAGTCACCTGACAAGTAATCTTGTGGTACAGCTGCCCAACTGTTTTTTGCGGTCCAGTGGAAAAGGTCTTTTTGGCTCTATGTGTCAAATTGTGTCTCTGTTCATGTGTCAAGACCAATGTCTAGTTTCTGTTGTGTTTGCTTGTTGTTTGTGTCTCTCTGATTCCACTGCGTAGGAAATCTTGTCCAATTTCCCAGTTTTGGACAGTGTCTGGCTCAAACGACCTTTCTCTCAGGCAAGATGGTTTACCATGCTCAGATTGTTGTAACAGTACTCTCCTTCTGTGAATAATAGTTTAATCTTACTTAGCAAAAAAAAAAATACAATGGTAAATAAAAGATATATGATAAACAAATAAAAATATAAATAAACTAGAAGTACCGTAAATAAATGAATCCTCTTTTTATATCTATTCCATAAACCTATTTATACTAACTAACACTCAAAAAAGAGGTTTTATTTAGGTGAATCCTATAGGACAAATACCATGGGCGAAATTTTTATTAATACCATCCAAAAAAACATTGTTAATCCTAATATTAATATTAAAAGATTAATAATATTATTATTATGATTAAATCTAATATTCATATTAATATATTATAATATTAATATTATTAAATTTAATAAATTTGGATTAATACAATATTAAATTTTTATATATTAATATATCATGATATATATTAACTCTAGATATATATGGGAGGGAATTACAAAGACAGATTGATAGAGGTGGAGAGATAAGGGGAGTGACAAGGGATAAATGGAGATAAAATTAAGGATAGTGGAGAGGAGGAATGAAAAGAGAGAGAGGGCGATGAGTGTGAGAGGTAGAGAAGGGTAAGAGAGGGAGAGGGAGACACAAAGTTGGAGGAGGGAGAGAGAGAGACAAAGAGAAATGGGGG
>Ga0068629_1000102_pt1 | contig 17931 bp, 15 predicted proteins | sample InSIn3gowninarea_FD_77432 | JGI IMG/M metagenome (GOLD analysis project Ga0068629, IMG submission 77432) | Clean room microbial communities from NASA Spacecraft Assembly Facility at Jet Propulsion Laboratory, Pasadena, California, USA -... ...
AAAACGGCGTTTCATCTTGGAACGTCGGCGTTCCAAGTTAAACAACCTCAGTCGCCGGCGTTCGAGTACCGAACGCCGGCGACCCTGTCAGTCGCTCGGCCTAGGTCGGCGACCGCGGCGGGTTTTTTCTAAAAAACTTAAAAACAAGCCTAAAGTTCAGTTTTAGTCCGGTAAAAATGATAAAAATAATTAATAAACAATATATACGGTTCCTATTTCAAATTTAAACGGTTAAATTTTTGATTATAATCAAAAAACAAAAAATAATATTATTTTAAAACCCTACCTCTTCCCGGATAGGTCGAGAACGTCCAGCAGAGCGTCTACGTGGAGGCATGATGATCTCAACGGAAATCGACGGCTGAAAATCAAGAAAATCACGACAATAGGGTGGTGGTGGCAGACAAGAAAGTGACAGCTGTCAAAACAAATGAATAAAGAAAAGTTAAAACTTTTTCTTTTTAAATCGGTCAAACATGGAACGCCGACGACTCAAAGTCGAACGCCGGCGACTCGATTGGAACGCCGGCGTTTGGTTCTAAACGCAGCGTTTGTCAAAATGATCATGAAAATGTTAAAATTTTCTCAAATAACCTTAAAATTTGGTCAAATCAATGAATGACATAATGCGATGATTCATTTATTACATGAGATCATCTCGAAACCTCGTTGTCAGGAGAAAAGGCAACATCATTATAAAAATATATACCTAGAAAAACTTAAATGGTACATGTGCACTTAGACATGCAAAAAATGACATAATGTCATGCAACTGTCATACAAGTTCGACACATTGTCTTACCAAAAACAGTTATTTCGAAGATATATTCAAAATATGTTTTCAAAATTACATCAAATGTTAAATGAGAACGCATCATATCAAAAATTGATGAGACACAATTTTAAGTTTACCAGAGAAATTAAATCAAAATGAGTGTTAAACAGTTTACAAATGATATTTTTTGAAATTATTAATATCATATTTTATTAATAATTCAAAAAAGGGGCAAAATGTAGACACTAAAATTTAACACCTTCATATTAAAATGGACAAACGCTGGCGACCTAAGTCGAACGCCGGCGACTATCTCCGGTCGCTGGCGTTCGTAACACAAACGCCGGCGACTCTGCAACATTTAACCAAAAACTAAAAATGGAAGATAGACGCGTGATTTAACTCCCTATCCGAGATACTGTGGATAGAGAGGGTGAGTCATGGCCTGCGGTGGCATCAGACCCTATCCGCCATTGCTATTCTAAGCTCAAGATGAGCTTTGACTCCCCCTTTTCAGCCTTAGAAAATCACACCTGTACACCCTGCAAAAAAGTATAAATACAAGCTTAGGCTAAGTGAAATGAGACCCGAATGCGAAGTAACGTTATGCTGCAAAAATAAGATAAGAGATATAGAGTCTATTTCATATTTTTCATGTCATTATCTCTTCAATTTTAGTTAGATTTTTGTGATGGACAGGTATGTTTGATGTGTCATTTTTGGCATGTGTACAGGGTCCACAGGTGCTGAAATGAGTTAAAGAATAGATACATTGCAGGATCAAACACCAACAGTTCACAAGCAGCGAGAAGACAAGGGAAAAAGAATTCAAAATTCACAACCGCCCAGACATCAGTCACCGGCGTTCTGCTACAAACGTCGGCGTTTCATCTCAGTCGCCAGCGACCTATACAGGGTCGCCGGCGACCCTACACTGCACAGGATTGCCAGTATTAGGCTGCGTTGTTCATGCTTGTTACATCTATCACATTTTAAGCCCTTTCGTATAAGGCAACAGATTCAAATATCTGTCACTGTAATTGAGGTCTATCAAGAAAAACAATAAAATATCAGTTGTGTTAATTATTTGTCTTGTGTGCTCACAGGGTTGATTTTCTGGTAGACAAAATGAATTATTAAATATAAAGAAATTCATTTTTAGGCATCTACATTTATTATAAAGGTAATTATTATTAATTATATTATAAATGTTATTGTACCGTCTTAATATTGTAGCTCTATATTATTTTAATAATGCTTATGACCTCTTGATTAATTTTTGTCCTATAGTAGATTTTTTTCACTATAAATCTTTGTGCTCTTATTTTATGTGAATGTTATTATAAATTATACTATTATTCTATAGTAGTTAGTTACACTTACATTTGCATTGGGATTACATAATTCATTTGAATTGTAAATTTGTAATTATAATAATAATGATACTTTGGTTATTTTTATGGATTAAGTGGTATTAGAATAAGTTGTTTCTTGAGGTCTGTATGTAAGATAGAATGTATTAGCAAGGTGAATTATTTTCTTACAACCTAAAAATTGGAAGAAGGTTGAGAAGAACTTCAATAGTTTAAGAGTGATTATTTGATGAGGAATTTCTTAGTAGATTTTTCTAGATGGAGGACACATAACTCACCAAGATGTTGGAAATATTGCAAGATGAATTGATTTAATATAGAAGTGAGGAGCCCAAGATTCCTGTGAGATAGGAAGGAGAGCTTATACATCCATTTTAGTACCTTTTATGGCAAACCCATTTAAAATGAAGGTAAAGTTATACATATTGGTTTACCATGGAAAGTTGAACCTAAAAAATTGGATTATTAGTTGAAATAGTTAAGGGTTTAGTACTAAGCATTATATGAAGCCCCAAAAATGAGTTCTATTATATTGAATATTAGAGGTCACTCTTTAAAATGGTGGGATTCATATGTTGTTGGTTTTTCTCTTGATAATAAACTATCTATACAAACATGGACATTAATTATGGTTGTAGCTAGATATCAATTCTTTCATGTTGGTTACAATGAAAAGATGGAGGAGAGAGGGAAATATTTTAAGGTAGAAACAAGGGAAAGATATTCAAGATTACACCATTGAGTTTGGAAATCAAACAATGTTATTGAACATTAATTGGCAAGGCCCATTAATTTTGAAGAAGTATAAGGAAGGATCACACTATTATCCTAGAACAAAGATGATGCTTTTTATAGTAGCTAAATAATGTAATAAATGCAAATGAGGTTTATTAATACACTATTGCTCTACTTTGTAAATATTGATGCATATATCATAAATAGGTAATAACATGTAATAGTAAATATACTTGTGTTTACTTAGATCTAATGTTCATTCCCTTTTATGAAAGCATACACAAGAACAAGCATACATTTGATGAAATGTATGTCACCTGCACCCTAGAAAAGGTACATCACCAATGCCCTAGATTATGTAGAATTGACAGTGTGATTGAGAATGTAGCGATGATCGAATTCATGAATAATCAAATAAAAAACATACATGTGAGCTTACAAAATAATAGATGTGCAAGATAGAATAACAAAGCAAGTTATAATCCTTCAAATGATCTTCAATGATAATCCTTGGTGTAGATAATGAATTGTCCTCAATGGTTAATGGGGCTAAAGGGATTAACACATGCACTATTAGTTCTAGTTTATGTTGACATAAAGTAGGGAATATGACAACAAATTATTAAACATACAGTTTTGTTCTGTTAAGCACATACACCTAGCTAAATAATGAAAGTAGCAATTAAGAACGAATAGCTATGTATACAAAAGCATAGCATTGGCACCCTAGTAGCAGTATGTTGCTAGCACCGTGGAAGGAGCTGAATCTTAGGTGCAATAAAGAGTAATATGATGATCGAACATATGAATATCAATAGTAACAAATATTCAATAGAATAAGAATATGATATTCACTTGTTACAAATTTGATATGTTGCAAAGGTTAGCTTTGCAAGGCTATTCTTCATTTGAGTCTTCGATTCTTTATCTCATCTTCAATTGATAGAGCCAATGTGTCTTATGTAATCGACTCTTGTCAAGTCGTTCTCCTTAATCTTCTATCTCCTCCTCTATTCATTGTATATCTTGGACACCTTTATATATGAATACTCTTAATTGGGTTTTGACCCCTTGTACATTACATAAGGGTCAAATACATGGCCTACACCTCTATTTAATCATTATTAACCCCTTTATGAATAATACATCATTAAGGGATCAAAATGATTTGCTAAATAAGCAAAGGTTCATTTTGAGGTGTCTATGTTTTCCCCTCTTTAGATATGTGATTGAAGCAATGAAATCATGTGTCCAAAGAAGAAGTGTAGCCATAAGATAGAAGAAAGTTTTTTTATCATTTGTTGATGTTGAATCTAACTGATGGTGATTAACTGATGGTGATGAGGGTCCATATGTTGCCCCCCTTTTGACTTGGATGCCCCAAGAAAGATCCTTGAGTGGTGCAACCAAGGCAAAAGCTAATGAAGAATCTATTTCTCCAAGAATGATGCTATGTAGTTGTAGAAATCCATACCCTAGGTAGGAGATGGAAGATGATGTTTGGATGAAATCCACATCCAATGCTGTAAATGGAAGATATTATTTACCGCTTTTAAATTATCTCAATCAAGAATCTAGCCTTTTCCACTGAGTTGGATACTCAAGAATGTTGTGCACTTACGTCCTAGTCAAAAAATAGAGAGGTGATGATCTGAATGTACTAAATCTATGATGATGGGCATGTCATTGGTGCCTTGAGAAACTATGAGTATGATGTTGACATCATGAGTTCTCCTATGTATTTCTTTAAAATTTTAGGTGGATGTACTTGAAACAAAGTGTTAGCAATAAAATAGAGAGATGGATGTATAGTAAGTTGCTTTGTCCATCAAAGATGATCCAATATTAGTAATCTTACTCACGATTACATCATCGATTTGTCTTTTACATGAGTGAACTCTCACTAGCCATGTTGATGGCCATCGATGATCATACATTTATATGTATATGATTCGAAGATAGTATGAAGATACATAGAAAAATGTATCATCAATTGGAGATGATCCAATATCAACAAATAGCTCAAAGTTGCATCACCAGTTTACTTTAAAGTGAGTGAACTCTCACTAGCCATATCGATGGTTGTTGATGGTCATATATTTTAAGTCCATGACCCTAGGAGATTAGGCTTTAGATAGGTTCAAAGCCAAGAACCATATGGATACATAGAAAAATATTTGATCCATTGGAGTTGATCCAATGTTAACAAATCGCTCATAGTTGCATCATCGATTTACTTTTAAGTGAGTGAAATCTCACTAGCTATGTCAATGGCCATCAATGATCATGTATGTGTTTATGACCCGTAAACATTGAGTATAGCAAGGACAAAATCAATATAATATAAGCTACATCAAGGAAGAGTCCTATAAGACATAGCAAAGATAGCTCATGGAAGATCATGAAAAAACCAACATTAGTATTGTATGAGCATGATTAGATATACATGTGAATGATGATGAAGATAGGTAAAATTACCTCAAACATATACTTGAGATCTTCATTGTATCGAAGGCCAAATTTGATGTGTATAACATCAATTAGCATAGGATCAAGAAATGCCCTAATATTTGCCATGAGGGAGGCATGATTTCGGAAACCTGAAATAGGCCAATTTATTTGGACCAGTCTAAAATAAAGTTGATCTTGGTGTGAATTCGAAGCTTATCCTACAACAAATATCAAATCAAAGCATTGATAAAAGAGGAAAAAGTAGTATGCCCCCAAGTTACTTGAATTGTAACAATTATAGGGTGAGGACATCGTAAAACTTCTACTTCTAGGCTATCGATAGCATAAGATAAAGTACTAGATGCGCTAAATTTGAAGGAGAAAGGAGCATAAATTCTGTTTGATCAAGAGGATAATAAATCATGAGAATCAAAGATGGATGCCCTGTAGTGTAAAAATAGGAGGGAAGGGGATGGTGCCCCAAGACATGGACACACGGAAGGGTGTCTCATACCAAAATGACCATTTCGAGCTACCATCAGGTAGAATAGATAAGATAAAATCATGCTTGCAACAACATGTTTATATATGGGCTATGGTTGGATAAATAGTGGGCATGTAGTAGTATCTTATGGTGATAAATATAAATCATGAAAAAATAAAATATAAATCAAGGCCAAACGAGTTACCTATCCTGCATCATGATGTCATGAGAGAATATCAACATAATAATTATCAAAATATGAGGCATCGATAAGCATGTAATCACAAATACATGAAAAACTCCATCATACACTTTGAATTTGGGTATCGATCCTTGGTTTAATTAGATGGAATGAAGTAATGCAATGAGGCCTGGTTTAGAATGGTAGTAAACTCTAATATTGGTACACCATTAATGCCCTATTATTGTCATGAAAATACATGGAGTCATACTAGACTATTAGACATGCCCCCAATGTGACCCAGAAAGGGGCATGGTGAGTTTGAAAAATAATTAAGAGTAGTTACGGACAAGATGAGAAAGGATGCACAATGGCATCACCCTACAAATGGCAGGCTGCTATCACAATGAAACAAAGAGGACCAAGAAATCAAGAAAAAAAAAAAGCATAAGAAATACCAAAAAGTACCCTAATTAACTATTGTACAATATCTAAGAAGATAGGAGAATATTAAGCAATGACCTTGTGTATCTGGGGAGGTTTTGCCATCCAAACACACTTTCATATGCAGAAACAAACCTTACCTATAACCTATGCCCTCAATTAGGACTATTACGGTTGACCTTATTCCAAATATGTGTGGAGAAAAGTGACGCATGCCCTTGTAGATAATATGGATAAAATAAATAAGGGGTACTAATGGAGCTAATAATTCCTCAGGATGGTGGGGGGAGACGGTGGTAAAGGATGGGGTTGTGTATTTTGTGCTAGACAGGGTAAAATTGGAGGTAAATGGGCAAATAGATTCATACGATGGATTCCATCTTGGTCAAGAGTATACAAACGGTTGGCTAAGATTTCTAATTGAATGTGTGGAGGTTCTTTACACTAATCAGTAGATTCCTACATATCGAAGATAACATCTATTTTAATAGTGTGTTCCTCAGCTATCTAGTTAGGTTGAATTCTAAAGGCTTCCTTAATAACTTGAGCAAATGTTTATTTAATCAACACATCTATATCATCAGTTAAGATGGAAAGCTCACCTGAATCAAACTTACCTTTAGGGGAATGAAGGATCCCACCAATATCATCATCAGGTTGATCAAAATCTTGCATAGGCTTGATGACCCTACAATTGAACTATCAGCAGTAGACACAACATAGTGATCAAAAGGTTCATCTTCTATCAATATATAGAAAGAAGCCTAGGTGTCCACGATGCTTGTATCATGGGAATAGGTAGGGACATCGATATCATCATGAGGAAGTTAAAAAGGACCATCCAATGGAGGAGGATCTATAGGCGGAGGCAAACTAACCTCATCAAAAGCCATATCAGAGTAACCATCGAGGATATGTGGGTTAGTAATAAGATTTATAAGATAAGCAATATTATTAATAACAAAAAATCATAATCATTGATAATCTGATAAGACCTGCTTAATAGAATTCACATGTGGAGGAATTCTATCCAACTCATGGGGTGGGTTTGAAATGATAGAAGAAGGTGGATGAAGAACCTTTAGGAAAGGAATAATATCATCTAAAGTTGTAGATACTTCCTCATCATCGAAAATCCAAGAATTTTTATCAGAAGAAGCATATTCATCAATGATTGATGGATCAGACTCTACAACATGCATTGAATCATGACTAGTAAAATGAGGATCCACAACGGTCGCATCGTGAGGATGGATTAATATACCACCCATATTAAGAATATCTTTAAGAGGTATACCCTTTGGTGAAGATGTGGTAGAAGGGATCAAATCAGCACTTGATTCTATATCTATGTGGTAAGGATCAAAGTCCAAAGAATTAGCAAGAATATATGTGATAAGGGAAGCATTGTTAATAACAAAGAAGTGTAAGCATTGAGGATCTGAGAGGATTTTTTGGATAGATTGGATTCTTGGAGGGATCCCATCAAGCTCATGAATCCTATCTATCTTTGTTGGGAGAGGGAGATGAGCTAGGTTACATGGACTATCCACTACTTTAATTATCTCAAATACTTTCGATATATGTTGAAAAAAATCCATAATTTTGGAATTAGCATGAGTGGAAAAGTTATCAATAGGAGTAGAAGCAAAATAATCCCTACGATGAGTATTAGCTCTAGCTACAACTCGGATCATTGACTCCATGGGAAGAAACAATAATGATGATGGAGTCATGATGTCACACAAGAATGTATCCTAGATGAAGTCCTAGGTGTGTAAGAATATCAAGTTCACCAGATGTAGACACTAAATTATGCTCAATGGTTAATGGGGCTAAAGGGATTAACACATGCACCATTAGGTCTAGTTTATGTTCACATAAAGTAAGGAATATGATAACAAATGATTAAACATACAAATTCATTTTGTTAAGCACATACACTTAGTTAAATAACGAAAGTAGCAATTATGAATGAACAACTATGTATACAAAAGCATAGCGCTAGCACCCTAATAGCAGTACATCGCTAGCACCATGGAAGGAGACAAATCTTAGGTGTGACAAAGAGTAATATGATGATCGAACATATGAATATCAATAATAATGAATATTCAATAGAATAAGAATATGATATTCTCTTGTTACAAATTTGATATGTTTCAAAGGTTAGCTTTGCAAGGCTATTCTTAATTCGAGTCTTCGATTCTCTATCTCATCTTCAATTGATAGAGCCCATGTGTCTTATGTAATCTACTCTTTTCAAGGCCTTCTCCTTGATCTCTTGTCTCCTCTTTTCCTTGTATATCTTGGATACCTTTATATATGAATATTCTTAATTAGGTTTTGACCCCTTGTACATTACATAAGGGTCAAATACATGGCCTACACCTCTATTTAATCATTATTAACCCCTTTATGAATAATACATTATTAAGGGATCAAAATGATTTGCTAAATAAGAAGAGGTCCATTTTGAAATGTCTACACTTGGATAAGCTTCAAATGATTATTTGCCCATGATCTGCTCATTTGTTTGTAGGTCATCAAATGATATCTTTATATATGATACAAGTTTATATGACTTTTATATTTTAACCCCTTGTACAAGCCACAAGGGTCAAATACATGGCCTACACCTATTTTTATATATTTATAATCGCTTTTGTAAATAATACATTATTAAGGGATTAAAATGAACTATTTAATAAATAAAAGTTCATTTTGAGGTGTCTACATTTGCCCCTCTTTGGATGTGTGATTGAAGCCATGAAATTACATATTTAAAGAAGAATTATAAAAGAAGATTGTATCGTCAAATGATGATAGATGAATGATGAAGGTCCTTATGATTGTCCCCTTTTGACTTGGATTCCCTATGAAATATCCTTGGTAGGTGCAACCAAGGCAAAAGTTGTTGAAGAGACTATCTTTAGGAATTATGCTTTGATGATGTTTGGATGATTGTAGAAATTTATGTCTAATGTTGGAGAAGGAAGATAAGATGTTGCCCTTTGTACTATTTCAACCATGAATCTGGTCATTTCATCATGTTAGATACTCAAGAACCATTCCCTCTTACATTCATGCTTAGGAACAAAGAGGATTTTCTTTCAATGAGGTGAAACAAAAATGAAATGTATGTCATTAGCGGCCTAGGAGATTATGAGCATGTTGCTAGTAGTGTGAGTATTCTTGTATTTTCTTCTATTCTTTAGGATATGTAGACCTACAAGAAAGTGGTAGCTATAAAATATGATGGATGCACAGTAAGTTGCGTCATCCATCAAAGATGATCTCATATTAACAATCTTACTTACAATTGCATCGTTGGTTTGTCTTTTAAATGAGTGAACTCTCACTAACCATATCGATGACCATCGGCAATCATACATTTATATGTCTATGATCTAAAGATAGTATGCTTTGGATAGGTTCAAATCAAAAATCATATAGATACATAGCAAAATGCATCATCCATTGGAGATGATCCAATATCAACAAATTGTTCATAGTTGCACCAATGATTTATTTTTAAATGAGTGAACTCTCATTAGTTGTATCGATAGCGATCAGCAATCATACGTTTTATGTCTATGATTTGAAGATATTATACTTTGGATAGGTTCAAAGCAAAAATCATATGGATACATAGAAAAATATATCATCCATTAGAGATGATCTAGTATCAACAAATTGCTTACAGTTGCATCATCGATTTACTTTTAAGTGAGTGAACTCTTACTGGTTGTATCGATGGTCATCGATGATCATACATTTTATATCTATGATTAGAAGATATTAGATTGTATATATATATATATATATATATATATATATATTTGGCACACCATCGATGTCATGCTGGCAGTCAAGCACATCATTGGTGTCATGTTTTTCTTTGAATTTTATTATTAAAAAAAAAAACAAAAAGAAGTTATTTCCTTGCATTTGATATGGATTATTTGTAGAGCATAGAGCTGGTGTTGGTCAAGCATAAAAATGCTTGACATGGATGGTATTAAAGGTTTTGGATTCCTCCTTACCATCAAGAGTTGATAACTTGTATGCTTCTGATCTTGTTGCATCAACAACAACATATGGGCCCAACCAATTAGGTTCAAATTTGCCTTTAGTCTCATTATTTGTTGTTGTTTTATTGATATTCTCTTTGAGCACTAGGTCTCCTATCTTGAATTCTTTAGATTTTATCTTCTTGCGAAATTCTCTCTTAATTTTGGCATGGTATCCCTTTTGATGTTCAATAGGTCTAATTCTTTTTTCATCCAACAGTTTCAACTGTTGCAACCTTGCTTTTCTTGCATCGTCATCCAGAATATCACCCTGTAAGAGATCTTAAGTGAAGTAATCTTTAATTCAAGTGGAATAATGGCCTCATCCCCATATACCAATGAAAAGAGGATTGCCCCAGTAGCTATGCGGACACTAGTTTTGTAAGCCCGTAGTGCATATGGTAAATGCTTACATCAATCTCTTTTGTACTTATCCCATGTTTTGGAAAGAATGCACTTGAGTGGTTTATTTGTTATTTCAACTTGATCATTTCTTTGAGTATATTAAAAGGAAGAAAAGGTTTGTAAGATGTGAAACTTTTTACAAAATGCATGCATATCCTTACCCTTAAAATTTTGACCATCATCCATGATTAACCTTTGTGGTACACAAAATCTAGTGATGATGTATTTTGTAAGGAATGCAATGACCTTTTCTAGAGTAATTGATTTCATTGGGAGGGCTTCTACCCATTTGGTAGTGTATTCAGTAGCTATGATGACAAATTTATGTCCTTCTCTAGAATGAGGGTTAATCATGCCAATCAAATCTATGCCTCAAGTAGCAAAGGGACGTGGAGAAATATAGAGTGAAGGACTTGAGTAGGTTGTTTTTTTAAGTTTGCATCCTTTTGGCATTGCACACATACTTTCACATGAGTTTTACAATCATCCTCTATAGTGGTCCAATAGTACTCTATTCTCAATATCTTTGTATAGAGAGCCTTGGCATGAAAATGGCCACCACATAATCCATCATGATCTTGCTCTAAAGTAGTAGCTATCTCATTCTATGTTAAATATCTCAACAAGGTACCATAAAAAGATCTTCTATATAAAATATCACCAATGATAACATATTTCATAGCAATATTTCTCAATCTTAATCTATCATTCTTAATATATCTAGAAAGGATGCTTTCATCTTTTAAGTAGCTATAGATATCAAAGTACCGATCTTGAAAAGCATCATCGTTGGAAATAAGATAAGATAAAATGGAACAAAGATGGGTTTTGTAAGATGGAGAACTCAAGTTACAAATAGTTAGAATGGTCTCCTCATCTTCAAACTCAATAGGTACCAAAGAGGCTACATTTGCTATAGCATCTGCATATATGTTATTAGTCCTAGGAATTGTCTTAATAGTATACATGTTAAGTTTGTTCAACAACTTAATCACAACCACCCTATAGGGCTTTAGTTTCTTATCTTTGGTATCATAACAACCCTTCACTTGGTTGACAACAAGTTATGAGTTCCCATAAATTTTCATGACTGTGATTTTTAGTTCTAAAGTAGCCTTCAATCCCAGTATCAAAGCCTCATACTCAACCATATTATTAGTAAATTTGAAATCCAATTTGTATGTGATAGGGATCACCTGATTAGTAGGAGAGACCAAAAAAATACTTGCACCTCCTCCATGAATGCACCTAGAATCATCAAAATATAGGGTCCAAACTACAAGCTCATCCTCCAAAAGATAAATATAATCATCAAGGATGGATATCTCATCAAACTCACATCATTGGTACCTCGTTGACAAGTCATCATGCCATTGGTATCATTGCTCCTCCTTAAAAATATCAAAAAATTCTTCATGGACAACCTCCTCACCTTTTTGAGGAAAATCTGCTATCAGATTTGTAATTGTCTATCCCTTAACAGATTTTTTTTCACCACATTAATATCAAATTCTTGCAATAACATTAGCCACTTTGTAAATCTTTGCGATAAATGTTGTTTAGCCATAAGATATTTCAAAGGATTAATAGGATTAACAACATATGTGGTGCAATATAGCAAGTAATACCTTAATTTTTTAGCAGTAAATATCATAGAAAAATAAATCTTCTCCATAAGAGTACTTTATCTCATAGTCAATCAATATCTTGTTGAGATAATAGATGATCCTTTCATTGTTATCTTCAGGTTTTTGACATAGCATGGTTCCTATTGCATACAAGGAGACTAAAATGTACAAGTACGCAGGTTGAAAAAAATCCATAGAAAGTAGGATGGGGGATTGAGCAAATATTATTTAATATCTTCAAGTTCATTTTGGAAATTCTCATTCTATATAAACTTGACATCCTTTTTGAGCAAATGAGTAAATGATCTACATTTATCCCTTAGTTATGAGATGAACCTCCTAACTGAGTTTATCTTTCCTTGAAGACTTCTTAGTTATTTCTAATTTCTAAGGCATGTCAACAATGGCTTTTACCTTTTTAAGATCTACCTCAATTCTTCTATTAGAAACCATGAATCCTAGTAATTTTCTAGAAGTAACTCCAAATGCACATTTTTGAGGTTTGAGTCTTAATTTGTACCTTTGAAAAATGTTGAATACCTTTTTAAGGGTTTGGATATGGTCTTGGCCTTGCTATGATTTGACAAGAATATTATCCACATATACTTCCATCATTTTGTGAATATACTCATGAAACATAGTGACCATGGCTCTTTTATATGTAGCACCTACCTTTTTTAGTCCAAAAGATATAACCTTCCAACAAAACTTACTCCAAAGGGTTATGAAAGTTATTTTATATTGGTCAGTAGGATTGATTAAGATTTGGTTATAACCAAAAAAATCATCCATAAATAATAACATATCATGGCCAGCTATGCTATCAAAAATCATATCAATATTGGGTAATGTAAAATCATCTTTAGGATAAGCATTGTTAATTTCATAAAAATCAATGCATACTCATATTTTATCGGTTGGTTTAGTAATAACAATAATGTTAGACATCCTATCAGAATAGTCAATGGGCTTAATGAAACCAGCTTGCAAATATTTTTCAATCTTCTTTTTTACTAATAAGGCCTTGGAAGGATGCATTTTTCTAAGCTTTTTTTTAATTAGCTTGGCACTTGCTTTTAATGGCAAATTATGCATGATAAATGAAGGATCTAAACTAGGCATATCATCATAAGATCAAGTAAAAATTTTAGAATATTCAATGAATTTAGATTTGTACCTTTCTTGCTCGTAAGGGGTTAGGGTTATACTAATTTGAAGCAATCTCTCTTTATCTATAATGCCAATGTTAATGTTAAGCAACTCTTCTTGTGGGAATGTGAGGTCTTCCTTCTTTTGTAATAGTGATGGCAAGTCCTCCATGGTGGGAGTAGCAATTTCATCTTCTTCGAAGGGTTGACCATGTAACACATCATGAAAATTAACTTCTTGATCAAAATAAGCATACTCATGAAGTACATAAGAGGCATGATATTTTTTGTTAGACTAAGGCAATTTTGAATATGCCCCCAAGCATTCAAGCAAATCATCATCAATACTAAAATAATCAAAGACCATAGGCAAGCTAAGATCAATCCACATATCTTCATCAATATTATTAGATAGCTCTATCATATTAAATGATTTAACAAATTTTATAGGACCCCATTTTTATTTTGCTTTCTCATGACTACCTAGACCTATCTTAGTAAGTTATGTCTTAGGACAAATAGAAAATCAAACATGCCTTGCTCAATTTTGCCTAAACCTCCTCCTTTGTACTTGTAGTTGTTAACCATATATTTTTGAACAAAAGTAGAAGGAAAGGTTTTATCTAAATCAAAAGATGTAGGGACATCATCTGAAGAAGATTGGTTCATCATATCAGACATAAAAGAGCTAGAAGGATCACTAGTATCATCATATGTATGGCATTGGCACCTTGGAAGCAGAATAGCATATCGTTGGTGGCCCAAAATAGCCAAAATTTGGTATCATCCTAAGTTTTTAATTGATGCAAACAAGTGTGTATCATCAATTTTGTAAGTTCACATACCTATTTCTATGATTTTCACCTATTTATCTATATTTTCCCTTGGTTTATGATCATCTAAGGGTTCTATCTCAAATAGCGATGGCACTAAGTCCATATACTCAAAGTTAGTAGCATTGCATAGTGAATAAGATTCAAGATTAGCTAACATTGTGTGCACTTCTTCTTGGAATTCAAATTTCAGTCTATCATGTAATGTAGAAGGAATAGCCTCATGGATCTAAGGTCTTCCTAAAAGCATGTTATAAGATAACTTGGATTCAATACCAAAAACTCAGTTGGGATAGTTCTAACTCATGTGATAATCATGATGGTAGCTATACCGAGTGGTTTTTTGAATGAACTATAATAGGCTCTAATTTTCAACGTAGCTTCCTCTAATGGAGGGATGTTTACATCCTTTTCTTGTAATTGAGCCAAAAAAATGGTTAGAACACATATTCACAACTAAGCCATTATCTACCATAGTTCTCTTAACCTCTCATTATTCTACCATAGGGGTGATATACAAGGTTGAACATTCATCTAGGAGTTCTTGATTAAGCTTTTTAGACTTGTAAAAAAAGATAATATCACCTTCCCTAATAGTTCTAAGTTTTTCATAAAATACAGTAACTAAGATGTTAGTAGGGAAGGTCTCACTTTTGAATAAAGTATACAATACTTTCCTATGAATGTGAGAAGTAGAAATGAGATCATAAAGGGTAATTTTTGTAAGTGTATTTTTCAATTGATCAATCATGTTATAAACTTTAGGATTAGCTGGGATGCTTACTTGTTCAGTTGTAATAGGATTTAGAATATTGCGTGGATGTCCTCTTTATAAATGTGCACACACCTCCTTGTCTAGAGTGACCACATTGATATCATCTCTTTTTTTAGCAAGGTGTTCATCAATCTTCTATCTTCCTTGCTCCATAAGTGTTATGATAGTTATCTCGAAGGCCTTGCAAAAGTTTGTTGTATACCTTGTTCATTGATGGTAGGCATAATATGCATCAAAGCATCTCAAAGGAGTATCATCATCAACTTTGTCAAGGTTTTAGGATTCCTCTCTTAATTAGGTCCCTCAAAAGAATCCATGGTTAAACTGAGAATGTGTAGTTAATGTCGTTTGAGGAATTAGATCATTGTATCTTTGGAGAAGACTTAGGTCTATCCACCATATGAATTGGTTTCTCCTCTTTCTTGGTATATGGTTTCTTGTTATCTTTGGCAAAAGTGTTAGATGTATATTTAAGTTCTCTTAAAGATAATAACATTTTTTCTTTTTGTATTAATTGTTGGATTAGAGTACTAAAATCAACATCCTTAGCATTAAGAGCATGCAAAGAATGGGAATGATAGATTCATGAAATATACAATAACTTTTATATTTGTCTAATTTAAATTGAGTAGTTTGTCATACCTTTTTGAAGCGTAAAACATAATTCTCTATAGTTTCATTACTTCCTTGATGAAATGCACATAATTTTGATATATTACCTTATTCTTTGATATTATGCTTGTATTAACCTATAAATGTTCCAACTAGGGTTTTGAAAGAATTAATAGACTTACCAAAAAAAGAGTAAAACCATTGAGTGGCATCATATTTTAGACTCCTTGAGAAGAATTTAGCCATTAACCTCTCATTTGAACCTAGCTTCAATAAGCACTCCTCCTAAAAGCTAATGAGATGTTATTTGGGATCCTGTTCACCACTAAACATCTCAAACTTTGGGATCTTATGATCAGGTGGTAGGGGAAAATTACGGATGTCATCCATCAAGGGTGAAATGAAAACTCCATCAAAGCATTCCTCCTTAATATACTAAACATGATATATTAAGGTTAAGAAGAATTGTTATGAAGTATGTACTCATTGGTGATATTTTATATAGAAGATCTTTTGATGGTACCTTGTTAAGATGTTTGACATAGGATGAGATAGCTAAAACCTTAGAGCAAGCTCCTAATGGCTTGTATGATGGTCACTTTCATGCAAAGGCTCTCTACACTAAGCTCTTACGAATTGGATACTATTGGCCCACTATGAAAAAAGATTATCAACATCATGTGAAAGTATGTGTGCAATGCCAAAAGCATGCACATTTACAAAAGCAACCCAGTCAAGAGCTCCATTCCATTATTTCTCCATGGCCTTTTGCTACTTGGGGAATTGATTTTATAGGCATGATTCATCATTATTCTAAGGATGGCCATAGATTTATCATCACAACTATTGAATGCACCATCAAATGGGTGGAAACTATCCCAATGAAATCATACACTCAAGAAAAAGTCATTTCCTTCCTTACTGAATATATCATCACTCGATTTGGTATGTCACAATGGTTGATCATGGTTAATGGTTAAAATTTTAAAGGTAAGGATATGCAAGTATTTTGTAAAAAGTTTTATATTACACAAACCTTTTCTTCCATTTATTATCCTCAAGGTAATGGCCAAGTTGAAGCAACAAACAAAATACTCAAGAGCATTCTGGCCAAAATATAAGATAAAAATAAAAGGGATTGGCATGAGCAATTACCATATGCATTATGGGCTTACAGAACTAGTGTTCAGATAGCTATAGGAGCTACTCCTTTTTCATTAGTAAATGGGGATGAGACCATTGTCTCACTTGAATTAGAGATCCTCTCACTTAGTATTTCCCTACAAGATGATATTTCGGATGAAGATACATGAAAAGAAAGGTTATATCAATTAGAGTTATTGGATAAAAAGAGAATCAAAGCTATTGAACATCAGAAAGTTTACCATGCTAAGCTTAAGAGTGCATTTGGTAAGAAAATCAAAGCTAAAGAGTTTAAAGTGGGTGATCTAGTTTTCAAAGAGAACTTAAACAAAACAGCAGCTAATGATGAGATCAAAGGTAAATTTGAACCTAATTGATTGGGCCCATATGTTGTTGTTGATGCTACAGGATTAGGAGCATACCAGTTATCATATATGGATGGCAAGGAGGAACCCAAAACCTTCAATACCATCCATATTAAAGGTTTTTATGCTTAAGGTGCATAGCATCATGCCCTATCAATCATTCTTATCTAAAGCCAAGGCACTTTTCCTAGTTCTTTTTTGTCAAATTCAATATATCCCATGATGCTAACAATGTGCTTGACTGTTAGCATGATGCCAGTAGTGTATCAAAAAAAAAAGATAGTTTTTAATAGTCTAATATTTTTGAATGATAAACATATAAATGTATGATCATCGATGGCCATCGATATGGTCAGTAAGAGTTCACTCACTTAGAAGTAAATTGATGATGCAATCGTAAGCAATTTATTGATATTGGATCATCTCTAATAAATGATGCATTTTGTTTTGTATCCATATGATTTTTCTTTGAACCTATTCAAAGTATATTATCTTTGGATCATAGA